>ERZ791934.1469-NODE-1469-length-22125-cov-4.206615_pt1 | contig 22125 bp, 19 predicted proteins | sample MGYA00510125_ERZ791934 | MGnify/ENA primary metagenome ERZ791934 (study PRJEB30046, sample SAMN00993240) | human gut metagenome | study: EMG produced TPA metagenomics assembly of the A metagenome-wide association study of gut microbiota in type 2...
AAATTGGACGATTTTTGTTTTCCATATAATCTTTGGAAACGTACTGACCGAGAATGGACACAAAAATCATTTGAATGCTGCTTAACACAAGTATAAGTAGAGTGATGGCAAGAAGACCGTTAAACTTGTGGTGGAAGAATAACGTATCTACCCCGATATATCCTGCCAAAATAAATGAAATCACCAGTAAAAAAGAACCAAACATTCCCGAAATCATAAGAGGTTTTGTGGAGAAGGAGAAAATACCTTCGCAGGCATAGGCAAACAGACTTCGCAATGTCCACTTTGTTTCCCCGGCTATTCGCTCCACATTGTGAAATTCAACCCATTTTGTCTCAAATCCGACGAAAGAAAAAAGCCCTTTCATATAGCGGTTGTATTCTTTCATCTCTAAAATAGCATTTACCATCTGACGTGACATCATACGGAAATCGCCTGCGCCATCACTCATATCCATGTGAGTAAGGCGCTGGATAACGCGATAGAAAGAGTGAGAGAGGAAGTTTCTTACTTTTCCTTCTCCGGTACGATCCAATCTTTTTCCTGCGCAGCAGTCGTATCCTTCTTTGTCAACGGAATAAAACATATCTTTTAACAATGAGGGCGGGTGCTGTAAATCTGCGTCCATAATGACACAGTAATCCCCTTCTGCTTCAGCTAATCCCGCATACATTCCGGCCTCCTTTCCAAAGTTTCTCGAGAACCCCACATACCGACAGTGGGCGTCTCCATCGTGGAGCTTTTTCATAATCTCTAAAGTCTTGTCACTGCTGCCGTCGTTGACAAAGACAAATTCGTAGTCCACCTCATTCATGCCTAGCAAAACCTTTGTCGTCTCCATGTAAAACAACGGAAGTGACTCCTCTTCATTATAACAAGGCACGACGATACTGATTTTCTCTTTTGTATTACTCATGAGAAACACCTCCTTCTTTAAAAATGCTGTATTTACAGGCAAAGTAGTTCAGTACGACAGTGATTACACTGACTAAGATCTTAGACGGAAGTTCTGCTGCGCCGATATATCCTACGAACATGAACAGCAGCAGGTTCTCAACCACCAAAGTCGCAAGACGCAGGGAGAAAAACTGAATGAACTCCTGCTTTTTATTGCCTCCAGAACGAAAGACCATATGCCTGTTTGCGTAGTATGCAAAAATGACAGCTCCCAGCCAAGCAATACTGTTGGCGACGAGATAATCAAGCTGCACTGCGGTCAGCAGGATATAGATGATGTAGTTGATCACCGTCGTCATGCCCCCAGTCATGATATAACGGATAATCTGTGAATTCTGTAGCTTTTTCATATAGCTTTCTTCCTTTCTTTTAAAATGATGAGACAGAGGACGACCATAGATAAGATGCTGATGGCGAGCCCTGCTTTAAATCCCGGCGCGTAATAATGAATCTCAATTTCGTGACCGCCGGCGGAAACCGGAAATCCTACAAAGGCGGCGTTGACTTTTTCGTAGCTTGCTTTCTTGCCGTCTACAAAGACTTGATACCCTTTGCGATATGGATAAGAGGTGATAAAGTAACCGTCATTTTCCATTTCCACAGAGCCTGCGAAGACGGTCTTTCCATCTTTCTTCCCCCCTTCCGTCATGGACGGAAGTGTTATATCATCTCGCTGCAGATGGTCGCTGTCCATGGTATAGACTTGAAGCCTGCTGATATCATAATCCCCTTTTGAAAATTCTATTTCCAGCTTGTCCATGACCTCATTAGCAGATAATACGTAAGTAAAGGTATGATTTTCATTAGGATATGGGGCACTCTCCGCGGACAGATTGTTCCGCATACCGTTGATCTCGATGATTACTTCTTTGCCCCTTTTGCTCTCTACATCGAAACGGATAATCATAATTTGATTCTTCAAGGCCTTGGTTAAAGGCAGCGTGAGGGTCTCCGCTTTTTTAAAGGACAGCGTCTTGCCGTCTTCCGAAGTAAAGCCTGCATCCACTGCCAGCAGCTCCTGCGGAGACTGTTCTGTAAGGGCGGATTGAAATCCTTTCGCCCCATGCCGTCCCTCGACCACTGCCTGCGAGCACAAAGCCTCCATGTTATAAGGAAACACCAAATCCTTATAGACATCTTCTGAAAGAAGCTTGTCCGTACCGTAGCACATTGGCAAAACATCTTTATTCTCCGCTAATACGTAATCTTTTTTTTGAGCGATCGCCTGATAGCCATATGGAATGTTGTGTATATCAGTCAAAAGATAGCGAATTCCCATAAAATAGTTGAAACAGCTGTTTTGATTTGGCATCAGCACCACCCGGTTCCGCAAGCTGATCGGATTGCCCATGACGTTGTAATAAAAGTCGGCATACAGTTTGTTTTCAATGGAAGAATACATGGCTGTCTTGTTAATGCCGCCGCCTGGCAGCGTATTGCTGTTGACGTAATTGTTGGCGAGCACATCAAAGCGATAACGTAGATCCGTGACTGCAGCTCTGATTTCGGCCGAGGTAAAATGACTTTGCCTGTCATCATCTGCCCGCAGATAATCCTCTTCTTTGTTAACACCTATGCTGACCATGATTGGAACCAGTAAAATCAAAACAAAGGCGCTTTTTTTAGCCCGCTCGGACTTTAACAAAAACCTCTGAACCAAAACCCAGGCCAGTAAAATCCCGCCATCTATTAGCATCAGATCCTGCCAGGGCGAGAAAGCAGCTGGCAGAAAGCAGAGGACGGCTGGTACGATCATCCACTTTTGTTTTTTCTCAAACAATTCCTGCAAAGTGTCTGTGCAGAGCATTACGATGAGAGGTACAAAAGGGATTAAAATCTTTGCCCGCGGATAGAGGAATCCATTGAGTACTAGCGAAACAGCCGGTACGAGTATGCAGATCAGCAGGATTACTGACAGAATTCGTCTCCTCTTCTTGCAGAGAGAAAGCAGCAGGCAATACAGCGCTAGTAAAGACAGCCCGCACCCATACGGGTAGTATAGAAGTCCGCCCAATTTTAGGTCTACCATATCCATCGGCTGGGACATGAATCCGCCGGCGTCCTTTGTTGTGGACAGAATATTCAGCGCGGTAGGCAGAAGCAGCACTGCAGCCATTCCTATGGAAATTGTGACCGCAAGGACTGCTTTGCCAAAGCTTTTTATATCTGGTCTCCAATTGCTCTTATGCAAGAAGTAAACGAGACAGACGACCAAGCAGGAAAAAGCGTAGAAAAAGCTATGCATGTAGACCAAAAAAAGTGAAACCGCCATCAGCGATACTTTTCCTTTTTCTAAGAGCTTGTCAATACCCATAAGTGCCAATATTAGAAACGGCATATAGTTTATGAAGATAATCTGGTGGTGTGCGTGGTAAAAGCAAGCCGCTGCTGCCAATAATACGCTGCCGCAGAATGCGACCCACTGCGCCAATTTTTGGCGGCGCAGCCAAATGTAGCAAAGGTTGACGCTGGCAATCACCCCCAGCAATGCGTAACCGGCGATGATGTACTTCATCTCTAAATTCGGCACCAGACAGGAAAACAGCACGTCTGGCCGCAGCAACCCGTAATATGCCAAATCGTAGATGTTGCATCCACCCCCGCCTGTAGAAAACTGCGGAAACAACGAGCCAGTATTCAGCATAGTCTGTCTGAGATTTTCTGCTGCTCCTACATGCTGGCTGTACCAATCTCCCTCAGAGCCGAAGAAATCTCCCTGGCTAAGAGGCAGCAGCAGGATCACTAGCGTGAGAACGGTCAAAATCGTATGAAGCTTTACTGTGTTCTTGTAGTCCATCCCAAATTCCCTTCTTTGTCTAAACCCTTTTTCTATCATAATTAATAATACATCTAAAATCTTAATATTCAAAGGTATAATTCTTAATTATTTCTTAAAAATTCTTAAGGTTCCTGTCTATACTACTAACTATAGCATTGTATTATCTCAAGGCAGTCTCAGAAAAATCACAGTTTTGTAATAATCTATAGATATATCGTTGCAATGAGGATTTTGTTACAAAAAAAGTTATAACAATTTGACTTTTAGGATGCATTCGAAGTATAGTTTATTTAAAAATGGAAATGCTCCCTACAATGAGAGGAACGGAGGAAATAAAAGTATGTGTGGCAGATTTTATACTGATAACGAAATTGCAGCGGATATTCTGAGGAGAGCGGGGCGCACTGCGGACAACCTGGAACTGCCGAACACCGGCGATATCTATCCTTCGCAGCAGGCGCTGATTCTCAGCGGCAGAGATACAAATTTCTATGCGGAGACAATGCCATGGGGGTTTCCTCGATTTGACGGAAAGGGGCTGTTGATTAACGCCCGCGCAGAGACTGCAGCAGAGAAAAAAACCTTCAAGGACAGTGTTCTGCACAGACGCTGCCTCATTCCTGCAAGACATTTCTATGAATGGGATCAGAAAAAAAACAAAATAGCCTTTCGATATGCTGATCAGCATACCATTTTCATGGCCGGTTTTTACCGGCAGTTCGCAGAGGAGGATCGTTTCATTATCGTCACTACAAGCGCCAACGATTCCATGCGTCCAGTTCATGACAGGATGCCGCTGATTCTGCCAGAAGAACATCTGGCAGACTGGATCTACAATCAGGACGCAGCTCTGGAAATGTTGGCACAGCCCTCTCCACTGCTCCAGAGATTTCAGGAAGAGGAACAACAGATTCTGCCGCTTGCATAGCTGTTATATTTCCAAATTTTGTATTGCTTTTCTTTCCTTAAATATATAAACTAGAAATAGAATAACGTAACATAGATTAAGGAGGAAGAACGCGTGCAGAAAATCGGAAAATTGATAGGTATGCTGTTAATAGCTGTGGTTTTTGTAGTAATCCCATTATATGGTTGTGGAGACAATGTTGAAACAGTCACCAATTACGACCTAGACGTTAATTCAGTCTATGGTGAAATCGCAGGTATTTATGACGGTGAGTTGACAAATTCAGAAGTAACTGGAAAAGGTGTATTTAAGGACGAAAATGATAATTTTACTTATGAGGGACAGTTTAAGCAAGGCATATTTAAAGGGCAAGGGAAATTATCCGGAACAGATGAGTACGAAAGAAAATTAGTTATAGAAGGTACATTTAATGGCTTAGATTCTATAAAGGGAACGATAACTGTTGACGGTATTAAAGAGTATGAGGGATCTTTGTCACAGTATAAACACAACAGCTTGAAAAGCTATACTCTCCTTGTAGATGATTTTGTCTATCATGGATCTGGCACGTTGTATAATATTAATGAAGAAGAGGTGTATACCGGTAAGTTTAAGTATGGAAAACCTATGGACAAACATGGATTTATGAATGCATGTAAGAATTATACCTCTCGTGACTTATTTAAGTATTCCGATGCAAGGGTTGGCAGCTTAGTCAAGTATGTCTGTAATAATGCTTATGTTGATGGAAGCCTGGTCTCAAACAATAATGTGTTCATCCTCGATGCCGATCGGTTATCGTCTAGCGGTTTTGTCTCTATGTTATATCAATATCATAAAGGAGAGACTAGATTAGTCAATGGTGAACAAATTGTGGTTTATGGAATTCTTCACGGCTTTAGTGAAGATAATGCGCTTATTAAAGTTCTCATAATTGAAGAGAAATAAATGATAAAAGAGACTGTCAACGCGAGCAGATAAAACGTCTGCTTAAGTTACAGTCTTTTAGCTTATAGATATACTCTATTGCAATCGTATCTTTTATTTTACAGGATTGCGACTAGCTTAGGCGTCTAAATATTCCTCAAGCTCTAAAACCTCCTCTGTGTGATGGCCCGCGCAGTCGCATTCTGCTTTCTCGAAGGAGAGTGTCGCTTTAAATTGATCACAGTCAATACTGATATCAAAGGCGCCCCCTAAAGCGCTGGTATAGGTGCTGACGATAGCAAGCCCAAGTCCGTTGCCGTCGCTGGTACGTGCTTTATCTGCCCGGGCAAACCGCTCGATGATATCATCTTTGTCAAAGTCCATCAGATAGCCTGCTGTATTGGTAATTTCGAGGCAGACTCTTTCCTTGTCACCGCCCTTATTTACAAAAGTCTTTAAAAAGACTCTAGTACCTTTGGCAGAATACTTAATCGCATTTTCAATCAGATTTTGACAGATGCGGTACATATGAAGGTTATCGCTGATAAAACTGGTGTCCTCTTCTGTCATAACCTTTACGAAATGCAGGTCGGAACTGCCGATTCGATCCTCCATATCAGCCAAGAGCTGGTCAATCAGCCGATTGAGACTGATCGATTCCATGTGCATTTTGATATTTCCGCTGCTGGCCTTTGCCAATGAAAAAAGGCTCTCTATCATGACCTTTAGCTTTTCCGCCTTATCAGACAATACTTCCACATAATCCTGCATGGTATCGTCCAGGTCCTCTTTTTTCATCAGTTCGATATACCCGACCATGGATGTCAGCGGCGTCTTCAGATCGTGAGATACGTTGGAAATCAGATCTATCTTTAACTGTTCACTTTTGGCGGCCTTTTCAATACTTTCACGTTCAATTTCCAGCGCATCCTCCAGGTTTTTCCGATTGATTTCTGTCATTCGTTCCATCAAAAGATTCAGCTGATTCTTCATGAATCCTACTATGCAGATTTCGCTGATGACGCTTTGTATCAATACGGTTGCAAGCAAAAGATACATGTATGCAAGGTTGTAAGCGTAATACCTGTACTCACTGGAAGAGTACATCAGATATGCAAATAGTAACGTCCCAATAGAAACAATGGCAATTGTTATTTGCTGTTTATACCATTTATCTTTCCACTCCTCGTAGAAGGCTTCGTCTTTTGGAATCCAGTCGGCATACACCTTGAGCATGATATATCTGACAATATGCCAGATGCCAAAGCCAAGAAAGAGATTTGGAACAGAACCCATGAACCAGGTCTGTTTCGTGGACATCCCCCCATATCTGTATGCCATGCCAAATAATGCATAGAATATGGCCGCACCTATTGCCACACTGCAAATTCCCAAAAACAGTCTTTTATTCGATTGTATAAATGAAACGATTTTATTAATTGAACTTTTCCATCTTGTAACCAATGCCCCACACCACCTTTATATATTTCGGATTCTTCGTATCAATTTCTATCTTCTCTCGAATGTGGCGGATATGCACCATGACCGTATTTTCTACCGTGAAGTCAGCAGTTTCTTCCCACACACTCTCGTAAATCTGTTCCGCCGGAAATACTTGTCCCGTATTTGACATCAGCAGCTCAACGATCTTATATTCGGTAGCCGTCAGCTTAACCTCTTTGCCTTCTACGACGATCAGGCGCTGTTTTTTATCTAAAACCAGGCCGCCGTTGACAATGGTATCTTCATTCGCCATTGGCGCGCTGCCGCCCCAGGTATGATACCGCCGCAATTGCGCCTTTACCCGAGCGATCAGCTCCGCTGCATTGTAGGGCTTACTGATATAATCGTCTGCGCCGAGAATCAGACCCGACACTTTGTCGCTCTCTTCCGTCTTCGCAGACAAGATAATCGCCGGAATCTTGTACTTCTCACGAATCTTCATCAATGCGGACAAACCGTTGAGACGGGGCATCATGACGTCCAGCAGAATCAGATCAACGTGATATTTCTCCAGGCACTCCAGTGCTTCCATGCCATCATAGGCAGCGATGATTTCGTAACCCTCATATTTCAAAAGCTCGCCCAGTGAATATACGATTTCTTTGTTGTCGTCTACTACTAAAATTGTTTCCCCATTCATTATATATATATCCCTTTCCCGATTGATAACCTCAGTATAGAGGCATTCATTTAAAAAAACCTCAATAAAAGTCTTAAAAAAATCTTAACATATCTATTTTGTAAATGCAATCTATTGCCAATGTTTAAAAAAGCAGGGCATTGTATATGAAGTCCTTGAATCAGAACACACTATCAGGCTCCTGAGAATGTAAACACAGTATGAATACTTGATGATAAACAGACAACGAGACCGGAACGCATTGATCCGGCCTCGCTTTAAATCTCCTTATCAAATTCACTTTCTACGACGCGTTCCGAGCCAGCCATAGGCTGGGGAACACCGGCATAAATTCAATTTCGCAGCTCGATTAACATCTTGCTGGACAGAATGTCATACCGGCAAAATTGAATCTACCTTCTCTGTTTCAAATTCTTTTTTGATTGCTGCCAGATGGGAAGGATCCGTCAGCAGTTCCACAGCCGTCATCGCAAAAGCTTTGACGAATTCCATTGCGTTGTCCAGGGCTTCCGGTGAGCAGGCTTTCTGCGCAAACTCCACCGTATGGGCGCCGTAATGTCCGCCGTCCTCTAAAGGCCCCATGCCGCACATCAACTGTACCGCCGGGCATTCGTAGCTGACATCGCCCAGATCTGATGATCCGGGCATAACCGCTCTTCCCGCACGCAGAATCTCATGTCCCAGTTTCTCATATTGGTCACAGACGAGATCAGAAAGCACCATATTGCTGTCCGTATCCTTGAAGTCTTCCTCCGCTTTGCTGACTTTGTACGTACAGCCGGTGCCTTTCGCCGCGCCTTCTGCACAGGCGATGACTTTGTCCAGCAGTTCTTCCACATACGCGACCTTGTTGCCCCTCACATAGAACAGCGCTTCCGTATAATCAGGAATGATGTTGGGCGCGACCCCTCCGTTGAGAATGACGCCGTGGAGCCGTGCGTCTGGTTTCGTCTGCTGACGCAGGGCATTGACCATATTAAAGAAGTTGATCATGGCATCCAGGGCATTGATGCCCTCATGGGGGGATGCTGCAGCGTGCGCCGTTTTGCCAAAGAATTCAAATCTTCTCGCATATACCGCCATGGTATTAATGGAACTGCCATTTTGTTCAAACGGATGTGCCATCATCGCAACATCGTATTCCTTAAACGCACCCTTTTGTGACATCTCCACCTTTGCCCCTTGAGTTTCTTCCGCCGGCGTGCCGATGACGTGAATTTCTCCGCCGTATTTATCGACAAATTCCTTGATAACTATGCCAGAACCGACAGAAATCATGGCGATCAGATTGTGTCCGCAGGCGTGGCCGATTTCCGGCAATGCATCATACTCTGCAAGCATGGCGATCTTCGGACCCGGCTTCGTCCCTTTATATACCGCCTTATATGAAGTTTCGATTTCACAGAAATTCGCTTCGGTTTCAAATCCATATTTCTCAAGCAGTCCCATCTGCCACTTGCAGGCCTGAAACTCCTTTCGACCCATCTCAGGGTTCCCGTGGATATCCAGCGCCAGTTTCTTGAGTTCCGGCGCCAAGTCATCAGTAATTTCTACAATTCTATCAAAATCTCTCTTTTCCATTATGCGTGTTCCTCCTCTGTTTTCTTTTCTTCTTCTGGCATTTCCACAGTGATGATGCCCTTCTTATACATGATCTTCGTAATGACATATACGATAGGGATACAGATGACCATGACGAATCCCTGTCCCAGATCATAATAATCAGGAATGATCAGATACAAAATGATGCACAAGGCGAAAGGGAAGATTGCTGCAAGCAGTCTTTTCTTTACGATTACACCGCCGCCCACATCGTTGCTGAGGAAACTCAGAACCAGGCAGCCGAACAGAGCTGGCAGAACATAACCTGCAGCAGTTGAAACGGCCGGAGACGACAAGAACGGCTCCAGCGGCGTCATCAAAAGCATACCGAGAAGCAGCATCACCAGGGTCACCAGAGAGGATACAGCTACAGCAAGTCCTGTAATGGCATCAGCGGCCTCCGTCCCTGATTTGACGTTGGCTACTTTCAACGCGTTGAGGGCTGCCGGCAGTTTCAAGTTCAGAATATTTCCTGTTACATTGGCGACATAGTAAGAGGACCCCATGACAGGGATTTCTCCAAAGGCCTCCGCCACCCCAGTCGGGATAAAGATCGCACATAAGCCCCCGGCTGCCAGAAGCAGGTCGCCGATTTTGGGCATGATTCCATAATATAAGCAGACGACAAGAGGCACACCGCAGAACACCAGAATCGATCCCACGGTAACGAATTTACCCAATCTGTGCATTTTGTCGTAGTAAGTATTTCCACTAGATTTCATTTTTCTCTCCTTTCCCTGCTAAAACAATCCGTCATATACCACGGACAACGCCATGGCGCCGATCAAGCTGAACGCCAGTGTAAACTGATTGAGCCAGTCGGCCTTTGCCGCTTTTGCAATCCCTGTGATCAGAATGGCGATTACTGCGCTGCTGGCAAAGGTCAGCAGACTGACGATGCCGCCAAAGATCATCGGCACAATCAGGGCGCATAATAGCGCAGTCATAAAGACGGTCTGAGAGACAGCGCCCCATTTCTGATCTTTATCTCCCAGCTTTAAAGTGCCCAGATGCACTTTTTTTGCAAAGAAGATATTAAAGAGCAATGTTACGGTGATCCCGATGCACATTGCCCATGCCATCAGTCCGAAGGCATAAGCATCTGCAGTCGCTACATCCAGTCCCAAAGCCTTCAGCGCCAGATTAGCCGACATCAACTCGTATGTAACAGAACCCAATACTGACAATCTGAACCAGGCGTAGGGCAGGCCGATGACAACCGCCAGGGTGGCCAGCCCTGCTACGATGGCAATAGATGGTACGATGGAAAAAGTCGCCGACGACTTTACAACTGCGTTGACAGTCTCCTTGGCGACACCCACTTTGATAGCGTGCCTGTAACAGACTACCATGTAATACAGCGTAATTAAGACGACGAGAATAATTCCGACAACGACACAGCCCCATATCAAGCCGCTGTTTGCAATATCTTGAAAACTCATGGATGATTCCTCCTTTTACATTTTATAAGAATTTTCTGTATACCTTATTTTAAACCCTGAACCAGGTCAAGGGTCAATACAAAACACAAAAAAACTGTCTGCAAAATCAGACAGTTTTTTACTCCACCGGAATCCACATTTCGGTATATTCCACGCCGGCATCTCCTCTGTTTTCCAAAGCAAGAATGCGGAGGAAGGGCGGCGCGATGATTTTCAGGTGATTCGTGTCGATAAAATCATAAATTGGCTTGATAGAAGAATAATCGATATTGGTATAGTCCATTCCTATGATATGCACACATCGTCTGGGTGGGATGATTTCGAATTCTTCCGCAGGGAAATCAGGTTTTTTACTGATTCCCTCATAGTCAGACGCGGCCACGATGTAATTGCAGATTTTTTGTCTTTGGGCACGGTCGATAAAGCAGTTATACAATTCCATGTCGTCATAGCGCTCACTGTCGATCAGTATCCCCAGCAGCGGCAAGGTGGAAAGCTGCAGCTTTTCAAAAGCGTCCATCGTTGCTTTCATGGTCGTTTTGATATCTTTGATGATAAAGGCCGGGGATTGTTCCATTGTGACCACGCCATATCTTTCAGCACAGTCTTTCAGCTTCGCCTTATACCCTTTGATCATCCGCCTTTGATTTTCCAGCTGTCTGATCTGCGCTTCAATTTCACGCTCTGTTTCGCTGACCACTTCCAGGGATTCTTCCAATGATATGTTGGAAGCCATTTTTTTAATATTTTCAATAGAAATACCTAAGCTGCGCAATCTCATGATGTAATCCATAGAGATGAATTCTTCTTTATTATAGGTGCGATAGTTGTTGTCGCTCTTTTTTTCCGGTTTCAGCACACCTTTTCTGTCATAGAACCTGACAGTGTCCACCGAGACACCGTAAAACTTAGCAATTTCTCCCACTTTGTAGTCGTCCAGCTTGTATTTCATAGCGGCACCTTCCGTCATCAAAATGTTATAATTGTAATATAGCATTTTTGAGACGAAATGGCAAAGGTTGAAGGAAATCTAAATCAAGGCCTTCTGCTGATTTTGTCAAACTCCGCTTTAATTTTCTTCAGTTCTTCCGGTTTGGTCATCAGTTCAATGGCGGTAAGGACGAACCCTTTGATAAATAACAAACCTCTTTCAATGGCTCTGTCGCCGCCCGCGGCTTCTGCAAATGCCGCAGTGTGAGGACCGCCGTCTGCCTCATCTATTATTGCAAAGGTGTTCTGAATGGCAGGACAGCGATAACTGACATCTCCCAAATCCGAAGAAGCTGGCAAAGGCGCCGGAGATGGCGGCACCAGATCCAGTCCCAGAGTTTTCATCTGTCTGGCATTGAGCGCTGATAAGGTCAGATTGCTGTTGGTATCCAGAAACTTTCCTCCTGCCGGGCCGATTTCTACCGTGCAGCCCGTACCTATTGCGGCAGCCTCTGCACAGCGGAGAACCTTCTGGCAGAGTTCCTCCAGATAGTCGATCTTTGCCGCCCGCGCTTCAATGATCGCCTCGCTGTAATCGGGAATGATGTTTGGCGCTTCACCGCCCTTGGTGATAATCCCATGGATGCGGGCATCCTCCTGCGTCTGCTGACGGAGTGCATTAATCATATTGAAAAAGTTAATGACCGCATCCAGCGCATTGATTCCCTCATGTGGGGCACCCGCAGCGTGAGCTGTCTTGCCGTGAAAGCTGACCTTATAGGAGTCAATTGCCAGGGTGTTCATAGATTCCGCATCCATATGGGAAGGATGGCTCATCATGGCGACATCCATATCGTCAAAGGCACCGGCATCTGCCATAATTACTTTTCCTCCGACAGATTCTTCTGCCGGCGTGCCAAAGACGTGGATCTCTGCGCCATACGTGTCGGCAAATTCCCTCATGGCGATGCCTGCACCGACTGCAATCATAGCGATCAAATTGTGGCCGCAGCCGTGTCCCAGACCGGGCAGGGCGTCGTACTCGGCCAGCATGGCGATTTTCGGCCCTGGTTTGCTTCCTATATAAGATGCCTTGTAGGCGGTGTCCATGCCACAGTATTTCTCTTCGACAGTAAACCCATATTTTTTGAGAATCTCCACCTGCAATGCGCAGGCTTCATATTCTTCCAATCCAAGTTCAGGATGACAATGAATTGCCAAAGTCAGTTCACGTAATTCCTGACTCAGCCCTTCTACGATTTCGTCCACTCTATGCTGCATCTCTCTCCTCTCCTTCCTGATCCTCTTTCATTTCTACTTTGATCATTCCTTTTTTGTACATGATCTTGGTAATGGCATATAACAGCGGAATACAGCCGATGATGATGAAACCCTGGTACAACTCATAATATTCTGGAATGATGTACAAATACAGCGCAGCAGCGATGATGAAAGGGATAATCAGCGCTTTCAGGTGGCCGTGGAAAACAGTGCCGCCACCTGCGTTTTTGCTGAAGATGGAGAGCATCAGACATCCAAATAAAGCTGGCAGGACGTATTGCGTTGCCGTCACTACCTGCGGCAGTTCCAAAATTGGCTTCAGCGGCGTCAGAAGCAGTGCGCCGATGGCGATGATGATCATAGTGGTAAGGGAGGACACGGCTACGGCCACGCCGGAAACCGCATCGGCTTCCTGGGTTCCCTGTTTGACATCTGCAATCTTAAGGGCGTTGAGCACTGCCGGCAGTTTCAGATTCATGATGTTTCCCGTGATGCTGGACAGATAAAAGGAAGTTCCCATAACGGGTGTATCGGCAATCAGTTCTGCAATTGCCGCTGGTATAAAGATGGCCAGCAAGCCGCCGGAGGCCAGAAGGACATCAGAGATTTTTGGCATAATACCATAAACCATGCAGACGACAAAGGGCACGCCGCAGAACACGATTAGGGTGATAAAGGTCATCCATTTTCCTAGTCTGTGCATTTTGTCATAATACGTTCTTGCATCTGGATAATTGTTCATTTTTATTTCCTCCTTATATATTTAAAATAAGCCGTCAAAGAATATGGATGCTGCCATGGCGCCGATCAGGCTGATTGCCAAGGTGAAATTACCAATCCACTTCATGTTAGTCTTCTCGGCGATGAAGGTGATGAGAAGTCCCAGGCATGCGCTGGTAATCAGTGTGAGCAGGCTGGCGCCGCCGCTTGCAATCATCGGCACGATCATGATCAGAAACAGTGCATTCATAAAGACAGACTGTGAAAGCACGCCCCATTTCTTATCGCTGCCGCCCAACTTCTTGAGACCCAGATGTACTTTTTTGCACATGAAGATATTAAAGACGTTTCCGATGGTAATACCCAGGCACATCGCCCACATGACCAGTCCAAAGGCATACCCGGTGGCATTGCTCAGGTTCAGTCCCAGGGAAGACAGCGCCATGTTGGAAGCCATCAGCTCATAAGTTACCGAACCCAGCACGGAAAGTCTGAACCAGGAATAGGGCAGTCCGATGACCGCTGCCAGGGAAATCAGCCCGGCGATGATAGCGATAGACGGTACGATGGAAAAAGAGATAGAAGACTTGATGATTCCCTTCATTTTTTCCTTCGATACGCCACAGGCGATAGCATGGTTATAACTCTTTCGCAGATAGAGAACGGATATGGCAACCACAGTCAAAAGCCCCACTGCTACGCAGACATATAAGACGCCGCTTTGAGAAATTTCTTTAAAACTCATAATAATTCCAACCTTTCATGATTTCAGATTTTTTTGTTAAATTAAGATTAAATCTTAGTCCTAGTCAAAGGTCAATAGCAAAAAAACAAAAATCCAGCCATTCTTTGGCTGAATTTTGCGTAAATTCTCTTTATTTTCTATTACAAAGACCCTGTTTCCGCCCTGATTTCTCAAAACTTTTGACCAAATCCAAGGTTTTGAGGATCTAATCTTCCTCGATGAAATACCAGCATTCGTAATAGTCTGCACAGTAAACACCTTTGCTTTTGGCCAGCAGAGTTCTGTTTAAATTTTCCCCTGTAAGTTTGAAGCAATGCGCCTTTGCATATTCTTTAATCCTATAGTGAAAATGATATTCCTGATCCGGCAGCGCCTTGATAATGGTATGAATACCTAGTTTTGACGGCAAAATGGTGAACTGGTCGTGGGGAAAATCCGCTCGTTTTGTAATTCCTCTGTCATCCTCCTGACTGATATAATAGTCCGCCACAGAGGCCCTGGTTTCAGCTTGACTGGCCATCTTCATCGTTTCCGGTGCGAAGGCATTGCTTCCATAAACAGTCAGCATGGGAATCGTGTCCAGCTGGAGAGCGTCAAATAATTCATTTGTCACTGCAATGCCTTCTTCGATATCCCTTAGAATAAATACCGGGCTTTCACACACCGTAATCTTGTCCAGATGAGTCTCGATGGCCTCTACGGATGTGACCAATTTCTCCGTCTTCGCTTTTAAACCCGACAGCCTCTCTAGTTCTTCTTCAATCTGCTCTATCTTGTGAAGGCAGTATTCCCGAGTTTCTGCAATACTGAAGTCGCCTGTTATCTTTCTAATGTCAGTCAGGGGAATTTCCAGCATCCTAAGCTTGACGATATAGTCCATCATGATCATGTCGTCTCTGCTGTAGATGCGGTAATTGTTCTCATCGTTCTTTTGAGAAAGAAGAACACCTTTTTTGTCGTACAGCCTGATGGTATCCGTGGACACTCCGTAAAATTTGGCCAGATCCCCAATCGTATAATTATCCGCTTTTATTTTCATCGCTTCACCTATCACATGCAGAAGATGTCTTTGTTCTTCCAGAGTCTCTCGTCCTCTTCCAATTGCGCCTGTACCTTTTCCGGATCTCTCTCCGCCAGACAATTGACGATGACGTTGATCATGGCAATGGTGGCCGCATTGGTGTAGTCGATGGCCACACCCTTGACTGGCGACAGTAACGTGTAATCGCAGGCGCAGGCCAGCGGATTCGTGGCATTATCTGTAATTGCCACAGTCTTCGCACCCTGCTTTTTCGCATACTCTGCCGCAGCGACAACTTCCTTTACGATTCTCTGGCTGCTGAACGCTACTAACACATCGTCTTTGCCAATATTGGTGAATTCAATCTTTTTAGACAGCCCGACGCCTTTTACTTTCCGACGTTTCATCCCTAGTCTGCCCAGATAGTAAAAGAGGGCGTCGACAGCTATCTCGCTGCCGAACATGGCGACCATGTATACCGTATCACTTCTTTCTATGGCGCTGACGACTTTGTTCAGCATCTTCTTGTCCAGCAGGGTTTCCATGTTGGAGATATTCTGCACATCCCGTGTAATGGATGCTTTGACGATATTGCCGCCTCCTCCTTCCAAAAAATGTCTGTACATATCCTTGGGGAAAGTCATTCTCTGATAGCGGTCGCGCAACTCTTTCTTAAAATCAGCAAATTTTTCGTATCCTAGTTTTTGAATCAGCCGAGTAATAAAGGTCGCCGAAACATCGTATCGCTCCGCCAGTCCGATTCCGTTCAGAAACGCGGTCTTTTCAATATCTCTGGTAATCTTTTCAATAATCGTGCGCTCTTTTTTCGTCAGGTTTGCCTGTTGAATCCTCTCAGTAATACTGCTCATAGTGCAATCCTCCTGCGTCAGTAATTTACATCCTCGGCAATATAGCAGGAGAGCCCTCTCTGCGAAAATAACTTCTGCATCTCTTGCAGTTCTTCATCACTGGGAACCTCAGCGTCTCTATAGTCATATCGCTCCCCCAGCTGGCTCCATTTAGAGTCGCCCATCCGATGAAAAGGAAGAAGGTTGATTTCCTGCAGTCTTGTCTCTTCCATAAAGTCTATTGCTTTTTGGATATTATCCTTACTGTCATTATACCCCTTAATCACCGGAATTCGCAATATGAATCTTCCCCGCCACTGAGACTGCGCAAGCGCTTTGATGTTGGACAAAATCAGTTGGTTGGATACCCCTGTCTCTGCTCTGTGCATTGTTTCGTCCATATGCTTGATATCTATGAAAGCAAAGTCAATATACGACATGGCCTCTAAGAAAAAGGCGGGTTCGACAAATGCGGTAGTTTCCACTGCAGTGTGAATGCCAGCTGCTCTGCATCGTTTCAGCACCTCCAGGATAAACGTTTTCTGCATCAGCGGTTCGCCGCCAGAAAAGGTGACCCCTCCGCCAGTCCAGTAATTGCGGTCGCGCGCAAGGATTTTCATCAGCTCTTCAGGATGATACCATCTGCCTGAGAGCCGCAGAGCCTCCTGAAAACAGCTTTGGGCACAGCGAAAATCCTCACAGCTTTCGCAGAGGGCTCTGTCGATGGCAATTCCCTCGTCGCACTTGCCGATTGCCTTTCTGCTGCAGGCATCTATACAGCGCCGGCAGCCTTCCTGGTCAGCGCGGCATTTCTGTCTGCTGTACATCAGCCTCTGCTTGACCTTCCAGCCTTCTGGGTTTGCACACCACCTGCATTGAAGAGGACAACCGCTTAAAAAAACGGTCGTCCTGCTTCCTGGGCCATCGTGGACGGAAAAACCCTGTATATCAAAAATGAGACCTTTTTCGTCATTCATCTCGCTTCTCCACATAGCTTTCACAGGTTTTTGCAATCATTTCCCCGGAAATCCAATACGGAGCGCCTAAGCCTCCGCACACTCCCATATCCGCTTCCTCACCAGCTTCATAGTTGCGGCAGAACTTGCATTTTGGCTTTCTGACAAAGCGGGGGCACCCATCACCATCGAAAGGGACAAACTGTTCGTCGAGGAGGCACAGTCCCTTCATCACATCCACACTTTCACAGTTCAGACAATCATTATGCTTACATTTTTCCATAGTCCTACACTCCTTCATATTCTGTACGAGTGATAACCTCATCCTGAATCGGTTTGCCGATTTCAACCCAATACTGGGTGAAACCTGCCACGCGCACCATCAAGTCTCTGTAATTTTCCGGCGCTTCCTGAGCCTTGTGCAGCGTTTTGTTGTCGATCACGTTAAACTGGATGTGGAAACCGCCCCTTCTCAAGTAAGACTGCGCCAGGTCAGCCAGGTGTTTTGTACCGATGTCCCCTTTGATCGCGTTTGGATGAATCTTCAAATTCATCTGCGAGTTCTGGGACTGGCTGTGATCCCAGCCCGTAGCCGACTCAAAGAGGGCGTAAGGTCCGTTTTTGTCCGTTCCCGGGAAGGCTGACATGGACGCATCGGCAAAGGTCGTCTCTGACAGCCGTCCGTCCGGCGTGGCCATACATCCTGAACCAAGGAGGCCATGGCTGGATACGGAAATCTGACAGGCGTACATCTTCTTGCCAAAGAGAGACTCAAATTTTCTTGCCGTACTGCAGATCCAATCCTCGTAATCGTAAAGAATGGTGTTGGTGTAATCGTCATCATTGCCGTACTTATTTACAGCCAGGCAATCACCCAGGATCTGATCGTACTTGGCTCCGTCCGGTTTCCGTCTCTGCTCTGTGATGGACGCGTTGTGATCCTCGGTTTCCGACGGCTCATAATATCCGAAATTATCTTTAAGCGCCTGTTTCATCTCCTCCAAGCTGTATTTTTTCTCTTCATAGACCAGCTTTTTCAGGGCAGCCAGAGAGTTGACCATATTGATGGTGCCCGTGGTTTCGATATTATAGGTGGCGTTGTAGCGGAATCCCATATCCCCAGCGTGATGGCCTTTCTCCAGGCAGTCCGGTTTCAGGGTCGACTGCCAGATTGGAATGTTGACCTTCCGCCAGATATCGTGCTGGATATTGCAGCACTTTCTCTGCACCTCGATGATGTACTCGTAATATGCCTGATACTGTGCCCAGAGTTCTTCATAGGTATCGAGGGATTTGTTGTGAGGCGGCAGAATCTGCAGGTCGTTCTTGAGGTCTTTTCCGTTGAACAGGGTCAGCATCAGAACCTTCGGGTTAGAGATAAAGTGTACGCCAAGGGAGGTGGAATTGCTGGCGCCTACAGGGATTTCATAGGTCTTCCCGTTCAGAGTCAATTCTTTCCAGCATCCCGGCGCTGTCTCCAGACAACCTCCGATAGAGAAGGCTCTCGCCTCTTCTACGGTCATGCCCTCTTCCCCGTACTGCTGCATCAAAAAGTCCGTAGCAACGCGGTTGTTCATCCAGGCGGGATATCCTGTACCCGTCTTCACCACCTCTGCACACTTGAGGACAAACTGTTCCGGCAGTCGCTCATCCCACAGCACACTCAACGTCGGCTGTGGAGACGGCAGTCGCTTTCCCGCCTCAAGAATCAGCTCTTCCAGTCTGTTACAGGCTGGCAGGCCCTTTCTCGTCAGACCTCCCACGCACAAATTGTTAAACGTGTTGCCCATGAGCACGCTGTTTGAACCGGAGCTGACAAAGAGGTCGATAGCGGTGAATTTGACACGCTGCAGCTCCAGTAGTTCCAGAACCTCGTCTTCCGTAATTCTCCCCGCTTCAATATCCTGCTCATACCAAGGCCAGAGGACCTGGCCCAGTCTGCCTGGCGCCACACCAGAGGCAACTTCTTCGTTCTGCAGGCCCAAATGAGTAAAATAGGTCAGTTGCAGGGCTTCCCGAAAGGTTCTCGGCGGTTTATGCGCGACCCAGCGGCAGATGTCTGCAATCTGCTGGTATTCTGCCTTCTGCTGCTCTGATTCTGTCAAAGGAATCCTGCGCTCCGCCTCTTTGGCATAGTTTTCAATCCATTTACCGATACCTCTCGTCAGAATCGCAACGGATTCGTAGTAGTAGAGGCGATCCATGCCGGTCAGGCCGTCTCCGTCGGCATTGCCTGCAACCTCTTTCGCTCGCTCCTCGCAGAAAGCAATGATGCCGTCCAGGCCGTACTGGAGCGGATAATAATAGCTGACCACATCCCGTCCTACAGGAACCGTATAGGCAGAATCCGCTCTGGACGTCAATGTTCGTTTCAGATTGTTTTTGACAGCAAATTCCGGCACCCATTTGCTGTGACGCTCACCGATTTCTTCCACTGTCTTGCCCGACCAAAACTCTGTAATCTTGTTGAGCACTGGCACTTCCTTTGCCCGCAGGCCGAACTTTCCGGCCAGGGAAATGATGCCCGGCTGGTCTTCCGTCACGTTGCCGCCGCCCATGCCGATCTTCGCTTTGGCGTCCACCGCGTTGCTGGCCATGGCGTCCTCTTTATATTTGCCATAAAGCTCACTGCTCTTTGATACGAAAAAGGATTGAATCAGCCACGGCATGGGAAAGGTTCCCCGCAGATAACCCGTCTTGGCTCCCACCAGCAGTTCGCCAGGATAGATGACCGGGGTATCGTGCTCAAAGGCACAGGCCAGGGCCTTGGCCCGCCGCACGAGAGGGAGTTCCCCCTCCTCCTCGTTGAATTTTCTTGTATACCAGTACGTCCATTCCATGGAAGTGGAGGCCATGGAGTGATAATACATATCCATCAGTTTTACCGCTCTTTCCGTCGGCGTATAGTCATCTTTCCTCATATTCCCCTCCTAATATCTTTTCTTCTTTAAAATAACGATTCCGACTGCCAGGGCTGCCGCCAACAGCAGCGCATATATGATGAACGCCAGAGTATAACTGCCGTTGATGTCGTAAATCAAACCGGAAAGCGGCGGTGCCACTGCCGGTCCCAGAAAGATAAAAAACGTGACCAGCCCGTAAATGCTGGCGTAATCTTTCGGACCAAAGGTGAAGATCGTGATCATCGGACAAAGTACAAAGGTCGCAGCCAGAGTACAGCCGAATACGACGACCGAAAGGTAGACGATTGCCTGGTTTTTGGCAAGCTCCATCAGCAATATTCCAATTATGGATACTATTACCATTATAACATAATTTTTTCTCGTTCCAAGGTGATCGTCGAGAAATCCAAAGAGCACCTTGCAGAGCGCCATAGACAGGCTAATCAGGCTGACAAATACTGCAGCCTTTCCCGGACTGTAGCCGATATCTGTAAAATAGGCCTGCGCCTGCGAAAAGACTCCCTGGCAGCTGGCGCTCAAAGCGAAGGCGATAAAACACACACCCCACAGTGCTGGAGTTTTCAGAGCTTCACTGCGCATGATGCCCTCTGGTTCTGCATAGCTGACCTCCTCACCCTCTTCTGCCGCCAGTTCAGATCCAAGCGCTCTCATCCCGATATCTTCCGGCTTATATCTGTACAAAAAGATCATTGGCAGCAGGCATAAAATGGAGAAAAGTCCCAGCCAACGGTATGCCGCCTGATATCCAAGGGCTACGATCAGCTTGCTGGCGATGGGGTTGAACAGCATGCTGCCGACTCCCGAGCCGGTGGATGCGATGCCTATGGCGGTTCCCTTGCTCATGTGGAACCAGTTGTTCATAATCACGCTGACCGCAATCATGCCGGACAACGTCGAGCCGATGCCGATACCCAGTCCCAGGACATAAAATAAAGTGATACTCTTGGCCCAGGACAGACAGATCCAGCCAAGAGCCATGAATACCGCTCCGCCCAGGGTGACGATTCGCGGGCTGAACTTGGTATAAATCTTGCCGACGAAGGGGCTGAGCGCCATGGAGGATACGGAAACAAACGTGATGTATAGGGAAAACTGTCCCCGGGTTACGCCAAGGGCTTCTGTCACTGGTTTCAAAAACTGGCTTGCTGAATTAATCACGATGCCTGTGCCGCCCATGAGCATCAGAAGACTTGCGCCGCAGAGCAGCCAGCCATAGAATATTTTTTTATTCTTCATAACGTTTCCTATCTTTATTAGCACATAATGTCTGGCATCGCTCTATTGGCAATGCCAGACACTGTTCGTTCTTACTATAATTTTTCGTCTATTCTCTAAGCGACGTGTTGATCCTGCTGTACCATCGGGAATTTATTCTTATCCCTCGCACTGAATGCAGCAATGGTCACGCCTGATACCACATAGGCCGCAAAGAGTCCCATGTCAGCATTGAAGCCAAAGATGCCTAAGCCCGCCAGGAAGCAGATGATTCCCACGATAGCGCCAGTAATCATGCCGGCATAACAGCCTTTTGGCGTTGCTCCTTTAGACAGCACTGCACAGTATAGAGGAATGATCACACTGCCCATATACGGATAGTTAAATAGAATGATTGCGTCCAAAATATTTGTCAGCTTAAAGGTGATCAGTACGCCCAGAATGCTGGCGATGATAATAGTCCACGTTGCAATGCTTTTGCTGTGCGGAAGATCTTCAAGCTTTGAATCTGGGTGAAGCACCTTGTTGTACAAGTCCTTTGAAAAGGATGCCCCCATGCTCAGCAGCAGGCAGTTACCTGATGACATTGCCGCTGCCAGAACTGCCGTGATGACGATGGCTCCCATGACCGGTCCCAGGATTTCGCCTACGGTATAAGCGAAGATACCGTCACTGCCAACGTTCGGTAAACAGCTCTCCAACAGTTTTGTGAAAACGCTCCTCAACAT
>ERZ791934.1473-NODE-1473-length-21998-cov-3.179511_pt1 | contig 21998 bp, 21 predicted proteins | sample MGYA00510125_ERZ791934 | MGnify/ENA primary metagenome ERZ791934 (study PRJEB30046, sample SAMN00993240) | human gut metagenome | study: EMG produced TPA metagenomics assembly of the A metagenome-wide association study of gut microbiota in type 2...
CCGGGTCCTTTGCCCTGGCGCCGGACTGCTTCGTCGCGGTGGACGTGACCCACGCCCGCACCCCCGACGGACCCAAGGAGGGAACCTTCCCCGCTGGCGGCGGGACTGTCATCGGACTGGGCCCCAACATCACCCGCTGGATGAGCGACCGGCTGACCGCCAAAGCCCAGGAAAAAGAGCTGCCCTATGCGTTGGAAGTAATGACCGGCCACAGCGGCACCAATGCCTGGCGGGTGCAAACCGCCCGGGAGGGGATCGCCACGGCGGTGGTCTCCCTGCCCTTAAAGTACATGCATACCCCAGTGGAAACCTTAGATCTGGCCGACCTGGAGACATCCGCTGCCCTGCTGGCCGCCTTTGTCACCGACCTGGCCAAGGAAGGAGGAGGGCTCCTTGGTGACTGACCTCTTAAAAACCCTCTGTGCCTTGCCCGGCGTCTCCAGCCGGGAGGACGAAGTGCGCGACTATCTGCGCGCGCTGGCGGCGCCCCACGCCCACAGCATTCGGGTGGACACCATGGGCAACCTGATCGTGGAAAAGAAGGGGATCGTCCCCGGATGTAAGAAACTGATGCTGGCTGCCCACATGGACGAGGTGGGCCTAATGGTTCACACCATCACCGACGAGGGCTACTTAAAGTTCGACACCGTGGGCGGCATCGACCGCCGGGTCCTGCTGGGAAAACCCGTGCTGGTGGGTCCGGAAAAGCTCCCCGGCATCATCGGCCTGAAAGCCTATCACCTGACCAGCCGGGACGAGGAGAAAAAGGTCCCGAAACTCAAGGAACTGGCCATCGACATCGGGGCAAAAGACAAAGAGGAGGCCAGTGCCCACGTCCATCTGGGCGATGTGGTGGTCTTTGACACCGATGTAGCGGAGTTTGGACACGGTTTTTTAAAGGCCAAGGCCATCGACGACCGAATCGGCTGTGCCGTGATGGCACAGCTGCTCCAAGAGCCTCTGCCCATGGACACCACCTTTGTCTTTACTGTCCAGGAAGAGGTGGGGACACGAGGCGCGTTCGGCGCCGCTTTCTCTGTCAAGCCGGACATTGCCCTGGTGCTGGAGGGCACCACCGCCGCCGATCTGCCCGATATGGATTCCCACAAAAAGGTGTGTGCCCCAGGCGGCGGCCCGGTGATCCCCTACATGGACGGGGGCACCGTCTATGACCGGAGGCTCTTCGAGCTGCTGCGCACCTTGGCTGAGCAGAGCCGCATCCCCTGGCAGACCAAGGAATACCTCTCCGGCGGCACCGATGCCGCAGCCATTCAGCGCAGCCGGGAAGGGGTACGGGTGGCGGCCATCTCCGCCGCGGTGCGCTATCTCCATGCACCTTCTAGCGTTGCCTCGCTGGAGGACTGCCAAAATATTTTGATCCTGGCCCGGCGCTTTCTCCAGGCTGTGGCCGCCATGGAATGAGGAGGGACCCCCAACATGGACTATTTGTCTGTTATTGAAATGCTCAACGGCAGCCACGGGCCGGCAGGGGATGAGCGGCAGATTGCCGCCACCCTGAAGCGCCTGGCCGAGCCCTACGCCGACGAGTGCTGGCTGGACACCATGGGCAATCTGATTGTTCACAAGAAGGGAACGGGGCCCAAGGTGATGTTTGCCGCCCACATGGACTGCATCGGCCTGATCGTCACACACATCCACAAAGACGGCTATCTCTCTTTTGGAAAGCTGGGAGGTGTTCGGCCGGAGAGCATCCTGCACACCCCCTTCCGCTTCAAAAACGGTGTGTGTGGTGTGGTTTCCCTGCGCCGAAAGGTCTCCCCCAAGGATATGACCATTGACGACCTGTACCTGGATATCGGCGCCAAAAACGAAGCCCATGCCCGGCGGCTGGTGCAGATCGGCGACACGGCGGTCTTCCGTATGCCCGCCTTTGCCAGCGAATCCCGCCTGGTCTCGCCCTACCTGGACGACCGCATCGCCTGCGCGGTGATGCTGGACGCCATCAGCCACATCCGCGCCCACACCAGCGACCTCTACTTCGTCTTTACCGTCCAGGAGGAACTAGGCCTGCGGGGAAGCAAAACCGCAGCTTTCGCCATTGACCCCGATTACGCGGTGGCCTTGGACGTGACAGCCGCCGAGGAGTTAGACGACAAGAAACAGGCCAGCACCATTTTGGGCGGCGGGGCCGCCATCAAGGTGATGGACAGCTCGGTGATTTGCCATCCGGAAATGGTGAAACTTCTTGAAACACTTGCAATGGAAAGTAAAATCCCTTGTCAGAGAGAAGTGATGCTGTCTGGGGGGACTGACGCCGGCGCCATCCATGTTTCCCGGGAAGGTGTGTTCCCCGGCGGCATTTCCATTCCCTGCCGGTACATCCACACCCCCACCGAGACAGTAGACCTATCTGATGTGTCTGCTGCAGTACGGCTTTTGACAGCATTCGCCCAGAAAAACTTAGAAACAACAAAGGATGTAATGTGATATGCCTTTACAGATTAGCGACCGTGTCCGCGCCCTGGGCATTCAGGCCCAGCAGGCACTGGCGGAGCAGTTTGCCCGCATCGATGAAATCGCGGAGTTCAACACCCAAAAGGTCCTCTCTGCCTTTCAAAAGCACAAAGTGGCCGAGAATTTTTTCCACGGCACCACTGGTTACGGATATGACGATCTGGGCCGGGACACTTTGGGGGAGATTTACGCCGATATCTTTTGCACCGAGGACGCCATGGTGCGCATCACTTTTGTCAACGGCACCCATGCCATCGCGTCCGCCCTGTATGGAGTCCTGCGGCCGGGGGACACCCTGGTCTCCGCCATCGGGGCTCCCTATGACACCCTGCAAGGGGTTATTGGCATTACCGGCGATGGCAACGGCTCTCTGAAGGAATTTGGCATTCACTACCGCCAGGTGGACCTGACCCCCGAAGATACGCCCGATCTGCCCGGCATTGTCCAGGCCGTCCAGGAGCCGGGGGTGAAGGCCGTCCTCATCCAGCGCTCTCGGGGGTATGCCACCCGGGCCTCGCTGTCGGTGGAGACCATCGGTGCCATCTGCAAAGCCATCCGCCAGGTAAATCCCACAGTTAACATTCTGGTGGACAACTGCTATGGGGAGTTCGTAGAGACCATCGAGCCCACCCAGGTGGGGGCCGACCTCATCATGGGTTCTCTCATCAAGAATCCCGGCGGCGGCCTGGCCCCCATGGGCGGCTACGTGGCGGGACGGCGGGACTTGGTGGAGAGCACCGCCACACGCATGACTGTCCCTGGCATCGGGCGGGAGTGTGGCGCTTCCCTGGGGAACAACCGGGCGCTGTATCAGGGCCTTTTTCTGGCACCCCACACCGTGGCCCAGGCCACCAAAACAGCGGTCTTTGCCGCCAAGGTCATGGAGCTGCTGGGCTACCGGACCGACCCAGGCTCTCAGGATATCCGCCACGACATCATCCAGATGATCCACTTAGAGCAGCCTCAGGCGGTGGAAAAATTCTGCCGGGGCATTCAAATGGGTGCGCCGGTGGACTCCTATGTCACCCCGGTGCCCTGGGACATGCCCGGTTACGACTGTCCCGTCATCATGGCTGCCGGTGCCTTCATCCAGGGTGCGTCCATCGAGTTGTCCGCTGATGCCCCCATGCGCCCGCCTTACACCGTCTATATGCAGGGGGGCCTGACCTACGAGTCGGGAAAGCTTGGCATCCTTCTGGCTGCCGAGGAGCTTTTGCGGGAATAATAGACACTGGATCACAAGGAAAAGGAGACCAGGACTATGGAGCCAGCCAAACGGGCAGAGGAACTGCGGGCTCTGCTCAATCACCACAGCAATTTATATTACAACGAGGACGCCCCCACCATCTCCGACCAGGAATACGACGCCCTCATGCGAGAGCTAAAGGCCCTGGAGAAAGCCCACCCAGAGCTCATCGCCCCGGATTCTCCCACCCAGAAGGTGGGAGGTAGTGCCAAGCGGACCGCCGGGGTTCTGGTGGCCCACCGGGTTCCCATGCTGTCCATGCAAGACCTGTTCACTGAAGAGGAGGTCAACCACTTTTTGGAGGACTGCCAAGAGAAGCTGGGGGAGGGGATCACCTTCCTAGTGGAGACCAAGATCGACGGTTTGTCCATGGCCCTGCGCTATGAGAACGGCACCCTGGTCACCGCGCTGACCCGAGGGGACGGCCGGAATTTTGGAGAGGACGTCACCGCCAACGCCAAAGTGATCGACGACGTTGCCCTCACCCTTCGCCACCCGGTGGAATACCTGGAACTGCGGGGTGAGGTCTACATGACCAACGCCGCCTTTGAGGCTGTCAACGAAAAGCAGGAGCTGCTGGGCAAAAAAACCTTTGCCAACCCCCGCAACTGCGCCGCCGGAACCCTGCGCCAGCTGGACGCCGCAGTGACACGGGAGAGGCACCTGTCCTTCTTCGTCTTTAACATCCAGGACATCCGGGGCAAGGAGCTGGCCACCCACCAAGAGGCCTACGACTTTCTGGAATCCTGCGGCGTGACGGTCATTCAGCCCCGCTTTGTCTGCAAAGACCGCCAGGAGGTGTGGCAAGCCATCCAAGCCATCGGGGAGATGCGGGGGAGCCTGCCCTACGATATCGACGGCGCCGTGATCAAGGTCAACAACCTGGCACTTCGCCAGCAGCTGAAAGACACCGCCAAAAATGCCGGATACCAGGTGGCCTACAAATATCCGCCGGAGCGGAAGGAGACCAAATTGCAGACCATCGAGCTGTCTGTGGGCAGAACAGGCAAGATCACCCCAACAGCCATTTTTGAGCCCGTCCGTCTATGCGGCACCACCGTCTCCCGCTGTACGTTGCACAACCAGGACTTCATCACCAACTTGGATATCCGCCTTGGCTCCACCCTTCTGATCGAAAAGTCCGGGGAAGTCATTCCCAAATGCGTGGGGGTGGTGGCGGAGAAACAGCCTCCAGACAGCCAGGTGTTTCAGATCCCCATGGTCTGCCCGGTTTGTGGCTCACCGGCAGTGCGGGAAGATACAGCGGACATCAAGTGCGTGAACCTCAACTGCCCCGCCCAGCTGGAGCGGTTGATCGGCCATTTTGTGGGCCGGGGTGCCATGGACATCAAGGGGTTCGGCGTGGTGTACGTCCACGATCTCATCAAGGAAGGGTATTTGACCGACGTTGCTGATATCTTTACCCTCTATCACCACCGTGAGGAGCTGATCGAAAAAGGCATCGTCGGCAAGGAGAAAAATACCGACAAGCTGTTGGGCGCCATTGAAAAGGCAAAGGAAAACCCTCCCGATCGTCTTCTGACTGGCTTGGGCATTGCCAACGTCGGCCGGTCTGCCGCCCAGGTCTTGATGAACCACTTTGGCACGGTGGACGCCCTGGCCGCCGCCTCTGTGGAAGATATGACTGCTGTAGATGACATCGGCCCCATCTCTGCCCAGTGTGTGTATGACTATTTCCGCCAGCCCCACAACCAGAAGGTATTGGAAAAACTCCGGTCGGCTGGTGTGAATATGACCCAGGAAATTGTGGCTCCGGTAGGGGGGAACCTTCCCCTTTCCGGGCAGACCGTGGTAATCACCGGTACACTGCCTGGTTTGAGCCGGGAAGAGGCCGCCCAGTTGGTCCAGGAGAACGGGGGAAAGGTGACGGGAAGCGTCTCCAAAAAGACCTCCTTCCTTCTGGCTGGCGAGAATGCCGGTAGCAAGCTGGACAAGGCCAACAACTTGGGCATCCCTGTTCTCAGCTTGGAAGAACTTCTAAACAGGCTGGGGAAATCCTCGGCCCAGTGAGCAGAAAAAATCCGTATGTCTTTTCCAAAACATACGGATTTTTCTTTTCTCTCCACAAAACCTAGAAATTTTGTGAACAATTCATCCTGTCCCAGCTGAGCGAACAGGGAAGAGGAGCCCCCTTTGCCAATCGATTGGAACACAGTCTGGCGCAGCTCAGTCCTCCTGCTTTTTCACACGGGCCAGAGGATTGGCGTCCACCGCTTGCTTTAGGTTGCTGTCAGAGATGTGGGTATAGATCTGGGTGGTCCCCAAATTTTCATGGCCCAAAACATCCTGAAGGGTGCGCAGGTCCACGCCGTTGTTAAGCATCAAGGTGGCTGCCGTGTGGCGCAGCTTGTGGGGAGAATACTTTGGGTCCAGCCCAGCTTTGGCCACAGCTTTTTGCACGATGTTTTCCACCGCCCGTGTGGTCAGCCGGGTCTTGTTCCGGGAGACAAAGAGGGCGTTTCTGTGGCGCGGTTCCTCTTTGGGGTCTGGGCGAACAGCCAGATAGGCCTGCAGGGCCTCTTGGCAGGCCTGGTTGAGATAGAGCTGCCGCTCTTTGTTGCCCTTGCCTAACACCCGAATGGTGTCCTCCCGCACGTCCTGCACATTCAGCCCTACCAGTTCACCCACGCGAAGGCCGCAGTTGAGAAAAAGCGTGAGGATGCAGTAATCCCGGACCTCATTGGGGCCGGAGACAGCTTCCAACAATTGGATGCTCTCCGCCAGCGTGAGGTAGCGGGGCAGGCTTTTCCGCCGTTTGGGGATCTGCAGAGCCTGGGTCGGATCATGTTCCATCCGATGGGCGTGGAGGCACAGGTACTGGTAAAAGGAACGGATCGCCACGCATTTCCGCGCTCTGGTGGAGGCCTCGGCCTTGCCGGACTTGGTTCCACCAGTGAGTGAAGTCAGAAAGCCATAGATTTCTGACAGCTGCGTCTTGGACACAAAGTCCAGGTCCACATCCAAGATAGAGATCTCTTGCGGCGGCACTTGCTCCAGCGCTGGATTTCTGCGTCGTTTTAAATAGCGAAAAAAACTGCGCAGGTCCAAAAAGTATTCGTCCACCGTCTTTGCCGAGTGTGAGAGGATGGACTCATGGTAGTTGAGGAACTCCTGCAAAATGGGCGGTGCGTCCCGCCAATAGTCTGCCATAGTGGTCTCCTTCGTTTTTTGAGGTCATTAACTTCGCAAAATGTGCATTATGCGAAGTTACTTCTTGAAAAAGGACACTCCCCTCGGGAGTGTCTTTCATTATACGCTGCCCAAGCAAAAATGGCAAGGAGAACTTCTCAGCCGCTCTCCGCCAAACCCTTGAGCAGAATGTGCAGCAGCTTGGGTGCCACCATGCGATCCAGAAAGGCGCAGACCAGCAGCACCGGCAAGGCAGCCAGAGCCCGGCCCAAAAGTTTTTTGCCCATGCCCTGGCGGTCTGCCTTTCCCAGCAGACCAGTGGTGCCCAGGACGAAAAAGGCCGGAACTGCCAGCAGACACGTCGGGCCAAAGACGATGCCTGCCCACAGCACTCCCGTTCCACCCAGGCCCTCCATCATGGCCACAATTCCATAGGAAAGGAAAAAACCGCGGAGGAAAAACAGGGTTGGAAGGGTCAATGCCGCAAGAGGCAGCAGGCTGAGGAGCACCGCCGCTGCCGGCCAGCGAAACACGGTCCAAAGCTCCCGCCACAGGGACGGTGCCAACGTGGTCTGGGCGGCTTGCCCCAGAAATCCGCTGATGTATGGTGCGGCAGAAAGCTTTCCCTCCAGCAAACACCCTGCGATTCCTCCGGCGAGAAAGGCGGTGGACAACATCAACAATACGGTATCCCGGTTTTTTCGCGCCGCTTCCTTCTCTTTCTGCTGCGCCGTCATCCGGTTCTTTTTGCCTCTCCCCCTCATGGGTCACCGTTTCTTTTTCTTCCGCTTGGTCTTTCTGCCCAGAAGCCCGGCCAGACAGCCGCCGGCCATGGTCATCAGGAGGATGCCCACAAAGGGTCCATGAAATCCCTCCGCTCCCGTGGTCCCCCAGCAAATGGAGACCAAGATTCCACACAGCAGTAGGCCTATGCCCCCGCCGATGGCCATAGAGGGCCCCCCGCTTCCCTTTTGGATGGCCACACGGCCGGCCACAAAGGGACACAGACCGGCGGCCACCGTCAAGAGCAGATGGGTGATCTCCTCTGGGACCAAACCGCCCCAAATCAGCGCCGCCGACAAAAGGGCAAACAGCAGCAAGAGAAGCAAACCTATGGCGGTGCCCATCAGAACGGACAGTACCCCTCCGGAAGATGTCCCCTTTTTCTGGGTGCGTTCTTCCTCTCTTTTTTCCATAAAAATCCCTCCCCGAAGAGAATCTCTGATGGATTCTATGTGGGGAGGGATTCTTCTATGCCGGTATTCTCGTTACTGCTGGGTCTGGTCCGCTGCCACGCCCTTGTTCATGATGGCCCAGGTGGCATACTCCAGACGCACACGGTCTGCGCCGGTCTCGATGACCACGGTCTTTTCCTTCACGGCGCAGATGTTGCCGATCATTCCGTCGATCATGGTGACAGGGTCACCGGGCGCCAGTGCCCGCTTCATGGCGTCCTGCTCCTTTTTCCGCTGCTTTTCCGGACGCATTTTCAAGAAATAGAAAATGGCGATATAGAAAACAATGAGGACGATGATCAAAATTGACATATCCAAGGCGATTCCCTCCACTGTAAAAAATAACTTTCTATTTATTATAAAAGAGTTTTCGAGATTTGACAAGCCCTTTTTTCGGTAACGACTTCTTTTTCCTGGTTAGAGTTTGCCACCCAATTTCTCGGTATATTCCCGGCGGAATGCTTCAAAAGCGTCCTCGTCCAGGGCCTGACGAATCCGTGCCATGAGATTGTTATAGAAATAAAGGTTATGCAGGACAGCCAGGCGCATGGCCAGCATCTCCCCTGCTTTGAAAAGATGGTGGATATAAGCGCGAGTAAAGTTTCGGCACACAGGACAGTCACAGGCCGGATCCAGCGGGCTTTCGTCGAAGGTATATTTGGCATTCATCATATTCCGTACACCCTCCATGGTGAACACATGGCCGTGACGGGCATTCCGGGTGGGCATGACACAGTCAAAAATATCCACGCCCCGGCGAACTGCTTCCAGAATATTGGCTGGGGTTCCAACCCCCATCAAATATCGGGGCTTATCCTCCGGCATATGAGGGGTTACTGCTTCAATCACCTGATACATCACTTCAGCTGGTTCGCCTACCGCCAGACCACCGATGGCATAGCCGTCCAGATCCAATTCCCGAATGCGCTTCATATGATCTACACGAAGGTCCTCGAAGGTGCAGCCCTGATTGATGCCCCACAGCATCTGATGGGGGTTCAGCGTATCGGGCAAGCTGTTCAGCCGGGTCATTTCCGCTTTGCAGCGTTCCAGCCAGCGAGCTGTGCGGGCACAGGATGCTTTTGCATATTCATAGGTGGCCGGATTTTCCACACACTCATCAAAGGCCATGGCAATGGTAGAACCCAGATTGGACTGGATGCGCATACTCTCTTCTGGCCCCATAAAGATTTTGTGACCGTCAATATGGGAAGCAAAGGTTACGCCTTCCTCTTTGATGTTGCGCAGCTTTGCCAGTGAGAAAACCTGAAATCCGCCGCTGTCAGTGAGGATCGGGCCTTCCCAACGGGTCATCTTGTGCAGGCCGCCCAGCTTTTTTACCGTTTCATCGCCGGGACGCAGATGCAGATGATAGGTATTGCACAGCTGCACCTGACAATGGACATCTTTCAGGTCCAGTGCAGAAACTGCGCCTTTGATGGCACCACAGGTGGCCACATTCATAAAGGCGGGCATCTGAATGGTTCCATGTACGGTGGTAAATTCACCGCGGCGTGCAGCGCCCTCCTGTTTAATCAGTCGATACATATTTCCTTCCTTTCTTACACTTCTTCCTGTTTCTCCGGCAAAGCAGGGGTCACATACAGCGTTTTATACTGCACATAGATCACCATACCGGGTTTGGCGCCCTGAGGCTTATTCACATGACGCACCTGGGTGTAATCCACCGGTACCTGAGAGGAATCCTTTCCCCGGCTATGCCAGGCAGCAATGCAGGCTGCTTCCAGCAAAGCGGTGTCTGTAGGCTGTTTTCCGTCCGTCACCAGAATGGTATGGGAACCGGGAATATTTTTGGTGTGGAACCAGATGTCGTTATTATTGGCCTGTTTTAAGGTCAGTTTATCATTCTGCCGGTTGTTCCGACCCACCAGCACCCGGAATCCGTCACTGGTAGTAAACTCCAACGGAGCACTGGAGGGAGCGGGTTTCTGACGACCTTTACTGCGCAGCATCCGGATATATCCCTGTTCCATCAGTTCCTGCCGGATTTCCGTCAAATCTTTTTCCGTTTCAGCGCGTCCCAGTTCGTCCAGCACGGAATCCAGATATTCCACTTCCTGCTGGGCAAAGGTGATTTGCTCTGTCAGTTTCTCTTCCGCGACCTTTGCTTTCCGGTACTTTTTATAGTACCGCTGGGCGTTCTGATTGGCGTTCAGGGCCGGGTCCATGGGTATGGTAATTTCCGGCATTCCCTCTTCATAGAAGTTTTCCAGTATTACAGAAGAAACACCCTTCTCAATGCGGTACAAGTTAGCGCTGAGCAGGTCACCATAAACGCGAAGCTGGTCCCGTTCGGCACATTGGCTCAGTTCTCCCTGCTGAATGGCGATTTTTCGGGTCAGCCGCTCCGAAGAAGTGGTAATGACCCGCAGCAAATCAGCTTCCCGCACACGCATCCGTTCTACCCGGTCGCGCTCGGAATAGAAATCATCCAGCAGCTGAGAAAATGTTGGCGCCGTACGAATCAATGCAGAAGTACCGTACTGCGTGATATTCATAAAGGAAATATCCATAGGCTTGTGTTGGGCAAGATTGACGACCATATGAGGGGTGCCGGAAACTTCCCGGGCAGTCTGCCGCAGCTGATTCAGGAAAAATACCAGCCGTTCCTGCTGGCTTTCCGTCAGCTGTTTGGTAAAGACATCCTCTCCCCGTCCCACAAACTGCTGGACTTCCCGGCAGACTATGGGAGATACACCCTGTAATACCGACAGCAACCCTTTGGAAAGCTCGCTGTCTCCGGGGCGATTTTCCAGACGCTCCAGCACATCGCTTATTTCTGCTTCCAACAGGTTCAGCTTCTCCTGGGCCGGGGGAAGATGATAGGTAACGCCCGGCAGAATTAACCGCTCGGAGCTCATTTCCGCATCCACCCGTTTGAGTGCGTCCAGAATCTTTCCGTTTTCGTCCACAAAAATCACGTTGCTGTAGCGACCCATCACTTCCACAATCAGTTCCAGCCGCACATGATCCCCCAGCTCATTCACCGCGTCAAAGGCAAACCGCAGCAGCCGTTCCAGTCCCGGCTGTTCCACCGACAAAAGCCGGGCGCCGGTTAAACGCTTTCGAAGCAGCATACACAGCATCGGCGGCTGCATGGGATTTTCCGGCAGACAGCGGGTAAAGTGCGCACGAGCACTATTCACCCGCGCAGACAGCAGCAGGTGAAACCGATCCCCTCGGGTCCGCAAAGTAACAATCAGTTCGTCCCGGCTGGGTTGATAAATTTTATCGACGCGGGCATCTACTGCTCGCTGAGAAATTTCGTTCTGCAAATGATGCAGAAAAATACCGTCTAAGGCCATATTACATCCTCCCTTTCCGGGATATGGGGTTTACAAATCAGCAGAAATCTTCCGGTGCAGTGTTGGCCTCTGCAATCAGCCAATGTATCTGGGGAAATGCTTTTTTCAGTTTTTCCGTAAGCAGCGGAAGAACCACCGTCTCTGTGTGGAAATGTCCGCCTTCAACCAAAGTAGCGCCAAGTTCCCGGGCCAGCAAAAACTGATGGTGTTTTACCTCGCCGGTGACAAAAGCGTCTGCCCCTTCCTCAAGGGCAGGTTCCAGATAATCAGCACCGGCGCCGCTGCAAAGCCCCACTGTTTTGACTTTCCGATTTCCCGGCACAAAGCGGATGCCTCCGCAGTGCAGAGATTCCTTTACATGTCGGGCAAATACGTCGGATTCCATTTCTTCCGGCAGTTCTCCCACCATGGCTTCATATCCGGAACCGTGAGGGCAGATTCCCCGACAGTTCACCATGCCAAGAGCTTGAGAAAGAGCCACATTGACACCACTGTCAGAAGCCATATCCAAATTAGTGTGGGCACAGATGGCGGAAAGGTCATGCTGTGCCAGCAGCCACGGGACACTATTCTTTTTCAGTTTACGCAGAGGCGCAAAGATTACGGGATGATGACTGACAATGAGCTGTGTGCCCTTTTGTACAGCTTCCTCCACTACCGGAGCGGTAATATCCAGCGCCAGCAAAGCCGTTTTCACTGTTTGGCCACCGTCGCCAACCAGCAGGCCGGGGTTGTCAAAATCCAACGCTTCCGCAAAAGGCGCAAAGGTATTGATGTACTCATAGATTTCCTGGACCGAAGCCATTATGATTCCTCCGTTTCTGTTCCAGCCATTTTTTCCAGTTGACGCAAAATCCGTTCAATCTTTTCAGCTCCCGCTTTGTCCTGACGATGACGGCAACCGAGCAGTTTTTTGGAAAGACGGTGCATCACTTTCCGAATATACTCCCGTTCCTCTACCGTTTTTCCGGTGAGGAGTCCAATATAAGGATACAGTTCCTTATTTTGAAAGGACTTCACTTTTTCAGGTGCATAAGCTGCCAACAGAACGGAATAGATTTTTCCTTCACTGCGCACACACTTTTCTTCCAGCAACACAAACCCATTTTCCCGCAGCCACAGGCGAAGCTCCTTGGCGGTGGTCATAGGCTGTAAAATCAGATGCTTTTCCTCGCTTTTAATCCACGGCGCCTGCTGGAGGATTTGCGCGATCAGTTCTCCGCCCATTCCGGCGATGACAATATCATCGGCTTCTTCTGGCTGCACATCCGTCAGACCACTGGAAAGGGAAAGCCGAATTTGACTTGCCATTCCATAACGCACTACATTCTCTCTGGCACGTTCCAATGGGCCTTCCCGGACATCTACAGCCACTGCCTGGGGGCAAATTTCCTTGGACACCAGCCATACCGGCAGATAAGCGTGATCGGTCCCAATATCCGCCAGTTTTGCCCCTTGACGCACCAGATCAGCGCACAGTTGAAGCCGCGGGTCCAGCTGAAAAATACGCATCGTGAAAGCTCCTTTCTAAATCAATGCGGCAATCTTTTCCCGCACTTCCTGACACAAAAAGCCGTCCGGCAGGCAGCCCCGTACAGGGATCCTTCTACCGGACGGCAGCCATCTGATACTCAAACAGCAGATTACTTGCCTTCGATGTGTGCGTTCAGCTTTGCAACCAGCTCGTCAACGCTGACACCGTGTACCAGGCAGGCCTGCTCCAAGCTTTCGCCGCGGGCAGAGGGGCAGCCCAGGCAGTGCATTCCCATCTCCAGAAAATAAGGAGCGGTGGTGCGGTCCATATCCAGAATGTCGCCGATAACGGTATCTTTGGTAATAGCAGCCATGGTGATATCCTCCATTTCAATGATAAACTTTCCATCCCAATCGTATTATTTCCCGGCTGTCAAACAGCCATTCCGAAACAGATACTTTGGTTTAATTGAGAAAAACAGCCCCTCTCACAGCAGGGTGAAAGGGGCTGTCATACGCAGGAATTATTCCTCGGAAGCCTCTTCTTCTGCGGCTTCAGCCTTGTCTTCCTCAGCAGCAGCGCGGATGGACAGGGAAACGCGCTTCTTGTCGAAGTCGATCTCGGTAATCTTGACCTTCACAACATCGCCAACCTTCAGGACATCCTGAGGCTTCTCGATGCGGTGGTCAGCGATCTGGGAAATGTGAATCAGACCGTCAATGCCGGGGATGATGCGGGCAAATGCACCGAAGGTGGTCATGCCGACAACAGTCACGTCGCAGATGGTGCCTGCGGGATATTCACGCTCCAGAATGTTCCAGGGGTTGTCCTCGGAACGCTTGTAGCCCAGAGAAATCTTGCCCTTCTCGCGATCCAGACCCTTGATGTATACCTTTACGGTATCGCCAACGTTAACAACCTCGGAGGGATGCTTCACGCGGGTCCAGGACAGCTCAGAGATGTGGATCATGCCGTCGATGCCGCCCAGATCAACAAATGCGCCGTAAGCGGTCAGGGACTTGACAACACCGGTGTACTCCTTGCCCTCTTCTGCGGTCTCCCAGAACTTGTCAGCCTGAGCCTTGCGCAGATCCTTCAGCACGGAACGGATGGAACCAACAGCACGGCGGCGAGAACGGTTCACTTCGATAATGCGGAACTGCACTTCCTTCTTCAGCAGCTCGTCCAGGCTGTCTCCACGGGAAGCGGTGGCCTGAGAAGCGGGGATGAACACGCGGATGCCGTTGGTAACAGCAATCACGCCGCCCTTGATGACCTCGGTGACAACACCGGTCAGTACTTCCTGGCTCTCTTCAGCAGCAGCAACAGCTTCCCAGCCCTTGATGCTGTCGAAACGCTTCTTGGAAAGCATGATGGTGCCTTCCTGGTCGTTGGTGCGCATGATCAGCAGATCCATCTCGTCGCCGATCTTCACAACGTCCTCGGGCTTCACATTTGGGTCAGCGGACAGCTCGGAAGCGGGAACAAAGCCAGCCTGCTTGCGGCCTACATCAACGTACACCTCGTTAGGGGTAATACCGACAACAACACCGTGAACCTTCTCATCTGTATTAAAACTCTTGAGAGATTCTTCAAGCATCTCTGCAAAGTTAGATTCGGTTACCTCCGTAGAATTTTGAACAGCGCCTTCAATGATTTCAGTCATGGTAACAAGTACCTCCTTTATTATGCTTGCAGGCGTTGAAGCGCCTGCAGTGATGCCGACTTTTGCGTTCTTCAGCGATTCGTGAGAATCTTGCAGCAGCGAACACAGCTCTGCGGCAGTTTCCACCAGAAGTGTCTGGCAGAACGGCTGACACACTTCCCGAAGCTTCGCCGTATTGGAGCTTTGTTTGCCACCAATGACAATCATCAGGTCGGATGCCTTTGCCAGTGCCACCGCCTCAGCCTGACGCTGAGCGGTCGCATTACATATTGTACCAAAAATCGAAACGTTTGTATATACCTTTTCGATTATTTCCAAACAATTTTCCCATTCTGAGCCGTTAAAAGTCGTTTGGGAAACGACGCAAACTGGCGAATTATACAAATCTTTATGAGAATTGTTGATTTCTGTTAGTCCTGCCTGATTTTTGAACACATAATAGGGTCCAGTGCAGTGTCCCAGAATACCTTCTACTTCCGGGTGATAGCGGTCTCCGGCAATGAGAACCGTCTCCCCTCGTGCAGAAGCTTCCCGGACAATTTTATGAATTTTCGCGACGAAGGGGCAGGTAGCATCCGCACATGCGGCACCGCTGCTGCAGGCCCGATCCATTACATTTTGCGATACGCCATGAGAACGGATGATCAACGTTCCTTCAGCTGGAACCTCTTCCGGTTCCTTAACAATGCGTACCCCTTTTTGAGAAAGCTCCTCTACCAACTGGGGATTATGAATGATCGGTCCCAGTGTATAAACCTGCTTTCCCTCTTCCAACAGCCGATATACCATTTCTACTGCCCGGTTGACGCCAAAACAAAACCCGGCACTTTTCGCAACCTGAATACTCAATCAGCATCCCCCGTTCAGCGTTTTTTCTTTGCTTCCAGCATAAGAAGATCCCGCTCCCGCATTTCTGCAATCCGGCTCATGACCAGTCGGGATGCTTTCCGATAAGAAGAAATATTTCCATCCTCAATGCCAAGTTCTTCCGGCATAATCAGATCGCCGCAGGAAACAGCCAGTTTCTGGAATGCAGAAGGGACCTTGCCGTCCGGCGCTGTAATGCACATGGGAAGAATGGGCGAGTGGGTTTCGTGAGCCAGAATCACCGCGCCGGTTTTGGGCTTCAGAAGCTGACCGGTACGGGAACGTGTACCTTCAATAAAGATCCCTACTACCCGCTCTTCTTCCAGCAGTTTTCTGGCAGATGCCATAGCGTCTGCGTCACCCTGACCGCGATGTACCGGAAAAGCCCCCAGTGAGCGGAACAGTCCGGCCAGCATCTTGTTTTCAAACAATTCTGCTTTTGCCATGTAATTGATCTGACGTTTATGGACTGTAGAGACAAAAATCGGGTCTTTCATTGTCAGATGGTTACAGCAGATCACGACCCGGCCTTTCGGAGGCATCTTTTCTGCTCCATTGATAATCAGGGGATTTCCAATCTGAAAGATCGGAGGAACGATCGCTCTTCCCACCTGGTATAACGGCGTGTGTTTCATTTCTTTCCCTCATTCCCCAGGCAGCTTTTTGAAAAGCAAACCCGGTAAAGTACTATAAAGCCAAAGGGGACAGTTTCCCCCTCAGCCATATACTACTTATTATATACCGTTAACCACCCAAAAATCAATCGGTTATTGTGGTAATTTTTTGTAAACAATTTGCAAAATCCGCTCTACGGCACCTTCCAGGTCGCAGTCGCTGGTGTCAACGATGACTGCGTCTTCTGCCGGAACCAACGGGGCAATTTCCCGATGAGAGTCCTGATAATCCCGCTTGCGAATGTCTTCCAGAACCTCTTCATAGGGCTGCGGTGTTCCCTTTTGCTCCAATTCCAGACAACGGCGGCGGGCCCGCTCTTCTGCGCTGGCTGTGAGGAAAATTTTGACTTGTGCATGGGGCAGTACCACCGTTCCGATGTCCCGGCCATCCATCAGCACATTATTTTTAGCAGCCAAATCCAGCTGTAAATCGAAGAGAAACTCCCGAACTTTGGGAATAGCAGAAACCTTGGACGCTCCCATGGAAACTTCCGGAGTACGAATCTGCTGGGAAACATCTTCGTCTCCCAGAATAACATGCTGGCCGTCCTCTTCGAATTTCAGAGAAATTTTCACCTGGGGCAGAGCAGCGGCTACTGCTTCCGGATCGGAAATTTCAATTCCGTTTTTGAACATGTAGAGACTCACTGTGCGATACAGTGCGCCCGTATCCACATAGATAAAGCCCAGTTTTTTGGCTGCGGCTTTGGCAGCGCTGCTTTTTCCTGCACCGGCAGGTCCGTCAATGGCAATTGCAAACATGGTAACGCTTCCTTTCACTCAATCATTCATTGCTCCAGCTTTCTGCTGCCAGATGTCCGGTGGCAAAAGCAATCTGCAAATTAAATCCACCGGTATAGGCGTCTACATCCAGCACTTCGCCGGCAAAATACAATCCTGTACATTTTTTGGATTCCATGGTGCGGGGATTGACTTCTTTGACTGAAACACCGCCAGCTGTCACGATGGCCTCTTCGATGGGCCGGAACTGCCGAACGGTGAATGTCAGTTCCCGCAGCGTTTCTCCCAGCTTCTGCCGCTGGGTTCGGGTAATTTCACAGCATTTCTGATGCGGCGGAATTCCCGACCGCTGTACCACCAGAGGAATCAGCTTTCTGGGAAGCAGCGCCCCCAGAGAATTAAGAAAGTCCCGGTTCTGGTTTTCCCGCAAATCCCGCTGTAAACGAGTATCCAGCTGTTCCGGGGTAAGAGCGGGTTTCAGGTTCAGCAAAATTCGATAACGTCCCGGGGACATCTGGCGCATATGAGCACTGGCGCTGAGAATCACCGGTCCCGATAAACCAAAATGTGTGAAGAGCGGCTCTCCGAAATCCTCATAGATTACCCGGCGCTTTGCCAGATCCACCACCTGGATGGCGCAATTTCGCAGGGAAAGACCCTGTGCCGTGCGGCAATCCTCTTCTTCTATCATATTCAGGGCAACCAGCGAAGGACGCAGGGGTGTAATCGTATGCCCAGCCTGTTTTGCCAGACGAACCCCATCGCCATTGGAACCGGTGCCCGGATAAGAAGAGCCACCACAGGCAATGAGCACTCGAGGCGCGTAAAACTCCTCTCCCTCTGCTGTCACCACACCTCGGACAGAAGCATCCTCCAACAGCAGTTTAGCCACCGGGGATTCTGTATATACTGTTACGCCGGAAGAACGGACAAACCCCTGAAGAGCATCCACAATATCCACTGCCCGATCAGAACAGGGAAATACCCGGTTTCCCCGTTCCACCTTGAGGGGCACACCCAGTCCTTCAAAAAATGCCATGGTATCCTGAGGGGAAAAGCCAGCCATGGCGCTGTATAAAAATCGACCATTGGTGGGAACTGCTGCAATCACCTCTTCCGCCGTACACTGATTGGTGACATTACAGCGGCCTTTTCCGGTAATCATCAGTTTCCGTCCCGGGCGCTCCTTTTTTCCAGCAAAAGCACCCGCATTCCTTTTTGGGCAGCGGTTCCTGCCGCCATCATTCCCGCAGGACCGGCTCCGATGACGATTGCATCAAAGCTGTTGTTCATATTCACGTTGTTTGTCATCCACCTTTTCGTATACGCCGTACTGATCCCAGATTTCCTCCAGGCGGCGCAGATTTTCTCCAACGGTTTCCTTTTTGCGAATGGCTGTGGTCACAATAAAGGCGTTAATCAGACTCAACGGCGCGACCAGAGAATCCACAAAAGAAGCCATGTCACTGCGAGCCAACATCCGATAAGCGGCCGCTTCAGCCAGAGGAGACAAGGGACTGTCCGTGAGGGCAATGGTTCTGGCGCCCCGGTCTGTGGCAAACTGAAGGGCCTTGACCACTTTTCTGGAATAACGGGGGAAGCTGATGGCAACCACCGCGTCATCCTTTCCCACATTGACCATCTGTTCAAAAATTTCCGCTTCACTGGAACAGTTAACCAGTCGAACACTGTCAAAAATCAAGTTGAAATAATATGACAGGAAGGTCGCCAGTGCATGAGAACTGCGTGCGCCCATAATATAGACACGGCGGGCATCCACAATGGCATCCACTGCCTGATAGAAATCCTCGTGAGAAGTTTCTTCATTGGTTCGACGGATAATATCAATATCCTGATTCAGTACCGCACTGAGCAGCTGCGGAATTTCCAGATTCTGAGCGGTAATTTCCAGCCTCTGTACACTGGTAAGGCGGCTGCGAATCATTTCCTGCATGGCTCTTTGCAGTTCCGGATAACCGGAATAGCCAATTTCTGTCGCAAACCGAACGACTGTAGATTCACTGACCCCTACCGTAGCGCCCAGTTTGGAGGCTGTCATAAAGGCAACTTTATCATAATGCTCTTCGATGTATTTCGCAATTCTTTTTTGTCCCTTTGAAAAACCAGACATTCTGTCATGAATCCGTCCAATCAGCTGGTTATTCATTTCATCATCCCCATTCTTTTTTGCTTCCTGCAAAATGACTTGAAACAAACACTTACCTTCAATATTATCCTGTTATCCGGGAAAAATCAAGTCTTATTTCCCGATTTGTGCACTTTTTTGCAGGAAACATTCGGATACGATTCATTTCATAAGGAGATGGGCTTCAAAACGTCTCAAAGGACAAAAAAGTGCAGAGTGTGTACACCCTGCACTTTAAAAATGATGATTCCTATATCGTGAATTCAGTGATTTCCCAGCATTCGGGCAAACATCGGATGAAGTCTGCGCCAGTACAGCCACACCAGTCCGGAAAGAGCGCGGTCATAAACCACAAATATTACATTCAGACCAAGCCATAACAAAACCGCCAGCAATCCCATCCACGCGAAGCTTTCCATGGGTACTCGAAGTACAAAGAGCACCAGGAGTACATCCACTACGGCTGCAACATTCAAGGTCAGCAGCTTACAAACCCAACACAGCGGCTGGGAGTGAATTTTCTTTTCGAAAACTGCTTTCAATATCGGATAGTATCCCAGAAAACAGACATATAGCAAGAAAGCTTCTTTATCTGACATCAGAAAAAAGGATAAAACAGATGCGACGGCAAATACGCCAAAGGCCCAACGAGGGCTGAATTCAATTACGACAGCCATCAGCAATACACCAGCCACAGCCGGAAGAGCGATGGTTGCGGTGGGGAATATATTGGTAAGAAAGAGCAGCAGAACTTCCAGCGCCGCAGCTGCTCCGCAAAAAGCTGTGCGAATGGTGGATTTCATGGAATCGCCTCCATTAACAGCAGGCGATCAGGTCGCCGCCCATACATTCACAGCAGCAGTCTGCACAAATCAGGGACGAACAAACATCACAGGAGTTACAGCCGCCGGTTCCCTGCATATTGGGATTGTAACCGCCATACCGGCCGCTTCTCTGGTTGACTACCTGGTTCATGGCTGCGCGATATTCCGGATTGTTGGGGTCCATCTGACAGGCCCGAGTAAAGTGGTTGGAAGCTTCTTCCAGCCAGCCTCTTTTATACAGAACGGTTCCTTTCAGAAAGTACCACTCTGCATTTCTGCCGTCCATGGGCACTCCGTTGAGAATCTGTTCCGCATCGGCAATTCTGCCTGTCATAATCAGATTGCGCACATCGTTGAAGCCGGAATTCCGATAATAGGAATTTCCACCGCCATAACCATAATTCTGATAACCGCCGCCCGGCTGCTGCTGATACTGCCCACCATTTCTTCTCTGGGAAACGATGGTGTCATACGCCTCGTTGATTTCCTTCATCTTTTCAGTAGCGAAATCAGCCAACGGCGTATTGGCATAATTATCAGGATGATATTTTTTTGCCAGCTCGCGATAAGCGGCTTTGATCTCCTCATCTGTTGCAGAGGGAGACACCCCTAAAACCTTATATGGATCGGACATTCTTCTTCTCCTTTGCGTGCAAAAATAGAATCTCGCGTTGCATCTCCGGTAATCCCTTTTCAATCACATTGGCGATGATGGGACCAAATCGGTTCCATTCTAAAAGGTTCAGTGCTGCACAGATCCGCGCAGCAGTCAGATTCAGCATTTCATTACAGACTGCTTCTGCCCGGCTTCGGTCTTCCCCTTCCAGCACTTTCTGGTCAGAAAGATCCAGTGTGCGGATCAGTGGATTAAAGTTTCCCTCTGCAAGGTCTTCCCGCAGATCATCCGCTGCATCCATCAAATAAACCCAGCGTCCCAGATAGTATCCAAACTGCTCCAGAATCACCGCCTGTCGGCCGTCTTCGGCCCGGCTTTTCAAAACCTTTGCCAGCAGATTGGCAGTCGGGTGCGCACAGGCATCCACGGAAGCAGTTTGTTTTTCCGCCTGTTCCTGTTCGGCGAGATACTCTTCCACCCACTGGGCTGCTTCCGGATAGGCTTTCTTCGCTTTCTGATAAGAACGACGTCCCAACAGACGAAGGAAACCAGAACTCAACCGGCTTTTCAGACCGCCATCCTTCTGGTCATCCCGCAGTTTGGCATCTGTCAGCAAAATGGAAAAAGCACCGGCAAAACGGAAAACTTCCTCATAGCCGGAACAAAACCGGCAGACCTTTGTGGGATTTACCACGCATCTTCCTTTGGAAAAGCTGGGACACTCCTGTGAAAGGCCCATCAGCACCAGCGACAAAAACGTACAATCGTAGCTCAAAGTCAAACGGGAAATCCGTCCATAGGCCAGTCCCATTCGCTTACACAAGGTACAGTATACGCCGCGGTACTGTTCATATTCGCGAACCAGAAGTTCATCCTTATAAGGTCGTATATAGCCAAACAAGTCATTTCACCCCTGATTTCAGCCTGCATGATTGATAATACCGGTGACATTATTTTACTATAGCTACGGCAGAAAGGGCGTGAATAGATTGTAAACTTTTATCACGGATACCAAAAACAAGGCGAAAATAGAATGTGTATACGAAAAAGCGTTTCTGCTGTCGCTTTCCAAGATAGAATTAGACAACAGAAACGCTTACAAATTGGAATTTAGTCCAGAGTATATTTATGCAAGGGAAAATTCCAGCGATATATTTTTCGCCGGAGCTCCTGTCCGGTACAGCTTCCGATTTTCAGCAGGCGCTGATAGGAATCTTTTTTCAGCTCGGTCTTCACTGCTGACGGAGAAAACCCGTTTCGGATCAGGATATCTACACAGTGCATCACTGCCTGAGGAATGCGTCGGCAAACCATCAAGTCAATTAAATGGCTGTTTTGCGCATGTTCACACCAGAGAAGATCGCGCACCCGCACCATCGCGTCAATTTCCTGAAAGACTTCTCTGCCGACCGGTTTTGCAGGGGCACGACGCAGTTCCAGTTCCGTCATTCTGACAGGAATCGCCGGAGCCTGTACAACATCTTTGGCCCGTAAAAGGCACTTATACAGGAATTCTTCCCCATATCCAAACCGGCAATCACACTGGAACCAGATCTGG
>ERZ791934.1483-NODE-1483-length-21868-cov-3.728969_pt1 | contig 21868 bp, 21 predicted proteins | sample MGYA00510125_ERZ791934 | MGnify/ENA primary metagenome ERZ791934 (study PRJEB30046, sample SAMN00993240) | human gut metagenome | study: EMG produced TPA metagenomics assembly of the A metagenome-wide association study of gut microbiota in type 2...
GGGATTTACAGCATAAGGTCTGCCTAGCCAAATCAGAGATTTGGGGCAGAACCATAATACGACAAAATCCAGCCAATAGTGTTTCGCACAAGTGCTCACACTCTTGGGGATTTACAGCATAAGGTCTGCCTAGCCAAATCAGAGATTTGGGGCAGAACCATTAAGGAGAAACAATGAAAGGTAAATTTTTTGCAGTAGGTGTTGGACCTGGTGATCCGGAACTGATTACACTAAAGGCCATCAACACCATGAAGAACAGCGATGTTATTGCGGTGCCAAGAAGCGGTGCCTCAGAGAATATCGCTCTGAAAATTGCTGGTGCATACATAGAGGGAAAAACTCTTTTGGAATGCGACATGCCAATGATTAAAGATAAGGAACAGTTAGACCGGTATCACGACCAGTCCGCAATGGAAATAGGCGCGCTGCTTTCTAAAGGCAAAACCGTTTCATTCCTGACTTTAGGAGACCCTGCCATTTACAGCACAGTCATGTATGTTCATCGAAGATTGACAGAACAAGGGTTTGATACAGCCATTATCCCGGGCATCCCCTCCTTCTGCGGAGCGGCAGCCAGTCTCAACACTTCTCTCTGCGAACGCGATGAGATGCTGCACATCATACCTGCCACTTATAAAGGACATCAGGCGGAAGAACTAGAGGGAACCAGAGTTTTGATGAAATCAGGCAAAAAGATTATGGCGCTGAGAGATGATCTCATCCGCCAGAATGCTATGATGGTAGAGTACGCTACTATGGAGAATGAAAAAGTGTACAAGAATCTGATCGATCTGAAAGAGCAATCCAGCTACTTTTCATTAATTGTCATTCATTCAGAGGACAGACAAAAGGAGAAATAAACAATGATATACTTTATCGGAGCCGGTCCTGGGGCCGCAGACTTAATCACGGTGAGAGGCGCAGAACTTCTCAAAAAAGCTGCCGTCATCATCTACGCAGGGTCTCTTGTAAACCCGGCCCTTTTGGACTACGCGAAAGAGAGCTGTAAGATCTATAACAGTGCCAAAATGACTTTAGAGGAAGTCACCAGCGTGATGAAAGAAAATAAAGAAAAAGAAGTCGTCAGACTTCATACAGGAGATCCTTGTATTTATGGCGCCATCAGAGAACAGATGGACATCCTCGACAGAGAAGAGATGAAATATGTTTCCGTTCCGGGCGTCAGTTCTTTCATCGGCGCGGCTGCTGCGCTGAATGCAGAATATACTTTGCCAAATGTGAGTCAGACCGTAATCCTGACCAGAATGGCAGGCAGGACCCCTGTGCCGGAAAAAGAGGAAATCTCTAAATTGGCATCTCACGGTGCAACTATGGTGGTATTCCTCACATCTACCATGCTAGCGGAGCTTTCTGAGAGGCTGATAGAAGGCGGATATGCGCCGGATTCTCCGGCTGCTATCGTATACAAGGCTACCTGGCCGGACGAAAAGGTTGTGAGAACGACGGTCAAAGAAATCGCAAAGGCGGCCGAAGAAAATGGCATTAACAAAATGGCGCTGATTATGGTAGGCGGATTCCTGGGCAGCGAATATGAGCGGTCAAAGCTCTATGACCCATCCTTTACTCATTTATTCAGAGAGGCGAGCAAATAATGAGAGAGATAGGAATTCTTGCTTTTACAGATCGGGGAAGACACCTGGCAGCAAAGGTTTCTGACCGCCTCAGTTGCGAATGCAATGTAGACCTTTTTGATAACAAAGGCAGCGCCAAAGACTATTTAAGGGAACACTTTGATCAGAAAGACACCTTTATATTTATCTGCGCTGCAGGCATTGCAGTCAGGATGATTGCGCCGTTAATTAAATCAAAAGATGTCGATCCTGCAGTCATCGTCATGGACGAATTTGGACAATTTGTGATTCCCATTTTATCTGGGCATCTGGGAGGGGCCAATGAGGCGGGGGAGAGAATATCTTCTCTGTTAGATGCCACATTGGTGCTGACTACAGCGACCGATATCAACGAGAAATTTGCTGTAGATGTATGGAGCAAATATGCAGGCTGCAAAATTGTCGACATAAGCTGTATCAAAACCATTTCAGCGGCGATTTTGAGAGGTGAAAAGGTGGGATTTGAAAGCGGTTTTCCTTTTGAAGGAAAAGTACCGAAAGAACTGACTTTAGATGCTGCAGAAATTGGAATCTGTGTCAGCCTTTCTGATCAATTAAAGCCCTTTCCACAGACCTTCAATATGGTACCCAGAATCGTAACCATGGGAATAGGCTGCCGCAAAAATACCAGTATCGAACAATTTGAGAAGTTTGTATTGGGTGTTTTAGAGGAAAACAAGGTGTCCATTCATGCCATAGAGAAGATTGCATCCATTGATATTAAGAAATACGAAAAATGCATTTTGGCTTTCAGCGACAAATATCAGATTCCTTTCGTCACCTACAATGCCGAGGAACTGTCCACGGCAACGGGCGATTTTGAGGTTTCGGAGTTTGTAAAAAGCGTTACCGGCGTGGATAACATCTGTGAGCGCAGCGCCTGTCTTGGAAGCGGAAACGGCAGAAGAATATTATCAAAGACCAGCGGCAGCGGCGTGACCTGCGCCCTGGCTATGAAGGATTGGAAGTGTAAGTTTTGAATATCGTAATGTCATACATCGATTATAATATGGCAGGGCTATCTGAACGAGAGATCTTCTCCTGTACAAAGACACAGACGACGGAAATCTATGGCAGACTGAAGGAAAAACCGGAGATACTTGGCTGTGTACTGATTGCAACCTGCAACAGGACAGAACTATATCTTTCATTGAAAGAGGGAACGAAAGTAAATCCCTTCAAACAACTCTGCGAGGCCATAGATATCAATTATACCGATTATGCTTTTATGAACAAAACTCTGGTGGGAAAAGACGCTATGATTCATCTGTGTAAAGTCGCCGCCGGGGCTGAATCTCAGATTTGGGGAGACGGACAGATTGTCACTCAGGTCGATGCCGCTATCAAAGGCGCACAGAAAGCAAAGTCTTCAGACGCAGTTCTCAACGTATTGTTCCGCATTGGCGTCACTGCCGGCAAAAAGATTAAAACATTGGTGGACTTTAAGGTCAATGACAACTCTACTGCATCTAGGGCAGTATCCGTCATAAAAGACCATCCGAATATCAAACATGTTCTGGTCATCGGAAATGGTATGATTGGCAGATTGGTGGCAGGCCTTTTGGTCAGAAACGGAATGCAGACAACGATGACTTTGCGTCAATACAGACATGGTGAAAACATCGTACCGAAAGGTGCTGACACAGTGAACTATGGAGATCGTTATGCGGTAATAGAGAAGAGCGATGCGGTTATCAGCGCCACATTAAGCCCCCATTACACAGTCAGTTATGAGCAGGTAAAAGAGTTGTCCCGGGTACCGGGCGTTTTTATCGATCTGGCTGTTCCAAGGGATATCGACCCTGAGGTTGAAAAAATAGATCGCGTTACATATTATGATATCGATCATATCAGCCAGGGTGAGCGAGACGCTCGTCAAGAAAAGCAAATGAAAGAAATAGAACGAATCATTGAGAAATATATTACGGATTTTTACAAATGGTACGACTATAGAGAAAAACTGAAATTGAAAGAGGAAGCATAAATGAAAATATATGTAGTGGGCATCGGCCCCGGAAGCAGTGAATACATGACGCCCCAGGCCAGAGCTGCAATTGAAGATAGCGACGTGGTGGTAGGTTATACTCTCTACGTCGATCTGGTCAGCGATCTGACTAGTGGCAAAGAAGTCAAATCCACAGCTATGAAGCAGGAAGTAGACAGATGCAGGATGGCGCTGGATTCTGCCCTGGAGGGAAAGAATGTGGCCTTCGTATGCAGCGGGGACGCCGGCGTATACGGCATGGCTGGTATCATGGCTGAAGTTGCAGAAGAACATCCTGAAGTGGAGATTGTGACAATTCCAGGCATTACAGCGGCCTGCAGCGGAGCGGCAGTTCTGGGCGCACCTCTGATTCACGATTTTGCCGTCATCTCCCTCTCTGACTTGCTGACTCCGTGGGAAAAGATTGAAAAGAGACTGCGCATGGCGGCGGAAGCTGACTTTGTCGTCTGTCTCTATAATCCGAAGAGCAAAAAACGTCACGACTATATCGACAAGGCGGCGGATATCATGCACTGTGCAAAAGCCTGGGATACTCCTTGCGGTTATGTGAAGAACATCGGCCGTGAAGGGGAGAAGGCAATCGTCTGTACTATGGCAGATTTGAAGGACAACGATGATATCGACATGTTCACCACGGTCTTTATCGGAAACAGTGCGACGAAGGTGATAAATGGAAAGCTGGTAACGCCTCGTGGATACAAAAATATCTAAAAAAACGGCTTGTGCCACACCTCGTTTTGATTGTATAGATCATTGCCCTGACTGCAATTTCCAATGCAATCAAAAAATCTTAGTCTTTGCCGGTACCTTTGAAGGGCATGAACTGGCGAAGTATTTTGATCAGAGGGGCTGGAACCGGTGCGCTGATTTCTGTGTGGCTACAGAGTACGGGACAGAAACTTTTTCGGATATCAAGGGTCTTTCGATTATAGAGGGGCGTCTAAACGAGGCAGCCATGGAGGAGCTTCTAAAGTCCGGCCCGTACGGTCTGGTCGTCGATGCGACCCATCCTTACGCCAAGGCGGTGACAGAGAATCTTCAGAAAGCCTGCCAGATTTCTCATGTCGAATATGTCAGACTTCTGCGACGGGAAGGTTTTTTTGACTATGAGGGCGTGAATACAGTGGAATCTGCAGAAGAAGCTGTAGCATATCTTTTGGAGACGGAAGGGAAGATTTTGCTGACCACCGGTTCCAAAGAACTGTCAAAGTACCGCAGGCTTTCAGATCGGATTGTCGCCAGAGTTCTGCCCAGCCAGGATTCGCTGCGGTTGTGCTTTGATGCCGGCATCCCGGCAAAGAACATCATCTGCATGCAGGGTCCTTTTACGAAGGAAATGAATCTTGCAACCATGGAGCAGTACGGCTGTAAGTGGCTGGTGACCAAAAATACAGGAAAACCGGGAGGTTTTGACGACAAGGTCAGACTCTGTGAGGAAGGATATAGAATCATTGTCATCGGCCGGCCGCAGGCGGAGACGGGGCTGTCATTAGAAGAGGTGAAGGAAAGAGTGGAGGCTTTTTATGGAGAATAGAGTTTTTCCGGTATTCGTACCGTCAGACGGAAAAAAAGTCATCGTTTTCGGCGGCGGTAAAATCGCCAGCCGCAGGGTCAGGTCACTGATGGAGTTCGACTTTGACGTGACAGTAGTGTCCAGCTCAATCACCGAAGAAATCAGAGATTTTGCCGATGCTGGCAGACTGACCTATATCGAGGGCAGATATCGTCCATCTTATATCGACGACCAATTCATGGTCATCGCCTGTACCGACGACAGGGAAGTGAACCGGAGCATCGGTTTTATCGCAAAGGAACACGGGTGCTTGGTCAGTGTCTGTGACAGTAAGGAGGAGTGTAATTTCTTTTTTCCTGCTATCGCAGTCAATGACGAGGTAACGGCGGGAATCGTCGGCAGCGGAAGAACTCATCATATTACGAAGAGAGCCGCTGCAGAAGTTAGAAAGATTATTGAAGGAAAGGCGTACTGATGAAAGTAGTAGTAGGAAGCCGTGAAAGCAAGCTGGCTGTCATTCAGTCAGAGATGGTGATCAGAGCCATCAAAGAATACGACGACAATATCGACGTGGAACTGGTCACCATGAAGACCACGGGTGACATCATTTTAGATAAGACGCTGGATAAAATCGGCGGCAAGGGACTCTTCGTCAAGGAATTGGATAAGGCTTTGATGGATAAAAGGGCAGACTTGACGGTTCACAGTCTCAAAGATATGCCCATGGAGGTTCCTGAAGACTTACCCCTTCTCGCTTTTTCAAATAGGGAAGACCCAAGGGATGCTTTCATTTTGCCAGCAGGAGCCTCTGAAATCGATTTCAGCAAGCCGATCGGCTGCTCTAGTCTCAGGAGAAAACTGCAGCTTGAAAAACTTTTTCCGCAGGCCAGCTTTAAACCCATTCGCGGTAACGTACAGACGCGTCTTAAAAAACTAGACAGCGGCGAATATGGCGCTATCGTTTTGGCATATGCGGGAATCAAGAGATTGGGTCTTGAAGAAAGAGTCAGCAGGCTGTTTTCAATCGAAGAAATTCTTCCGGCAGCCTGCCAGGGGATTTTGGTGGTCCAGGGCAGAGCGGGATATGAAGTGCCGTATCTTGCTGGCTTTGCAGACGAAGAAACAAAACTGATCGCACTGGCAGAGAGAAGCTATGTGAGAACCTTAGACGGCGGGTGCAGTTCGCCGGTTGCGGCCTATGCATGTATAGACGGCGAGGAAATCACAATTCAAGGCTTTTACGTTGACGAAGAAGAAAACCAGTACATAGATTCCATCAAAGGTAGTAAATACGAGGGCGAGGCTTTGGGTAAAGAGCTGGCGCTGCGGATGAAAGGGTAAAGAATATGGCAACAGGTAAAGTATATTTAGTGGGGGCAGGTCCGGGAGATCAGGAGCTGCTGACCGTAAAAGCCGTCAGATTAATACAGGAAGCGGAGGTGATCGTCTTTGATAGATTGGTTTCTGGCAGCATCATGAATCTGATTCCGGAAGGAACTGCTCTGATCGATGTGGGCAAAAACGTAGGAAACCACCCGGTTCCTCAGCATGAAATCAACGAGATTCTCCTCAGAGAAGCTTCCGACGGGAAAATGGTGGTTCGTCTCAAAGGCGGAGATCCCTTTGTCTTTGGCAGAGGCGGGGAGGAGTTAGAGCTGCTCTCAGAAAATGACGTGCCTTTCGAAGTGGTGCCAGGTATTACTTCCAGCATTTCGGTTCCTGCCTATGCAGGTATTCCTGTCACGCATAGAGACTTTTGTTCTTCCTTACATATCATTACAGGTCATGCCAAGGCCGGTGCAGAGCTGTCCATCGATTTCGACGCTTTAGTCAGGCTCGGCGGCACCTTGATTTTCATGATGAGCGTGTCTACTGTGGGAAAAATTGCAGCGGGCTTGATGGCTGCGGGTATGGCGGAAACGATGCCTTGCGCAGTGATTGAAAACGGGACTTATCCGAAGCAGAGGAAATTTGTTTCTGATTTGGCGCGCATAGAGGAAACCGTTAGAGAAAATCAGGTAAAATCCCCTTCTGTCATCGCTGTGGGAAAAGTCTGCACTCTTTCAGAACAATTCGACTGGTTCGGTCACAAGCCCCTGAAAGGCAGACGAATCATCGTCACCCAACCCAGAAGCAAAGCCTCCAAGCTGGAAAGCAAACTCCACAGTCTAGGTGTAGAGACCATGCTCTATCCTTGTATAAAAACAGACTTTATCAGGCCGCTGGAGCCGCCCATTGCAGAATATGACACACTGGTGTTCACCAGCACAGAAGGAGTGCGTTCCTTCTTTACCTGGCTCCTTAACAGCGGTAAAGATAGCCGGGCCATTGCCGGCAAACGTCTCGCCTGTATTGGCAGCGCCACAGCAGAGGCGCTTAGAGAATTCGGCTTAACGGCGGATTTTGTGCCTTCTGTCTATGACGGCGAACACCTTGGAAAGGAAATGGTTTCAGAGAAGTTTGTAACTGATGAGAATCGCGTGATTCTGCTCAGGGCGAAGATTGGAACCCAGGACTTGACAGAGGCCCTGGACGCTGGCGGCATCCGCTATTTGGATTACCCAGTCTATGAGACTTCCTATGTAGAACACGAAGAAATATACGATTTAGAAAGCTGGGATTACGTGACCTTTACCAGCAAATCCTGTGTCGATGGGTTCGTCAATACACAGAAACGAAAAGATTTTACAGGCATCCGCGCTCTGTGCATCGGAAAACAGACAGCGGCAGAAGCTGCTAAGTTCGGATTTGATACAGTAATTTCAGATACTGCTACAATTGACAGTATGATTGAGAAAGTTTACGGCTAAGTCCAAACCAGCTAAAGCTGGGGACTTTAAGCATAAGGTCTCCCCGACAATTTGTTGGGCGACCTAACCACATTTGCAAGGCAAATGTATGGTAGGTCCCCTGTGAGGATTGCAGTGCTTCAGCACGTGGCAATCTACGGCACACAAATTGGGGCGAGAACCATTAAGGAGTGATTGTGATGATTAACAGACCAAGAAGGCTTAGAGAAAATCCATTGATCAGAGGCATGGTTCGTGAGACCAGGGCATCAAAGGACAGTTTGATTTATCCGATATTCTTTGAAGAAGGGAAGGATATCAAGGCGCCGATTTCTGCCATGGACGGACAATTCCGTTATAGCCCGGACAGAGCAAAAGAAATCATCGACCAGTGCCTTGCCCACGGAGTCAGCAAAGTACTGCTCTTCGGCATTCCCAAGGAAAAGGATGAAATGGGCAGCCAGGCATATGCCGAAAATGGCATTGTACAGCAGGCTGTGCGCGCTATTAAAGAAGAATATAAAGAGCAGATTTACGTGATCACCGACGTGTGCATGTGCGAATACACATCCCACGGTCATTGCGGCATTCTCTGCGGACATGACGTTGATAACGACCAAACTTTAGAGTATCTGTCGGCTACAGCTGTGTCTCATGCGGCGGCCGGTGCTGACATGGTGGCTCCATCGGATATGATGGACGGTCGCATTGCGGCGCTGAGAGCGGGACTGGACGAGAATGGCTTTAAGAATACGCCGATTATGAGCTACGCCATTAAATACGCCTCAAAGTTCTATGGGCCGTTCAGAGAAGCGGCAGGTTCCGCGCCGTCTTTTGGAGACAGAAAAACCTATCAGATGGACCCTCACAATGTGCGCGAAGCTATGAAGGAAGCAGCTCTGGATGAAGCAGAAGGGGCCGACATCTTGATGGTAAAGCCGGCGCTATCCTATCTGGATATCATAAAGGAGCTCTCCTACAATACCAACCTCCCGATTGCAACTTACAGCGTCAGCGGAGAATATGCTATGATTAAGAATGCCGGGAAAGCCGGACTTGTAGATGAGTATGGCATCATGTGTGAAACTGCCACTTCTATGTACAGAGCAGGCAGCGATATCATCATGACTTATTATGCCATGGAAATTGCAGATGCCATTCAGAGAGGAGATATCGGATAATGAGCAAAACTTCACAGCAGCTCTTTGAAAGAGCACAGAAGGTCATGCCTGGCGGGGTTAACAGCCCGGTCAGAGCATTCAAGTCGGTCGGACTGACGCCAAAGTTTATCGACAAAGCCAAAGGCAACAAAATCTACGACATTGAAGGCAATGAATACTTGGACTATGTTGGTTCCTGGGGCCCGATGATTTTGGGACACGCAGACCCGAAGGTAGTGCAAGCGGTGCAGTGCAGAGTGGAAAAAGGACTTAGCTTCGGCGCGTGTACGGAGTTGGAAGTGGAGTTGGCAGAGCTGATTACCTCCAATATCCAGCATATTGATATGATCAGAATGGTCAACAGCGGTACGGAAGCAGTTATGAGCGCCTTACGGCTTGCCAGAGGATATACCAAGAAAAACAAGATCATCAAGTTTGAAGGCTGTTATCACGGTCACAGTGACGCGATGCTGGTAAAGGCAGGTTCTGGTGCTATGACTTTTGGCGATCCTGACAGTGCCGGCGTAACAAAGGGCGCTGCAGAGGACACTCTGCTGGCCAGGTATAACGATTTGAACAGCGTAGAAGCTCTGATGAAAGAGAACAAAGAGGACGTAGCCTGCGTGATCGTGGAAGCAACGGCGGCCAACATGGGCGTAGTTCCAGCGGCCGCCGGTTTCCTAGCCGGACTTCGCAGTCTGTGCGATCAGTACGGCGCACTTTTGATCTTTGACGAGGTAATCACAGGTTTTAGACTGGCTTTCGGCGGCGCCGCAGCATACTTTGGTGTGATGCCTGACCTGGTGACGTATGGTAAAATTATCGGCGGCGGTATGCCGGTAGGAGCGTACGGCGGCCGCAGAGAAATTATGGAGAATGTATCCCCGATGGGAAGTGTTTATCAAGCGGGAACGTTATCTGGAAATCCAATCGCGATGACAGCGGGAATTGAAACGCTGAAGCAGCTGCTCAGCGAGCCAGAGATTTATGACCGGATTAACGAGATGGGAGCCTACCTGGCAGACGGCTTGCGCCGGATCAGCGGTTTTACTGTCAACAACATCGGCTCTTTAGTCTGTATGTTCTATACCAAAGAGCCAGTTGCCGATTACGACAGCGCCTGTAAGTCTGACACAGTTGGGTTCAGCCACGTGTTCAGAGAACTTCTGGCAGAGGGCATTTACGTGGCGCCGTCCCAGTACGAAGCCATGTTCCTGAATACGGCATTTACAAAGGAAGAACTGAATTTTACAATCGAAACCTACAGAAAGATTTTGACACGATAAAAAGAGTTATAGTAGTAGTTCCTAATTCTTAACTAGTCCGAACTCGGACTAGTTAAGAATCGGCATAGATATATATGAGCAAAGGAGTCAATATGAGAGGCGTACTAATTTTAGCACATGGCAGCAGAGTAGAGGCGACAAAGAAAACAATCAACGAAGTAGTAGACATGGTAAGAAGCAAAATATCCGACATGCCTATCCAGATTGCATACATGGAGTTTTGTGAAGAGAACATCGAACACGGCATCAAGACCTTGGTTGATAAAGGGGTTACGGAAATTAAAGCAGTGCCTTACTTTCTCTTTGAGGGCATCCATATCAAAGAAGATATCCCCAATGAAATCGGCGAGATTTTAAAAGATTACCCCAATGTAAAGCTGGAAATGGGCCACACTTTGGGCGTGGACGAGAGGCTGGCGGATATTTTAGTTGATAGAATAAAAGGATAATTGACGATGAAGGTAATTGTAGTGGGTGCAGGCCCAGGGGCGCTGTCAGATTTTACAGGAAGAGCGACAGACGCCGTGAAAGAAGCAGATATCGTTCTGACTTCGGACAGGCTGGCGCAGCCTTTAAAACAACTGAATGGGAATGTGCGGATTTTGGGCGTCATGGATACGGCAGCGTTTATCAATGATAAGGCGGGCGAAGATATGAAGATCTGTGTTTGCGCATCTGGTGACACAGGCTTTTACAGCATAGCATCTACACTGGCTAAAAAAATCGATCCGGCCATCGACCTGGAATTCATCAGCGGCATCGGCAGTTTAGCCTATTTTGCAGCAAAAGTCAAAATGGGGTATGAGGACATGAAGCTTGTCAGTCTTCATGGAAAGGACAAGTCCATCGTTCCTTATGTCTGCTACAATGAGCGGGTTTTCACCCTCACCGGCGGCAGCATCAAGGCCCATGATATTATAAAGAGCTTACGAGAGGCAGGACTTAGCAATGTCACCCTCTATATCGGTGAAAAGTTGTCAATGGAAGAAGAAAGAATCGTCAAAGGGTCACCGGCAGAACTGGCTGATGCAGTATTTGACGATCTCACAGTGATGATTATCGAGAACAAAGATTATGTAAACCGATATGTAACCCTAAAAGATGGAGATTTTGTACGGGGAAAAAGCCCGATGACAAAAGAAGCGGTGCGCAATCTATCAGTATCTGCCTTGGAAATAGAGCCTGCTGACATAGTCTACGACATCGGGGCAGGGACTGGTTCCGTTACTTGCGCCATGGCGCTTAAGGCCTGCGAGTCCATGGTCTACGCTTTGGAAAAAGAAGACTATGCCGTAAATTTAGTCAAAGAGAACATGGAAAAGACCGGCGCACGGAATATCATCATCAGACAGGCGGCGGCACCAGATGGAATTGCAGCCTTCCCTGCTGCGGATAAAGTGTTTATCGGCGGCAGCACTGGGAATCTGAAGGGCATCATAGAGACTATTTTGGCGCGAAATGATAAAGTCGTATTCGTCATTACAGCAGTCACCTTGGAAACCATCTCACAATCAGTAGATGTATTAAAAACGCTGGGTATGGAGATGGACATTACTTGTGCAAACATTTCCCAGGCGCAGAAGTTAGGACGGTACAATCTGATGAAAGCAGAGAATCCAGTATATATTATAAAAGGAGCAAAGACCTTTGAAAAGTAAAATCAACAGAGTTCTGCTGGCCGGCACCGGAAGCGGATGCGGCAAGACTACAGTAGTCTGCGGACTTTTAAAAGCCTTGGCGGATCGCGGACAGAAAGCGGCCAGCTTTAAATGTGGTCCAGACTACATCGATCCTATGTTTCACAGCGAAATTATCGGTACAAAATCGAGAAATCTGGATTTGTATCTCTGCTCGGCCGATACGGTAAAATATCTGCTGTCAAAAGACGCAGCCGGTTTTGACGTAGCGATTATCGAAGGCGTCATGGGAATGTACGACGGTTTGGGATTTGAAACTGACGATTTTTCAGCCAACCATATTTCTCGGGAAACCCAGACGCCGGAACTTTTGATCGTCAATGTAAAAGGCAAGAGCCTCTCCCTTTTAGCCGAGATTTCCGGCTATCTCAATTTTGCTGAAAATCAAGTGCAGGGAGTGATTCTGAACAATTGCGCAAAGGGAATGTATCCAGTATATCGAAAAATGATTGAGGAAAAATTGAACCTGAAGGTTTATGGATTTCTTCCTCAACTGAAAGAAGCGGAAATCGGCAGCAGACATCTGGGACTTGTAACGGCCCAGGAGATAGAAGACTTAAAAACGAAAATCGAAATAATGGGAAAGGCGGCAGCAGAGTCACTGGATCTGGACGGCATTCTCGCCTTGGCAGAATCCACGCCAGAGCTTACATATGAAGAGCTTAAAATAACTCCGGTCTGCAAAAAGCCAGTGAAGATCGGTGTCGCCAAAGACAAAGCCTTTTGTTTTTATTATGAAGATAATTTTGAATTACTTACAGCTTTAGGTGGTGAGCTGGTGTTTTTTTCACCTATGGAAGACGATGCACTGCCGGAAGGCATCTGCGGATTGATTTTAGGAGGAGGCTATCCCGAAGAGCATCTGAAGCGTTTGACGGCAAATCAGTCTATGATGTCTTCAATCAAAGAAGCGGCAGGAAAAGGGATGCCGATTTATGCGGAGTGCGGTGGGTTCATGTACCTGGGCCGCACCATCACGAAGGATGGCGAAACTTTTGAGACCGTAGGTGTTATCGACGGCAATTCCCATATGACAGAGGGGCTGGTTCGATTTGGCTACAAGACCCTCACTGCCAACCGGGATAATTTGATGTGCAAAGCAGGAGAGCAGATTAGGTGTCATGAGTTCCATTACAGTGACACAGATCATCAAGGGGATGGTTTTACAGCGGCAAAGAGCAGCGGCAAGTGCTGGCAGGCCGTCGTGGCGAGCGATACCATCTTTGCAGGTTATCCTCATCTCCATCTGTGGAGCAATCGCCGCTTTGCGGAGAATTTTGTCAGGAAATGCGGTGAGTTTGGAGGACGGTTATGGAGATAGTCATCATCGTCGCCGTGGCCTTTCTATTGGATCTGATCTTTGGCGATCCATATTGGCTGCCGCATCCTATTCGTCTGATCGGACTTCTAATCAGCGGGTGTGAAACGATACTTGGCAGAATTTTTCCGGAAAGTAAAAGAGGAGCATTGATTGCGGGAATCTTTCTGAACCTGATCGTCGTTGCGACATCCTTTGCAGTGCCTTTTTTTCTGCTGAAAGGTCTGGCGCTGATTAATCCTTGGCTGCGGTACGTGGTCGAAACCTTGTTCTGTTATCAGATTTTTGCGGGTAAATCTCTGAAACAAGAGAGTATGCGAGTGTATAAATACATCAAAGCAGGCGATTTACAGAACTCCAGAAAATATCTGTCCTGGATTGTGGGTCGGGATACCGAAAGCCTCGACTTTAAGCAGATTACGAAAGCTGTAGTGGAGACCGTGGCAGAAAATGCCTCTGACGGTGTGATCGCACCGATGATTTTTATGCTTCTCGGCGGAGCGCCTTTCGGTTTTTTATATAAAGGCGTCAATACCCTGGACTCTATGGTGGGATATAAAAACGAAAAATACCTCTATTTTGGCAAATTCTCAGCCATTATTGATGATATCTTGAACTTTATTCCCGCAAGGATTACAGGGATGGCCATGGTGATCGGTGCGTTTTTAGTCGGACTGGATGGCAAAAACGCCTGGAGGGTTTTTTTGCGCGATCGACATAATCACGCCAGTCCCAACAGTGCAAATCCGGAATCTGCCTGTGCGGGCGCTCTAAACATCCAGCTGGCAGGGGACGCCTTTTATTTTGGAAAGCTATATAAGAAAAAGACGATCGGCGATGACAATAGAGCGGTTTCGGCGGAAGATATCGTGAAAGCAACGAATCTCATGTACGTTGCGTCCCTCTTGAGCCTCATCATCTTTGAAGGAATCAGACTAATTTTGGTGGTATATTTATGATAAAAGAGACACACGGCGGAAATATTTATAAGTTCGATCACAAGGTATATGACTTTTCAGCTAACTTGAATCCGCTGGGCATGCCGGAAACAGTAAAGCAGGCAGTCATCGGCAATATTGACAAATATGAAAGTTATCCCGACCCTTTTAATCGGGAGTTAGTTAGAGAAATCAGTAAATTTCATCAAGTACAGGAAGAACTGATCTGCTGCGGAAACGGCGCAGCAGACATCATTTTCAGAAGCACGCTGGCCCTGAAACCTGCTAAAGCGCTTATTGTCTCTCCGACTTTTTCTGAATATGAGCAGGCTTTGGCAGCAGCAGACTGCAGAAAAATAGACCATTATCTGTTAAAGGAAGAAAAAGGCTTCCAAATTCAGAATGATATCTTTGACCTTTTGGACAACTCCTATGATATGATGTTCCTTTGCAACCCGAACAATCCTACGGGTATTCCGGTGGAGAAAGAGTTCGTACTGCGGCTAGCGGGGCTGTGTGCTGAGAAGGGCATTTATCTGATGATTGACGAATGCTTCTGTGAATTCCTCGATGAAGAAGAAAATTATTCTATTATGGCATCTGTAGATCAACTAGAAAAAGTCATCATTCTGAAGGCCTTTACGAAGATTTACGCTATGGCCGGTCTTCGTCTGGGTTACTGCATCTGCAGTGATGAAGAGACCGCCGACTTGATTAACGGTTGTCTGCAGCCCTGGTCCGTTTCAACACCGGCGTCAAAAGCCGGCATAGCAGCCATGCAGCTTTCCGGTTTTGTGGAAGAAACCAAGGCTTATGTCAAGGAGAACCGGGATTATCTTCTGCGTGGCCTTGCGGAACTGGGGTATCAAACCTATGGACCGAAAGCAAACTACGTGTTCTTCAAAAGCGAAGCAGATTTAATTGAACCTTTATCGGCTTTTGATATTATGATTAGAAGCTGCGCTAACTATATGACGCTGAATGAACATTATTACCGCATTGCGGTGAGGACCAGAGAAGAAAATACCTATTTTTTAGAGAGCCTCGCCCAAGTAACTAAGAGAAATGAGGAACAAACCAATGGCTAAAACAATTATGGTACAGGGAACCTGCTCAAATGCTGGTAAAAGTCTTCTGGCAGCCGGCATCTGCAGAATATTAAAGCAAGACGGTTATAAGGTTGCTCCGTTTAAATCGCAGAACATGGCGCTGAATTCTTTTATTACAAAAGATGGAATGGAAATGGGGCGAGCGCAGGTTATGCAGGCAGAGGCCTGCCAGATTAACCCTGACTGCAGGATGAATCCGATTTTGCTGAAGCCGACCAGCGATGAAGGCTCTCAAGTTATCATCAATGGTGAAGTATACGGCAACTTTTCTGCTAAGGATTTCTATGAAAAAAAGGACGAATTCAGAGGCGCCGTAAAGGAGGCTTTTGACAGCCTGGCGGCTGAATATGACGTTATCGTGTTGGAAGGTGCGGGCAGTCCGGCGGAAATCAATTTGAAAGATAATGACCTTGTCAACATGGGCATGGCCGAAATGGCTGACGCGCCGGTGCTTTTGGTAGGAGATATCGACAGAGGCGGTGTCTTTGCCTCTTTGGCAGGGACCATGCTGCTCTTTGACGAAAAGGAAAAAGCCAGAGTCAAAGGTGTGGTCATCAATAAATTCAGAGGCGACGTAACAATTCTTGAGCCAGGTCTGCACATGCTGGAGGATATTATTCAGGTGCCCGTAGTCGGAGTGGTTCCTTATATGCATCTGGATGTAGACGATGAGGACAGCCTCACTGACAGATTTGTGAGCCGCAAAGGGGACGCTTTGGTCGATATTGCTGTGATCAGAACACCGAGAATCTCCAATTTTACGGACTTTAATCCTTTCGAATACATAGAAGGGGTGAATGTGAGATATGTTGGTTCTGTAGGCGAATTAGGGGAGCCTGACATGATTATGCTGCCAGGGACAAAGAATACCATGTCTGATTTGCTGTGGCTCAGACAGTCAGGACTGGAAGCCTCCATTCTCAAGTTCTACGCTAAAGGGAAACCGATCTTTGGAATCTGCGGTGGATACCAGATGCTGGGACAGTCTCTCTCTGACCCAAACGGTGTGGAACACGGCGGCGATATGGCCGGCATCGGGTTATTGCCCCACAGTACGATCTTTGAAGATCAAAAGGTACGGACAGCTGCCAGCGGCATTTTGTCCGGTGTTGACGGTATCTTTGCGGGTCTTTCAGGCAAAGCGTACCAGGGCTATGAGATTCACATGGGTGTGTCCGGTGTTGAGGGCAATATCATCAACGAAGGAAACGTCTACGGTACTTATATTCACGGTGTCTTTGACAAGGAAGAAATCGCCAGGACCATAGTGGAAGGGCTGCTGGCAGCCAAAGGCCTGGACTTTTCGGATGTAAAAGCTTTTGATATTGAGGCGCACAAACAGACGCAGTATGATATACTGGCTGAGGGGCTTCGAAAATCCCTGGACATGGAATTGCTTTACAAGATTGTTAATGGTACGACTTAATTCACCAATCGAACAGCACTGCGTTTGTTCTCTTGGGAATGAGCCGTCAAGTGCCACGCGCTGAAGCGCTGCACTTTTCGCAGGGGACCTGCTAGCGATTCTGCTTCGCTGAATCGGGCTAGGTCTCCCAAAGCATAAGGAGTTCCCAGCAATTGCTACGCAAATTGGGGCAACTCCATTATACGACTAGCGCCAAGCCAGCTAAAGCTGTGGCGCAAAAGCATAAGGAGTTCCCAGCAATTGCTACGCAAATTGGGGCAACTCCATTAGGAGGTAGAGGAATGAAAAAAAACGATTTAGGATTAGTTCATATCTATTGTGGCGAAGGAAAGGGCAAAACGACTTGTTCTGTAGGCTTGACAGTGAGAGCTTGCGGTTACGGTCTGCATGTTCTCTTCATGCAGTTTCTAAAATCAGGAGACAGCAGCGAACTGAATGTGCTGCGAAACTTGCCAGGCATTGAAGTACTAGGTACGAAACCGATCAAAAAGTTCTCTTTCCAGATGACAGAAGAGGAAAAACAGGAAACGAGAACGGTCAACGCACAGCAGTTTGCAGATATGGTGAGAATGTTAGAGACAGATCACTATGATATGTTGGTGTTGGACGAGTGTCTGGGAGCGATCGAGGCAGGACTTTTGGACGACCAAGTGGTCGCATCGTTCTTAAAAAACAGACCTGAGCAGCTGGAAGTCGTACTGACCGGCAGATATCCTACCGACCAGCTGGTGGAACTGGCAGACTATGTTTCCAGAATTGACAAAGTAAAACACCCATTCGACAAGGGAATCCCAGCAAGGGCAGGTATAGAAGGATAATGAAAATAGAAAACGTAAAACCAGACCAGATAGAGACAAAAAGTTTTGAAATCATCAGTGAAATCTTAGGTGACAAGGTGTTGGACCCAAGATATGAAGCAGTCATCAAGAGGTGCATTCACACTTCTGCTGACTTCGAGTATGCAGACAGCATGTACTTTAGTGACGGCGTCATTGAAAAGCTGCAGGATGCCATAAAAAACGGCGCATACATTGTGACAGACACGACCATGGCCCGCGCCGGCATCAACAAAAAACGGATTGAAAAATACGGCGGAGAAGTCCTCTGCTTCATCGGCGATCCGGACGTGGCTGCTGAAGCAAAGGAACGAGGCGTGACCAGATCTCTTGTCAGTATGGAAAAGGCCAGCCGCCTGGATGGACCAGTTATTTTTGCTATCGGTAATGCGCCGACAGCCTTGATGTCCATCTGTGACCTGGTAAAGGCGGGGAAGCTTTCTCCTGTAGCCGTAGTTGGCGTACCGGTGGGATTTGTCAACGTGGTGGAATCTAAAGAAATGATGATTGATTCAGGCGTACCCTGCATTGTAGCGAGAGGCAGAAAAGGCGGCAGTAATATAGCTGCGGCAATTATTAATGCAATTCAATACAAAATTGTAGAATAGATGAATATATTCAGTACTTCCTTCATACTATTTTTATAGAGTTATGTGAGAAAGAGGATGAAGGTATGACTGATGGAAATATTTATAAGAGTATAGCTGAGAGAACAGGCGGAGAGATATATGCAGGAATTGTAGGCCCAGTGAGGACAGGTAAATCTACATTTATCAAGAGATTTATGGAACTGTTTGTTGTGCCGGGCATCGAGAACACATATGTCAAGACCAGAGTAGTCGATCAGCTGCCGCAGAGTGGTGATGGCAGGACCATTACTACGACAGAACCTAAATTTGTTCCTGAAGAAGCTGTAAAAGTAAAAATTAACAATGCATCCATGTCTATGAGACTGGTGGATTGTGTCGGCTATCTTGTTCCAGGCGTGCTCGGACATCAGGAGGATGGAAAGAGCAGGATGGTAAAGACTCCTTGGGATGAGGAAGAGATGCCTTTTGAAGTCGCAGCTGAACGGGGAACGGAAAAAGTAATTACAGACCATTCAACTGTTGGTATCATGGTCACCTGTGATGGAAGTTTTGGCGAAATCCCGAGAGAGAATTACATAAAAGCAGAAGAGAAAACAGCTAACCAGCTCAAGCAGCTTGGTAAACCTTTTGTAATCATATTAAACAGCAGCGAACCTTCGTCATATAAAACAAAGGAATTGGCGAAAAAACTGCAGACGAAATATGCGGCGCCGGTCATTCCAGCCAACTGCGCTACCATGGAAAAGGACATTCCAGAGAAAATCTTTGACGAACTGCTGGGGCAGTTCCCAGTCAGCGAAGTGTTTATCGATCTTCCAGAATACATGGATGCGCTGTCACCAGACCACTGGATCAAAGCTGGCATTGTAGGTACCGTTCTTTCCTGGATGGATACCGTTGACACTATGGGCAGTGTAGAACCGTCGATTCAAGCCATCATGGCCAACGAGAATGTAAAGAAGGCCAGCGTGGTCAGCTGTGAAATGGCCACAGGCAGAGTCATCATTGAGATTCAGCTGAAAGATGGTCTTTATTATCAGATTATTGAGGAACTGCTCAATCATCCAGTAGCCAGCGATCGTGAACTATTCTTGCTGTTAAAAGAATATTCCAAAGCGAAGCAGGCTTATGACGATATGGAAGAAGCGCTCAGCAGTGTGAGCCGCACCGGATACGGCATCGTCCACCCGAAGCTGCAGCAGATGAATCTTGGGCAGCCAGAGGTCTTTAAACAGGGCAATAAATTCGGTGTCAGACTGGTGGCATCTGCGCCTTGTCTGCATATCATTAGAACGGATATCAGTACTGAGATTTCTCCGATTGTGGGCACTGAACAACAGTCTGCAGATTTGGCAAGTTTCCTGATGGAGAAATTCTCGGGTTCCGAGGAAGAAAACGAGATTTGGGATACAAATCTTTTCGGTAAATCTCTGCAGGATCTGGTTGTTGAACAGATGGACGGCAAACTGACATCTATGCCAGAGACACTGCAGGTCAAAGTGCAGAGGTCGCTGCAGAAGATCAGCAACGAAGGAAAAGACTATTTTATCTGTATCATATTGTAATCGAAAAGACCTGAAACTGTCGTAATGGAAACGATTGTTTCAGGTCTTTTGGTTTTTATTATTTGGATTTTTCCAGATAGGCCAAAGCCTCTGTCTCTTCTATCTGATACTTTTCTATCAACTTTTTTAGAATCTGGTCATCTGACAGATGGAATTCTCTGTAGGCGGCTATCAGATTGGTGATACCAAGCTCGATGCCTTCGCTGCGGCCTTTGTTGTAGTATTCTTCGGCTGCTTCCTTCGCTCTGATTTCAGCAAATTCTTCGCTTGTGATTTCCTTGAACAACATACTCCCCACCTCCGGACTGTTTTTCTCGAGAAAGTCTTTTAGGATACCTTCACTGATACAGCGCTGGATAGCCATATTGACTGCCTCTTTTGCGTCTTTTCCTTGGCTGCGGTAGTCCTTAATGCATTCCAGTAAAAGGCTGTAACCCCGTAGTTTTTCGCTCCGCTCCAAAACTTTCTGGCTCTGTTCGTCATCATTATTATAATGCATCTTAATGATTTTTACCACAAGTTCTACCGAATTTTCCGGTGGTTTATGCAAAAAACTATCAGATAATCTTAATGTCGTTGTTTTCCACTTCTGACTGCCTGTATAGACGACAAAAAATTCAGGAGTGGGGATTTTGACCCTTTTACTGCCATATAGTGCGACTGCGTCTACTAGCTTTTCATAGGTTCTTGCTATGTATTCCAATTGGCGAAGGGGCATGTTATGATTGATAGCAGCTTGATGTTCCGTCAAAATGATAAATTGTTTGTCGATGATAAATCCGAGATCGTTTTTCAGGTTTGTGTAGACCGCATCTTCTAAAGTGGTGAATTCCACCTCTGTATCAGGGCCATAGTTTGTATCCTCTAGTGCGTTGAACAATTCAATTGCATTTTCTTTTTCAGAAAAAAGCATACGGAAAACAGTGTCCTGATGATTTCGTTTTGGTTCAGCTGCTTGATTCATAAATCTACCTCCTGTAATTATTTACCAATATTATATCGCATGAAATTGGTAAAATCAAGAAATAATCCAAATTATGTAAGTTAATGCGGGCATAATATTTACTGAAGAACGATAAAATTTATGGATTCTCTTGCAGATTTGTGATAAAATATTCCCATTAATGGTAATTCTAAAATCAAAATGGGGTATATTGAATGACATATTTTATCAGCTTTTTCACAGAACACGATTGGACTGCGTTTATTTATAGTATCAACTTAATCATCGCACTGGCTATTATATTCTTAGAAAGAAAAAATCCAGCAGCTTCACTTGCTTGGATTTTAGTTCTTTTTGTTCTGCCCATCGCGGGTATATTTTTCTACATGATACTGGCGCAAAATATTTCCAGACAAAAGATATATAAATTGACAGACAGTGAAAAAAGCGTCATCACAGAGGAATTAAAATACCAAATTGAAAGCATCGATAACGGAAAATTTGAATTTGTAAATGATACTGCAGAAAAGTGGAAGCACATGATAAAACTAAATCAGGTGTATGGTGCATCTTATCTGACGCAGAATAACGATATAGAGATTTTTGATGATGGCAAGAAGATGTTTCACAAGCTGATGAGAGATATCAATCATGCCACCAAATCTATCAACGTCATGTATTATATCGTCAAAGACGATATGGTGGGTAAAAAGTTTCTCGAGGCTTTGACACAGAAGGCCCGGGAGGGCGTAGAAGTAAAGCTGATGATGGACGCTATGGGGTCAAGATTTATCACTAACAGAAAACTGCGCGATTTTCTGGCAGCTGGCGGCAAAGTTGCATATTTTTTTAAGCCCAAATTGAAATATATTAATCTGAAGTTAAATTACAGAAATCACAGAAAAATTGTCGTCATAGACGGTAAAGAAGGTTATATCGGCGGATTTAACATTGCCAACGAATATCTGGGATTTAAGCGGAGATTCGGATATTGGCGTGACACCCATATCAAGATACGCGGCAGTGCGGTACAGGATCTCAACGCTACTTTTGTTATGGATT
>ERZ791934.1486-NODE-1486-length-21776-cov-4.166429_pt1 | contig 21776 bp, 22 predicted proteins | sample MGYA00510125_ERZ791934 | MGnify/ENA primary metagenome ERZ791934 (study PRJEB30046, sample SAMN00993240) | human gut metagenome | study: EMG produced TPA metagenomics assembly of the A metagenome-wide association study of gut microbiota in type 2...
GCCAGCGGCTTTGGACGGACCCGCCGCAGCTGCCCCAGCGGGCCGGTGAAGCAGGTCCGGATTTTCAGCGACACCTCTTCGCTGGAAATCTTTGCGGAAGGGGAAACCTTCTCCACCCGCCTGTATGAAAACGGGGACGACACCCGCCTGCGGTTCTCGGTGGAATCTCCCACCGCCTGCACCGCGGTGTGTCATCTGCTGGCTCCCTTTCAGTTTGTTTGAGTACAAGTCCTTTTCATCATAACAGAGCAAAAATGCTGCCGGACCTTTCGGCAGCATTTTTGCTTTCATTGGTTTTCGTTATCTCCGGCAAATATTCGCTCAACCCTGTTTAAACAACCCACGTTTTTTTCCCCTGTCAAAGTCAAACCGGCAGGGGATCAATTTTTCCCGACCACAACATATAGTGTATCCTGCAATAGCAGGATTTTGATATTGTCATTTTTTCCCATAGCCTGATTCCAATTTGTCCATTTATAAAATCCCGAACCTCTTGCGGCTCTCTTACAACAGTGGCGGTGAGAAGTTTTCCGCTTTTCAAAAGCGCAAAAATCCGCACCGCTCCGGGAAAAAATCACAACAACAGAAAAAAGGAAAAAGCCGGGAAAAACCCGGCTCTTTCCTTTTTTGGGGAGGAGTTGTATTGAAAAAGGTGCGGCATTCTTTGCCGCCGAACGTATAATCACATTTCAAAAGCTATTGCTTTTTTGTTTGCATTCGCTTTTTGCAACTCCATTATACCCCACTACATATGGTGTGTCAACCGTTTCACAAAGCCTTTCGGCAGAATCTCTTTTTTATCCAAAATCGTATTTTTACAATTCAAAGCTTTTTTACGGATTGCCTGACCCTTGTCAAAAACCAACAGTAATCATCCGTCAATTTTAGGCAGAGAGGCAAAACCCGGCTGCAAATCTTCGTCGGTGGGAATGTAATCCGTCATGGTTCCCTCCCGGAAAGAGGTGTACGCCGTCATGTCGAAATAGCCGGTTCCGGTCAGGCCGAACAGGATGCACTTGCTCTCGCCGGTCTCCTTGCAGCGCAAGGCTTCGTCGATGGCGATGCGGATGGCGTGGGAGGATTCCGGTGCGGGCAGGATGGTCTCGGTCTTGGCGAACAGGGTAGCCGCTTCAAACACCTTGGTCTGTTCCACACTGCGGGCCTCATCCAGATAGCCGTCATGATACAGCTTGGAGAGGATGGGGGACATGCCGTGATAGCGCAGACCGCCTGCATGGTTAGCAGAGGGGATAAAGCCGCAGCCCAGGGTGTACATTTTGGCCAGCGGTGTGACCTTGCCGGTATCGCAGTAGTCATAGGCGTATTTGCCGCGGGTGAGGGACGGGCAGGAGGCGGGCTCTACCGCGATGAAATGGGGGTTGGCGCGGCCCAGCAGCTTATCCTGCATAAAGGGTGCAATCAGGCCCGCCAGGTTGGAGCCGCCGCCGGCGCAGCCGATGACGATGTCGGGATATTCGTCCAGCATTTCCATGGCGATCTTGGATTCCAGACCGATAATGGACTGATGGAGCACCACCTGATTGAGCACGGAGCCCAGCACATAGCGGTAACCCTCGTTCTTGGTAGCCACTTCAATGGCCTCGCTGATGGCGCAGCCCAGGCTGCCGGTGGTGTCCGGGTCGCCTGCCAGAATAGCGCGGCCCACTTCGGTGGTATTGCTGGGGCTGGCGATGACATTAGCGCCAAAAGTCTGGATAATGGAGCGGCGGTGGGGCTTCTGGTTGTAGGAGCCCTTGACCATGAACACCGTCAGCGGCAGACCAAAGTACGCGCAGGCCTCTGCCAGAGCAGTGCCCCACTGACCGGCGCCGGTTTCGGTGGTCAGACCCTTCAGTCCCTGCTTCTTGGCGTAATAGGCCTGAGGAACGGCAGAGTTCAGCTTGTGGCTGCCGGAGGTGTTGTTGCCCTCAAACTTGTAGTAAATGCGGGCGGGGGTGTCCAGATATTTTTCCAGCGTATAAGCACGGCACAGGGGAGACGGACGATAGCACTTGTAGATCTCCTGCACCTCTTCGGGAATATCGATATAACGGGTCGTGCTGTCCATCTCCTGTGCGGCCAGTTCCTCGCAGAAAATGGGGTACAGCTCCTCGGTTTTAATGGGCTTGTGTGTTACGGGGTTGAGCATGGGTTCGGGCTGCTCTTTCATGTCGGCCCGCATATTGTACCACTGCTTCGGGAGCTGGTCTTCGGTGAGGTTCAGTCGATGAGGAATTCTTGCCATAATGGGTTGCTCCTTTCAAAAATCAGAAATTTTTCACAGTGATGGTTCGGGATGCCGTTGAGGCCGTATATAATAAAAAACTCCTGTCCCTGTTGTTTTACAGGGACAGGAGCTGTTACTTCCTGCGGTACCACCCGGTTTGACGAAAAAATCGCCCACTCGTTCCATACACCATCATGTATGCTCCCTTGATAACGGGCGGAGTTCCCGTCACAGGCTACCTGCTGCTGCCAGCGCTCACCCGGCCCTCGCAAGTCCATTCGCCACACGATCTTCCGCCGGGATCTCACCGCCTCCGGCTCTCTGAGGAAAGATTCCTGCATGGGTACTACTCTTGCTCATCGGTTTACTGTATTGAAGTCATTATATGCCCGAAATTCCCGTTTGTCAACTGGTTTTTTTGGAAAATTGACCGGTTTCTTTTTGTAAGACCTGCACAAGCACCGAAAAATCTTATTTCCGGCTTGCTCTCCGGCTCGCTTCTGCCACAGCCTTTGCCACGGCTTCCGTCACCCGGCGGTCAAAGATGCTGGGGATGATAAACTCCTCGTCCAGCTCTTCCGGCGCAATGACAGAGGCGATGGCTTCTGCCGCTGCCACCTTCATTTCCGGGGTAATGTCCCGGGCGCGGGCTTCCAGTGCGCCTTTGAAAATACCGGGGAAGGCCAGCACGTTGTTGATCTGGTTGGGGAAATCGCTGCGGCCGGTGCCCATAACCCGCACGCCTGCGGCCTTGGCCTCGTCGTACATGATTTCCGGCGTGGGGTTGGCCATAGCGAAAACAATGGGATCTTTGGCCATGGTTTTAATCATTTCGGGCTTCAATGCGCCGCCCACGGAAACGCCTACGAATACGTCAGCCCCTACCAGTGCGTCGGCCAGTGTGCCCCGCAGATCCTCGGGGTTGGTGATGGTGCAGAGCATCTCCTTGTGGTCGGCAATGCCCACGCCGCGATCTTTGTACAGGATGCCGTTTTCGTCACAGGCGATGATGTACTTGGCGCCGGCGGCCAGCATCATTTTGATAATGGCCGTTCCGGCAGCGCCGGGGCCGTTGAGAACGATTTTCACGTCTTCGATCTTTTTGCCCACCACCTTCAGGGCGTTGAGCAGGGCGGCAGTGACCACGATGCCGGTGCCGTGCTGGTCATCGTGGAACACGGGAATGGGCAACTCTTCTTCCAGGCGGCGCTCGATTTCAAAGCACCGGGGAGAGGCGATGTCCTCCAGATTGATGCCGCCGAAACAGGGGGCAATGTTCTTCACCGTGCGGATAATCTCCTCGGTGTCCTGGGTGTCCAGACAAACGGGAACTGCGTCCACGCCGCCGAATTCCTTGAACAGCACGGCCTTGCCCTCCATGACGGGGATGGCGGCCTGTGCGCCGATATTGCCAAGGCCCAGCACGGCGCTGCCGTCGGAGACCACGGCGATGGTCCGTCCCTTGAGGGTGTAGGTGTACACGTCATCGGGATTTGCATGGATTTTCCGGCAGGGCTCTGCCACGCCGGGGGTATAGGCTGTGCTCAAATCGTCCCGGGTTTCCAGCTTGACCCGGCTGATGGTCTCGATTTTTCCCTGATGTTCCCGGTGCATTTCCAGTGCCAGTTCGTTAAAATTCTTTCCCATTCTGGGCGCCCCCTTATTTTCTGTAAGTGATGGAAACAGTATAGCACACTTCTTTGGCGAATTCCAGCAGACACCGGCCGGATTCCTCCTTTTCCGCCCAAATCTCCCATTTCTTCCACTTGTTCCTTTTTGAGCGTTTTTCATGAATGTCTATAAAATTTTTCTCTGCTTTTTTGCATATTCGGAAAATCGAAAAAATAAACAAGAATTATTCTTATTTTCTCTTCCATTTTCTGCAAACATCGTGTATAATAGGGCCAGGTTCCGGAAATACTTTCGGAAACCGGAAAAATCAAAATCAATGGGAGGTACAAGTCATGGAACTGAAAGGAAGCAGAACCGAAGCCAACCTGATGGCAGCCTTTGCCGGAGAGTCTCAGGCAAGAAACAAGTACACCTACTATGCATCCAAGGCCAAGAAAGACGGCTTTGAGCAGATCGCCGCGATTTTCGAGGAGACCGCCAACAACGAGAAGGAACACGCCAAGATCTGGTTCAAGTATCTCCATGGCGGAGCCATTGCCGATACCGCCACCAATCTGGAAGACGCCGCACAGGGCGAGAACTATGAGTGGACGGAAATGTACAAGGAGTTTGCCGAAGTGGCCGAGGAAGAGGGCTTCACGGAGATTGCAGCCGTCATGCGCCTGATTGCACAGGTGGAGAAGAGCCACGAGGAGCGCTATCGCAAGCTGCTGGCCAACCTGAAAGAGGACATCGTCTTCAAGTGCGACGACGAGATCGTGTGGGTCTGCCGCAACTGCGGTTATATCCATGTGGGCAAGGCCGCTCCCGCTGTGTGTCCTGCCTGCCGTCATCCTCAGGCTTATTTCGAGCGCAAGGCTGAAAACTACTGATTGTATTTCTCAAAAATACACGGTGCCCCCGGAGGTTTTCCGGGGGCACTTTTTGCAGCTTCTTTCGGTTATTTTTTCCCTTTTTTCAGCAGAATCCGGGTCTGTCCCTGATTCAGGGACAGCAGCTTGCTCTGAATCCGGGGGTGTTTCAGCTGGTTCCGCACCATATCCCGCAGAACCGTTCCCCGGCTGTAGCCGTGAATCACCACCACTTCCTCCACTTGAGGGCCTGCGTTGGAAAGGAGATGTTCCAGCCGGGCTTTTGCGTCGGAAGCCATCAGGCCGTGGATATCCACCTCCATGACCGTGGGCAGGGGTTTGGAAACTTTCATGATAAGGCCTTCTTTCTGTATTTTGCGGAAAACCCAGAGGATCTCCCCATAAAAATATGGGGGAAAATCCCTGTTTTTGATATTTTTTCCCGTGTGTTTATGCTATAATCAAAGAATAACGTGGCCGCTGGCCGTTTGACCGACAGATCATCTTTGACCTTTATTATAAAAGAATTCCCACAGCGGAGCAAGGGGGCAGAATACAGTGACAGTTGTGGATATCCGAAATATTGTGACGAACAGCCGGGTGGAGCTGATCTCCATCCATCCGGAAACCATCTATTATGCTGAGGAAAAAAACGAAGAGGGCCACCGGAGCCTTTTTATTCTGGAATATGACCGCCAGACCGGACGGGAACGGACGCTTGCCAATTATTTTCTGACCCGCCCGTCCTTTGTCCAGCACTTTTTCGACTTTCCCGGGGAAATCGTCATGGTGATGGAAAACGGCGGCGGCACTGCGTGGCTGCTGCGTCTGGACAAGAAAACCGGCGAGGAAAAAGCGCTGGAGGAAATCCATCTGGTGGGAGGCTTTTTCGGCTGTCAGGCACTGGATGAGGAACACATGATATTTTTCACCTGTGAAAATACGGTTCACAGGCAGCTGTTTCGCCAGTATCGGGAAGCCACCGGTCTTTCCCGCATTGCCTGTCTCTATGACCTGACCCAGCACCGGTATGTGTACATACGGGACCCCCGAATCTGTGACCGGATGCCGGAAGAGCTGAAAGTGTACACCGCTTACGGACAGAAGCACCTGCTGGTGCTGAGCTGCGGCGGTACGGAAGAGGAAAAGGAACGGCTGTATCAGGAAGGCCGTCAGGAGGAAAGCGGCACAGACCGGGCCTGGCTGTGCCCGGTGCAGGATTTCATCCGGGAAGTTCTGGAGGAAAAAAATCAGCTGTCCCTTCGGCTGCTGCTCAGCGCCGGCGGAGAAGGGCTGCTGCGCTTTGCGGGAATGGACGACTATAACCTGTATTTCCGCGCCAAATATTTTCCCACCGGCGACCAGCGCATCTGCGCTGTCAGCAAAGGCACCGTGCGGAAAGAGATTGTCGCAGATCTGAACCTGAAAGAGTACGAGGGGCCGGCGTTTTACTACATCGATACCAACGCGGCACAGGTATTCCGGGTGGAAGAGCTGCCCGATGGCTACCACATTACCGGCGCGCTGAACTCCATGGTGGACGCCTATTACACCAAGGAGCTGGGAGAGTTTGTGGCCTGTATCGAAGACCGGTTCCTGGTGGCCCGGTACGAGATGACCGACGAAGACGAAACCTTCACTTTTTACTCTGTCTATGACAGCCGGACAGACAAACAGCAGAGCTACGAATGCCGCTGCACGGTGCAGGGCAAAACAGTGGTGCTGTACTGACCCACGGCTTTATCCTGTCATTTTCAGAACATCAAAAAAGTGCCCTCGGAGATTTCCGGGGGCACTTTTGTATGGGTCTGGATTTTTTACTTTTTCCGGGTTTTATTCTGGGAAGAATGGGACGAGCCAGAGGAGTGAGAGGAAGGATGCTTTCCCTCTCCGCCGCGGTGCAGGGAACCGGTCAGATCGTGGGTCTTTTCCAGCAGTTTGGCCAGCTTCGCCCGTTCTCTGCGGCGGCGGCTCTCCTTGATATTGCTGATAGGCCCGCCGCCTGCCGGACGGCCCAGAATGGCTTCCACGTCCACTTCCTCATCCAGCTGAGCTGCACTGATGTGCCGCCGGTTCAGCCGGTTTTTCACGGACTGGGTAAACAGGGCATAGAGCACCGAAGTGGCGGGAATTCCGATGAGAATTCCGGCAATGCCCATGAGTCCGCTGCATACGATGACCGCCAGCAGCACCCAGATTCCGGGCAGGCCGATGGAGGTACCCACCACCCGGGGATAGATGACATTTCCTTCAAACTGCTGCAAAAGAAGCAGGAACACCACAAACCACAGACTGTCCCAGGGGAAGCTGCCCCAGGGCGTGGAAATCAGCAGAATAAAGGCGCCGGTAAACAGGCTGATATACGCGCCCAACAGGGGAATCAGGCTGCACACACAGACAATGGTGCTGATGAGCAGAGCATAGGGCAGGCGGATAATGCTCATGCCCAGATAGCACAGCACCCCCAGAATCAGGGATTCCGTCAGCTGGCCCGCCACAAAGCCGGAGAAAATCCGATTGGTAATGGCGGAAATCTCGATAATCCGGCGGCTGTGCTTGGGGGGAAGGAAGGCATACAGCACCCGTTTCAGCCCCCGGAGCAGGTGCTCCTTCTGGGACAGCATATAGACGGAAAAGATCATGCTCATGACAAAGGTAAACATACCGGAAGCGATGGAGGAGGCAATGAGTACTGTTGCATTGTACAGGTTCCCCACAAAGTCCGAAGCCATCTGGCTGGCCTGACTGATGACCGAGGGCCAGTCGATATTGAGCAGATCGATTTGTGTGGTATCAATGTTCAGTTCATTGAGCTGTCGGGTAACCCAGGTTCCCACACTGCGCAGATAGCCGGGAATGTTATCGGCGAATTTCACCAGAGATTGATACAGCTCCGGCAGCACGAAGAACACCACGCCTGTGAAGATGGCCAGCACGGTCAGATAGGTCAGGACAATACAGATCGTCCGCCGGAACCGCAGCCATAGTTTGGGCTTTTTCCGATTGAGGAAGGCAAAAACGTGTTCCTCGTACATTTTCAAAATGACGTTGAGGACAAAGGCAATACAGATACCCAGTATAAATGGGTAAAACACCCCAAACAGGGTATTGACCACTGCCAACAGCTTTTCCGTATTGAACAGGCCGAAAATCACGGCAATGGTAATCAGGATAATCAGCAGTGTGCCGCGGAAGAATTTTTTCGTGAACCGGGGATTGGTCAGAAGCTCTGTCAGTTTCATAAAACCACCTGCTTTTCCATTTAGTATTGTACCAGATTTTTCCCCATTTATGCTTATTCTAATGCTATCGGATTCCACCAGGTTTGTCAATGAAGGAAACGGATAAATTTCCACCTGCCAAAACCCGATACTCTTTTTTCTATATTGACTCAGACTCGATCCTTGCACAGGAACAAGTGCCCTGCGCTTTTTCGACAGAATTCAGCAGCCCAATAGGGATTTCCAATAAAAGCAAAATTCAATTATGTATTGACTGTACAAATATACAAAAGGAATTTATTGAAATTGTGAGAAACTCGAAAACTTATACAAAAACTATTTACAAATTCGAATAGCAGGGGTATAATATAGCCAATCTCCGAAATGGAGAAACCCCATACAGATTGGGCCAGTGTTTTTGCCCAAAGCTTTGATAACCAAAGTGAAAGCATCTGTATTTATTCAAAAACGAGGGGAATTTTTGCAAAATATACAAAATGATTCTCCCCGTATTCTTAACTCGATTACACGTTCTGTTCTTTTCTTTCTTTTTATTCTCCTATTTAAACAAAGTCAGGGTCTCCGGTTTTCCCGGAGGCCCTGACTTTGTTTTTCAGGAAATATTCAATGGGCTTGCCCAGCCATTTCCTCTTCCCGCTTGCGCAGAATTCGATTGAATCGGAAGAAAAACACCGTGCCGGTACAGGTAGCGGCAATGATATCGGCAATGGGCTCTGCCAAATAGACAGCAAACACCTTATCTGCCAGAAACAGAGGCAGGATAAACACCAGCGGAATCAGCAGAATCACCTTGCGCAGCAGCGCCAGGAACAGGGAAATTTTTGCCTGTCCCAGGGCCACAAAGGTCTGCTGACAGGCTGTCTGAATACCCACCATGAAGATACCCGCCATATAGATCCGCAGCGCCCACACCGTCAGGCTGGTCAGTTCCGGTTTGTCGTTGAAAAGAGCCACAAAGGGCTCCGGGAAGAACTGGACAAAGCACCAGATCAGCACCGTGGCCGTGAGAGCCGTTGTCAACAGCAGTTTGAAGGTTTTTCGCACCCGGTTTGGCTGATTGGCTCCATAGTTAAAGCCGACAATGGGCTGTGCGCCCTGTGCAAGACCTTGCAGGGGCATAAACACCACCTGCATCACGCTGCTGCAAATGGTCATGGCGCCAACCGCCGGGTCGCCGCCGTACCGCTGCAAGGAGGAATTCAGGGCGATATTCACGGCGCTTTCCGTGGACTGCATGATAAACGGGGACAGTCCCAACGCCAGTACGGGCAGCATAATCTTTCGTTCCAGACGGAAATACCGGGGCTGCAATTTCAGACGGGTCTTTTTTCCCACCAGGAACAGTACCACCCACACGGCAGACACAGCCTGTGCCAGAATGGTGGCCAGCGCCGCACCCTTTACACCCATGCCGAATCCGAAGATAAACAGGGGGTCCAGGGCGATATTGATGACTGCACCGATGAGCACCGTCAGCATACTGGTGGTGGCATAGCCCTGAATGGAGATAAAGGGGTTCAGCCCCAGGGCCATCTGGACAAAAATGGTACCGCACAGATAGATGGTCAGATAGTCGGTGGCATAGGGCAGGGTGCGTTCACTGGCGCCGAACATCATCAGCAGGGGCTCCTGTGTCACCAGAAACACAGCGGTGAGCACTACGGAAACGGCCAGCAGGGACACAAAGCAGTTGCCCAGAATTTTCTCCGCCCCTTCCGTGTGGCCTTCTCCCATGCGGATGGAAGCCCGGGGGCTGCCGCCCATACCGATGAGGGCGCTGAACGCGGAAATCAGCATGATAATGGGGAAGGTAATGCCCAGACCGGTCAGGGCAATGTCTCCTTCCCCTTCAATATGGCCGATGTAAATCCGGTCCACAATGTTGTACAGGGCGTTAATCAGCTGGGCAGTGATGGCGGGCAGCGCCAGACGGATCAGCAGCTTTCCCACCGGGTCCCGTCCCAGGTCGTTGGTTTGTCGTTTTGGCAATGGTATCGATCTCCTCCATATGAAATACCGGGCATCAGGTTATTCGGTTCACCTGGCCGGTATCCGTATTGTAGCATAAATCTCCGGGGGTTTCCACCGGTTTCCGGAACTTCCCGAAAAAACCGGAAAAAAGGCCAAAAAACCACGAAAAAATCCACTTGTTTCCCTCTGGGGCCGGTGCTATAATAGGCGCGAAAAATTGGCCGCATTCTGATGGGGAGGGCATGACATGAAAGAGGTTTTACTGGGCATTGATCTGGGCGGCACCAACATCAAGGTTTCCGTCTTTGACCGGACTTTTGAAAAACTGGGGGAGTCCCGATGCGCCACCGGCGCATCGGAGGGCTGGCAGGCCGTATTGGGGCGGATTGACCGCTGCACCCGGTCACTGCTGGAACAGCTTGGAATCGGGATGAATCAAGTGGCAGTGGCCGGTATGGGCATTCCCGGCTTGCTGGACCGGAAAACGGGAATTTCCCGGTTTTCCCCCAACTTCACCGATTGGCAGGACGTGCCGGTTTCCCGCTGGTTCCGGGAAGCGTGGGGCGTGCCGGTGTTCATCGACAACGATGTGCGGAGCAACCTGTACGGGGAATGGAAATTCGGCGGGGGACAGGGCCGGGAGAATCTGGTGCTGCTGACCCTGGGAACCGGTCTGGGTTCCGGCATCGTTATGGACGGCCGGGTGCTCTATGGCGCAACGGGAAGCGCCGGGGAAGTGGGCCACATGAATCTGTACCGGGAAGGCCGCTCCTGCCGCTGCGGCAGCTCCGGCTGTCTGGGGCGGTATGTATCGGCGCTGGGAATGCTGCGCACCTTCCGGGAAAAGCTGGACTCCGGCCGGGAAAGCATGGTTTCCGGCTGGGTGAAAACGCCGGAGGAAATTACCGCCCGGATGATTTCCGACGCTTTCGACCAGAATGACCCAGTGGCCGTGGAGACCCTGACGGAAACAGGGGAACTGCTGGGCTTTGGGCTGGTGAATGTCATCAATCTGTTCAACCCGGAGCTGATTCTCATTGGCGGAGGCATGGCGGCCGCAGGCGAACGGCTGCTGGCGCCCGCTCGGAAGGTGATTGAGGAGCACGCGCTGGAAATTTCCCGGAACGCCTGTGAGCTGTCCGTTGCCAAACTGGGAGACAGTGCCGGTATGGTGGGCGCAGCCTGGTACGGCGCCCAATGCCTTGCACAGGAAACTGTTTCCTCTTCCACCATTTCTGCAAACTGCTCTCCCTCTGCACCGGCCGTTGAAACAGCTTTGTGACATGTGAAAAATTGACGGTCATCGCCGTCCCGTGTTATAATTAGTATACAAACTATTTCTATCCAAACTTTCAGGAGGACCGCCTTATGGACACCAGCTTTCACTATCTGCTCATGGCCGCACAGGGACTGTTTCAGCGAAAGGTGATGGCACAGCTCAGCGAAGCCGGTCTCACCGCCGGTCAGCCCAAGGTGCTGGATTATCTGGGACTGCACAACGGCAGCGTACAGAAAGCCATTGCCGCAGGCTGCCAGATCGACCCGGCAACCCTGACGGGAATTCTCAACCGGATGGAGGAAAAGGGCCTGATTTACCGCCGGACGGAAAACGGGAATCGCCGCTCCCTTCATGTCTATCTGACGGACGAGGGCTGGGAGAAACAGAAGCTGGTGCGCCAAACGCTGGAAACGCTGACCCGGGACGTTCTGTCGGACATGACGGCAGAGGAACAGGCAGCCCTGCTGGACGGTCTGAAAAAGCTTTGTAAAAAAATGTGTAACACGGAGGGTTTGCAGTGAGCAAAAAAGAACTGATTCGCAGATATGTGTTTTTCCTGTTGGGGTTGTTTGTCAACTCTCTGGGCATCAGCCTGATTACCAAGGCCAATCTGGGGACTTCGCCCATTTCCAGTATCCCCTATACCCTGAGTCTGGGCTTTCCCCTGTCCCTGGGCATGTTCACCATGATTTTCAGTATGCTGCTCATGGTGATCCAGCTGGTCATTCTGCGGAAACGGTTCTCTAAGGAGCTGTGGTTACAGCTGCCCATTTCGCTGGTATTTTCTGCCTTTATCGATTTGACCATGGCCATGATATTCTTCGTCAATCCCCAGACCTATGCCACCCAGATGCTCTCCCTGCTGCTGGGCTGTATCATTCTGGGCTTCGGCGTATTCATGGAAATGGCCGCCAATGTGGTTATGCTCCCCGGCGAATGCACCGTTCGGGCCATTTCCTCCACCTGGAACACGGATTTCGGCAAAACCAAGGTGGCGGTGGATGTCACCATGGCAGTTTCTGCTGCGCTGCTGGGCGTCATTCTCTACTGGCAGATTGCCGGTGTCCGGGAAGGCAGCCTGATTTCCGCCCTGCTGGTGGGTTTTCTGGCAAGACTCTTCAACCGGAAAATCGGCGAACCGGTCCAGACCCTTCTGTGTGACCGGGCGTAAAACTCTTTTGCAAAAAAACAGCCCCCTTCCTCTCAGAGTCCGGCTCTGTGGAGGAAGGGGGCTTTCTTGCTTTATTGTATAGACGCTTATCCCGCGGTAATATCTGCAAAAGACGCGCCGATCAGGGCTTTCAGCTCTTCGGGATTCATTTCCACCTGGGTACCGATGCGCCCTCCGCTGAAAATGATGGTGTCGAACAGCTGACAGGTTTCGTCGATGACGGTGGGATACTGCTTTTTCATGCCAATGGGGGAACAGCCGCCCCGGATATAGCCGGTGACTTTTAATAAATCCGCCACATGAAGCATAGAGACGGATTTTTCCCCAACAGCCCGGGCAGCAGCTTTCAGGTCCAGTTCTTCCCGGACGGGAATGACAAAGACGAAATATCCCCCGGACGCACCCTGGGTTACCAGCGTTTTGAAGACCTGATCCGGGTCCTGTCCCAGCTTTTTCGCCACGGCTTCTCCGTCAATATGGCCGTCGGAAGCGTCATAGGTATAGTGCCGGTAGGCAAGTCCCGCCTTATCCAGCACCCGCATGACATTGGTTTTGTCCTCTTTTTTTGCCATGAGTTCACCTTCTCTCAGTTTTCGGAAGACGTGTCCGCTGCTCCCTGATACTGATAGGTAAATTCCGGATCAATCTGGAACAGCTGGCTGTACAGACTGGCGGCACGGGAACGGTAAAAGGCCAGAATCTGTCCGGTAATTTCCAGCTGACGTGCGCTGCCGTCGCCCTGTGCGCTTTCATCAATAGAGGCAATGGCATCTCCGATGCCCTCGGCCCATTCCTGTTGTTCTTTCTGAATCGCTTCCTTGCCTTCTCCCTGGGTCTTTTCCAAAAGGGTACGGTAGGCGCCGTCCACCTCTGCTTTCCACAGGTCGATATACCGGTTATTCACTGCCAGCATCTGTCCGGTGCTGGCCGCGGTTTCTACCTCGTTTGCATAGTCCCGGTCAATGGGATTTTCCGCAAACAGCCGGACAAAGGCCGGGTCATCGGCGCTGATATCCGGCAGAATCCCGGAAGTCTGTCCGGAGGAGTCTTCGGAGCTTTCCCCCCCGGCATCAGAGCTGCTGTCCTCCGGCTCACTGGACGGGTCATCCCGCATTCCGCCGGACTGGGAAGAGGTCTGGGACGTCTGGGAGGAAACCGGCGTACTTTCGGAACTGCCGGTTTCCGGCGAGCAGGCGGGGAGAAGGGCTGCCATACACAGCAGGGCCGTCAGCACTGCTGTTTTTATCATTATGTTTTTCATACTTCCTTTTTCCTTTCCGTTTTGTTTCTGGGGACGGTCTGAAAAGTACCGGGAAAACCGGTGTTCTTATCATAGCACAGCTTTTCCCGCAAACCATGACGGAATCGTGAATGTCCGACAACAATTTTGTCATTTTTTCCCCGTGGCCAGCTCCAGTCCCCGCACCATCAGCGGGAACACCTGTCCTTCTATGGCGGACAGCTGAGAAAAAGGCAGGGGATTTTTCCCTTTTCCCGCTTCGATGGTAAAGCCCGGGCGGTGAAAACAGTCGATGAACCAGTCCTTGAATCCCCCCATGGAGGCCAGCGGCTCCGGTTCTGCCGCCCGATAGCCCGACACCCGGGCAAGCTCCATGGCCATTTCCCGGGAAACTTCCGGGGTATGGTCGCCGTACTGCCAGTAGATTTCCTCTCCCTGGGTGTGGAAGGCCATGACCATGGCAAAGGGAATCTTCCGGCACAGGGCTGTCAGCGCAGCGCTTTCCGGTTCGCTTTCGGGATAATGACCACCATACCGGGTGGGGCCCGGGCCGGTGATTCCGGCGTTCCGCTCCATTTCCCGCAGCACATGCCACCCCGCGTCAAAGTTGTGGTTCAGATCCACGCCCCGGGCGTTGGCTTGCCACCGGTGGGTATTTCCGGCACAGATCGGGCCGTAGTCTCCCGCCGCCTGTTCTCCCGAAAGGGCGATTTCCACCCCATCCGGGTTGACCATGGGCACACAGTACAGGGTACAGCGCTCCAGCAGCGGCCGCACCGGAATGCCGTACACCGTCAGGCCGCTTTCCTGTGCCTGACACAGTCTCCGGCAAAAATGCACCAGCAAAGCGGCGGTGATGCCCTCCAGCCCGTGAAAGGCCCCGGCATACAGCACCGGGATTTCCCCGGAGCCCACCCGCAGCAAATACAGCGGTCTTCCGCACAGGCTTTTTCCCACCTCCGACAACCGGCAGCACTCATACCGTCGGGCCAGCAGCCGGACTTCCCGGGTCAGTCTCTGAAATTCATACAAGGGGATCCCTCCTTCAGGCGTTTCTCACAGCCTATGCGGAAAAAGTGCCCGGTATGATTCCAAAAACAATCAATCTTCCAGAATCCAATGCCCCAGCCCTTCCGGCGTGTCGGCAAAATGGACGGCGCCGAAGGCTTCCATTTCCTCCCGGGTGCCGTAACCGTACAGTGCGCCCAGAAAATCCGTACCGGCCAGCTGTGCGCCTTCTGCGTCAAATCGGGTATCGCCGATCATCAGGGTACGCTCCGGCGTGGTGTTCATGGCCGCCATGGCCCGGCGGATGACGTTGGCCTTGGTGTCGTTTTCATCCTCGGAAGCACCGGAAATCATGTCCAGACAGGGCGTAATTCCGAAATGATCGGAAACCAGATTGGCGGAGCTCTGGGGCTTGGAGGTGGCCAGCGCCAGCTTATATCCGGCTTTCCGCAGGCGTTCCAGAAGGGGGAACATGCCGTCGAATACTTCCGCCTCAAACACGCCCTCCACGTTGTAAATGTTCCGATATTCCTCCACGAACTCCGTGGCTTTTTCCCCTGTGATGCCGCAGTATTCCCGAATGCTCAGGGTCAGGGGCGGGCCGATGAACTTCCGCATGGTTTCGGCGGGCGGTTCCGGCACGTTCAGTTTTTTCATGGTATCCCGGATACACCGCAGGATACCCGGGTCGGAACGGGTCAAAGTTCCGTCCAGATCAAATAAAATCAAATCGTATGCTTTCATGAGGTTCACACTCCCGATCAACTTTGAGTCGCAGAAAAACACAGATTTCCCGTCAAAAGCCGCGTTGAAAGGTCCGGGGACCCATGGTATAATAAACTTCACGGCTCAGGAAAAGCGCGGATGTTTCCGCTGTCCCGTACAAAACACCGGTTTTCCGGCGTTTTTTGGGGAAGGTTCCTGCCCAGTATACCACAGTTTCCGCGCCGGAAGAAGGGCGGAAAGGAAAGCGGGTGCTTTTTTGGAAAACATGACAACTTCTCCCCGGAAGCGGATTCATCTTCTGGATGAAATCCGGGGATTTGCCGTTTTATGCATGATCTTTTATCACGGATTTTATTCCCTGGCATTTTTGTTCCGGCTGGACTGGGGCATGGCGCTGCTGCGGTTTTTCATGCCGGCAGAACCGTTTTTTGCCGGGCTGTTTATCTTCATTTCCGGCATCTCCTCCAACCTGTCCCACTCGAACCTGCTGCGGGGGGTAAAATTGCTGGGCATTGCGCTGGCGGTAAGTATTGTTACCTTTCTGGCGGTGCCGTCACAGGTGATTGTATTTGGAATTCTCCATTTTCTCTCCATCTGTATGATTCTCTTCGGGCTGCTGCGTCCATTACAGGAAAAAATCCCCCTGATTCCGGGCATTGTGGGGAGTGTGCTGCTGTATCTCTGCACCATGCAGATTTCCTCCGGCGTTCTGGCCTTTGGCATTTCCCTGCCGGACATGCTGTACCAGACCAACTGGCTGGCGCCGCTGGGATTTCACAATGCAGCGTTTTTCTCTTCGGATTATTTTCCCCTGCTGCCCTGGGCGTTTGTTTTTTCGGCGGGAACCTTTGCGGGCCGCTGGGCGGCACAGGGAAAGTTTCCCCAGTGGATGTATCCCTCCCGCATTCGCCCTCTGTCGTGGATGGGCCGCCACGCCCTGATTCTGTACATCGTCCATCAGCCGGTGATTGTCGGCGTTTGCACGGTGGTGGAGTGGGCTGCAAATATGATTGGTGGATAACCGTACGATATTTTGTAGGGGCGCATATGATGCGCCCGCATTTTCCCTTTCTCCCCGCGCACTGAATTTTTGGAAAGGATGTTTTTTATGGATTTTACGCCCGTTCTGGCTTCTCAATTCAATCTGCAAAACTGGCAGGTGGAAAAGGTCACCCAGCTTCTCGACGAAGGCAACACCATCCCCTTTATCGCCCGATACCGCAAAGAGGCTCACGGCTCTCTGGATGACCAGACCATCCGCGCCCTTTCCGAAAAGCTGGAAGCTCTGCGGAACCTGGAAAAGCGCCGGGAAGAGGTGCGCACCCTCATTGCCGGTCTGGATGCGCTGACGCCGGAGCTCAGCGCTGCACTGGACAAGGCCGCCACCCTCTCGGAAATCGATGATCTCTACCGTCCCTACCGCCCCAAGCGCAAAACCCGGGCTTCCGTGGCAAAGGAAAAGGGGCTGGAACCCCTCGCCAAAACCATTCTGGAACAGAAACGGAACTCCCCCGATCCACTGGAACTGGCCGCAGCCTATGTGAACCCGGAAAAGGGCGTGGAAACCGCCGAGGATGCACTGGCAGGCGCCCGGGATATCATCGCGGAACAGCTCTCCGATGACGCTTCCATCCGCCGCCGTCTCCGTGTGGTGACCCAAGCCAACGGACTGCTGGTTTCCAAAGCCGCCAAAAAGGACGAGGAATCCGTCTATGAGCCCTACTACGATTTTAGCCAGCCCATCAAAGCGCTGGCAGGCCATCGGGTGCTGGCCATTGACCGGGGCGAGCGCGAAGGCTTTTTGAAGGTATCCATCCAGCTGGAAGACGACCGGGGCGTGCGGATTGTAGAAAGCACCGCCGTGAAGGAAGGCTCTCCTTGCAGCGAAACCGTGCGGGAAGCGGCGCAGGATGCCTATTCCCGATTGATTTTCCCGGCCATCGAACGGGAAATCCGCTCCTCTCTCACCGAGGACGCAGACGAAGCCGCCATCAAGGTGTTTGCCGTGAACCTGCGCCAGCTGCTGATGCAGCCGCCGGTAAAGGGCAAAACCGCCATTGGCCTTGACCCCGGATACCGCACCGGCTGCAAAGTGGCCGTGGTGGATGCCACTGGACGGGTGCTGGATACCGGCGTGATTTACATCACCCATTCCCAGCACCAGAAAGAGCAGGCCAAGGAGTTTTTGACCCGGCTCATTGAAAAGCACAACGCGGAGATCATCGCCATCGGCAACGGTACTGCCTCCAAAGAAACGGAGATCTTTACCGCCGAGCTGATTTCCTCCCTGAAAGGCCGCAAGGTCTCCTATATGGTGGTCAGCGAGGCGGGCGCTTCGGTCTACTCTGCCTCCAAGCTGGCGGCACAGGAGTTCCCCCAGTTTGACTTGACCCTCCGCAGCGCGGTTTCCATTGCCCGGCGGCTGCAAGACCCGCTGGCGGAGCTGGTGAAAATCGACCCCAAAGCCATCGGCGTGGGACAGTATCAGCACGATATGCCCCAGAAGCGGCTGACGGAAGCACTGGGCGGCGTTGTCGAGGACTGCGTGAACAGTGTGGGCGTGGATTTGAACACCGCTTCTCCGTCCCTGCTGGAAAAAGTGGCGGGCATTTCCGCGGCGGTTTCCAAAAATATCGTCACCTACCGGGAGGAAAACGGCGCGTTCCACTCCCGGGCAGAATTGAAAAAAGTGCCCAAGCTGGGGCCGAAAGCTTTTGAACAGTGCGCGGGCTTTTTGCGGGTCAGCGAAAGCGCCAACGTGCTGGATCACACCGCCGTGCACCCGGAATCCTATGACGCGGCAAAAGCGCTGCTGGAAATGGCAGGCTATAACGTAAAAGGCAAAGCGGAGTTTTCCGGCCTGCGGGAAAAGGTGGAGGCTATGGGCATTTCTACCACCGCGGAAAAGCTGGGCATTGGTGAACCCACCCTGCGGGACATTGTGAAGGAGCTGCTTCAGCCGGGGCGTGACCCCCGTGATGAACTGCCCGCCCCCATGCTCCGCACTGACGTGATGAAGATGGAGGACTTAAAGCCGGGCATGGAACTGAAAGGCACCGTCCGGAATGTCATCGACTTCGGCGCCTTTGTGGACATCGGCGTGCATCAGGATGGGCTGGTGCATATCTCCCAGATTTGCAATAAATTTATCAAGCATCCGGGCGAGGTGCTCAAGGTAGGGGACATCGTCACCGTGTGGGTGCTGTCGGTGGACAGCAAAAAGGGACGGATTTCCCTGACCATGAAGGGACAGCCGAAAACAGAATAACAGGCCGCAGAAACCGGCAAACAAAAAAGCGGAGGGCTTTTGGGCCTTCCGCTTTTGGTTTGTCAATAGATGTCCACAGGAGCATTGGGACATTTGGACTGTATGAATTCGATGAATGCTTCCCGTTCCTTCTCACTTTGAAAGGCGGAAACGGGGAGGATATATGCTATCAAGTTGTTGATATGCAGGTAAATCATTTTGCCGTCAACCAGACTGATCCGCTCCACAGCGGAATACTGCTGCTCGATTTTGGCTTCGGGAGACATTTCCAGAAAGAAATCCTCGTGAAATTCCATGACCGATTCCGGCGTATAGGGCATTTTTCCTCTTTTCTTCAGGTTTTTTATGTGATTTCGCAGAATGAAGACGTAAAACGGTTTCAGCAGCAGCTGTAATACAACCAAAAGAAGGAGCAGAGGAAGAATCCGCAAAATGACATTGGAGTCGAATCCACCACGAACAACCACCAGTAAGATAGCTATCAATATGATTACGACATCCAGTATCCGCAGCCCAACGAGGCTTTTTCTTCCATAGGGGGAACGCAGGACCCAGAACTTGTTGTACTCCAGATAGTCGTCTTCCGACACATGGATTTGAAACCGGAAATTCATTTTCATCACAGATCATAGAACCATCTAAAGGATGGCTTTATGATTTCTCCTTTCCCAGAAAAATGGTGACATAACCAAAACAACAGACCGCAGCAGAACCCGATTCCCTTCTGTCGAAAGTATAGCATATGGCCGGACTTCCGGCAAGAAAAACCGCGCTCCTTGTCGAAAAAAGAAAACAGCCGTGCAGTAAGACAAGACGTCCGCTGCACGGCTGCTGTTAGATGGGAAAGTTTCCGTTATTTGGATTCTGTTTTCACTTCGATTTTGCCGTTTTTCTCTTCAAAGTCACGGATACACTGACGGATCAGGTATAAAATCTGCCCATTGCCGGAACGGCCTTCGTACTTTGCAATATAGTGCAATTTATAGTGGAGCTCCGGGTCGATTTCGATTCCCAGATGCTTGTTGTTTTTGTTTCTCATACCATCACCACCAAATTCCCTGATTCCATTATAGTGAAACTTTTTCGTAAAATCAATAAACGGCCAAAAACGGGGCTTCCCGCAAAAATCACCGGCGGAATCGGGAAAAATCCTTGTGACAAAAGGGGCAATCTGCTATAATAAGATGTTGCAGGCTGGTTTCCAAAAGGAAAACCGCCCCCACCCCAACGCACCCATTTCCCCCTTGAAAAAATGAGAATTTTAAGGAGATGCAAAAATAAATGAAATTAGGTATCGTCGGCCTGCCCAACGTGGGCAAGAGCACCCTGTTTAACGCTATCACCAACGCAGGCGCACAGTCCGCCAACTATCCTTTCTGCACCATCGAGCCCAACGTGGGCGTGGTGGCCGTGCCGGACAAGCGTCTGGACAAGCTGGCTGAAATGTATGAGCCGGAAAAGTACACCCCCGCTACCATCGAATTCGTGGACATCGCCGGTCTGGTAAAGGGCGCTTCCAAGGGCGAAGGTCTGGGCAACAAATTCCTGTCCAACATCCGTGAAGTGGATGCCATTGTCCATGTGGTGCGCTGCTTTGTCAACGACGACATCATCCATGTGGAAGGCAGCATTGACCCCGCCCGTGACATTGAGACCATCAATCTGGAACTGATTCTCTCCGACATGGAAGTACTGGACCGCCGCATTGACAAGACCCGCAAAATGCTGAAAGCAGACAAGAAATATCAGGAGGAGCTGGACTTCTTCCTGCGGGTTCGGGAAGCACTGGACGCAGGCAAATCTGCCCGCTCCGTGGAGTGCAATGAAGAGGAAAAAGAGCTGCTGGCCACCGTTTCCCTGCTGACCAACAAGCCCATTATCTATGCCGCCAACATGAGCGAGGACGATTTCAAAAACGGCGTGGAGAACAACCCCGGCTATCAGGCTGTGAAGAAAATCGCAGACGAGGAAAATGCCGCCGTGCTGCCCATCTGTGCAGAAATTGAAGCGGAAATTTCCGGCATGGACTGGGAAGAGAAAGAGCTGTTCCTCTCTGACATGGGACTGGAAGAATCCGGCCTCGACCGGCTGATCAACGCCTGCTACTCCCTGTTGGGACTGATTTCCTACCTGACCGCCGGCAAACCGGAAGTCCGCGCCTGGACCATCACCAGGGGCACCAAAGCGCCTCAGGCTGCCGGTAAAATCCACACCGACTTTGAACGCGGCTTTATCCGTGCAGAAGTCATCGCTTTCGACGACCTGATGGCCTGCGGCACCATGGCCGCCGCCAAGGAAAAGGGACTGGTCCGCAGCGAAGGCAAGGACTATGTGATGCAGGACGGCGACATCGTGCTGTTCCGCTTCAACGTGTAATTCGGGGAAATTGCGTCCTTTCTGTAAATTTACTTTGAAATGATTGGGGTATCCGTTGTTTTTTCAGTGGGTACACGGTATAATTTTTCATGTTATCGGAAGCCGAATTGCCCGGCATCCGTCTTCATGAAAGGAGCTCTTTGCTTTGGTATACCGACTTTTGCAGAAATTCCAATACTGGATGATGGGCCGGAACGGCACGGACCAGCTGGCGCTGGCGGCGCTGATTGCAGGCTTGATTCTTTCGGTAGTGGGACAGCTGTTTTTCTGGCCGCTGGTTTTTGTTTCCTATCTGCTCTATTTCTGGACTCTGTTCCGCGTATTCTCCCGGAACCTGCCGGCACGGCAGCGGGAAAATATGGCCTTTTTACAGGTCTGGTACCGGGTCAAGGGCTGGTTTTCCAGACAGAAAACCGCCTTCCGCCAGCGGAAGGATTATAAATATTTCAAATGCCCCAGCTGCGGCCTGCACCTGCGTGCGCCCAGAGGAAGGGGAAAAATTGAAGTTACCTGTCAGAAATGCCATACCCGGTTTATCCGCCGCGTCTGACAGCACAGGCCTGTTTCGGTGTTTTCTGCCGGGACAGGCTTTTTTTCCGGAAAATCCGCCGATTACAGGATTGACACTGTTTTTTTTACGCCGGGAATGCTATAATAAAATGGAATTTGTCAAGCTGTTTGCGGGGGTTTTAGGGCGTTTCTGAAAACGAAGAAATGGACGGATTTTTCACAAGCAACAGACAGATACAAGGCAAAAAACGCAGGAATCCTTGATGGATTCCGAG
>ERZ791934.1494-NODE-1494-length-21659-cov-3.868497_pt1 | contig 21659 bp, 20 predicted proteins | sample MGYA00510125_ERZ791934 | MGnify/ENA primary metagenome ERZ791934 (study PRJEB30046, sample SAMN00993240) | human gut metagenome | study: EMG produced TPA metagenomics assembly of the A metagenome-wide association study of gut microbiota in type 2...
CTGCCGCCACTGAAAAACCGCCGGTTTTGACGGAAGAGGTGAAGGAAGAGCTGGACCGGCTTCCCCAGCAGGAGGAATCCAAACAGGAGGACGAAACCATTCAGGAAAGCCGTCCCACCCCTCCGCCGCTGGTTGACACGGTTCCCACACCTTCTCCCACCAAACCCCCCAGTCCCACCAAAAAACCGGCAGCAACCCCCACTGCAAGCCCCACATCCGGCCCTTCTGCCACTGTTTCCCCGGCGCCGAAGCCCACACCTGCCACAAAACCCACCCCGGCCCCCACGCCTGCACCCACTCCGGCGATTACCGGATGGTTTACCGATGACAGCGGCCAGTATTATCTGGTGGAGGGAAAGCCCCTCACCGGCTGGCAGGTGATTGGAGGAAGGCGGTATTACTTTAATGAAGCAGGCATCCGGACCAGCCGCACCGGCATCGATGTTTCCGGTTATCAGGGAAGCATTGACTGGAAAAAGGTTGCCGCCGATGACATTTCCTTTGCATTCCTCCGCATCGGCGGACAGTATTACCGGCAGGAAGGCGGCTTTTACAAGGATACTTATTTCGAGCGCAACTATACCGGAGCCCGGAACAACGGGCTGGATACCGGCGTGTACTTTTTCTCTCAGGCCATCACCGTAGAGGAAGCCCGTCAGGAGGCCTTGTGGGTGCTCAATCAGCTGGATGGCCGCCCGCTGACCCTTCCCATTGTCTATGATCTGGAAGACCCTGCGCCGGATTCCCGGTTCCATCTGGCAAACCTGAACCGCCAGCAGGTGACGGATCTGTGCCGGGCCTTCTGTGAAACCATTGAGGCCAACGGCTATGAGGCGGCGGTGTACACCAACCCCAACTGGATTCAGAATATTCTCTATCTGGACCAGCTCAGCGACTTCCCCCTGTGGCTGGCCCACTATACATCGGCGCTGCTGCCCTCCGGTTCCGACCGCTGGAGCTGGTGGCAGTATACCAGCGCTGGAAAAGTCAATGGCATCAGCGGTGGTGTGGATATCAACGTGATGCGATAATGATACAATAATCAAGAAGGGACCCGGCAGATGCCGAGTCCCTTTTTTCTGTCTGTTTTTCAGTTTTTGGGCTGTGTCAGCCGGTCAGAATCCAGAATGATGGTCACCGGGCCGTCGTTGACCAGAGAAACCTTCATGTCCGCGCCGAATTCCCCGGTTTTGACCACGGAAACCCCCAGCTTCCGGCATTCCTCCACAAACAGCTCATACAGCGGAACTGCCGCTGACGGTGCAGCCGCATCGCTGAAAGAGGGACGGGTGCCCTTTTTACAGTCTGCACCCAGTGTGAAGTTGGACACCACCAGCATTTCTCCGCCGATATCCAGCAGGGAGCGGTTCAGCTTGCCCTGGTCGTCCTCGAAAATCCGCATTTCACAGGTTTTCTTGGCCATCAGCCGCGCATGGCCTTCCGTGTCGCTGTCCATCACGCCCAGCAATACCATCAGACCGTGCCCCACGGCCCGGCTGTCCAGAATTTCTTTGGTTTCCTCGTTCAAAATATCCACCCGGGCTTCCAGTGCCCGCTGCAATACCGCTCTCATCCGTGCTCTTCCTTTCAAAATCAACAAATTTGCCTGTTTATCATAGCATAAAAAACTTTTTGAAAAAACCCCTGCTGTGCATATTTTCCCATGGCAGGCGCATAGTAAACGGGAGGAAGGAGGCGGTTTCATGGAGCCGGTTCGGCTGGAAATGGAAAACATCTGTAAAGAGTACCGTCAGGGGGATGCAGTGATTCACGCGCTGCAAAATGTGAATCTGGTCATCGAGCCGGGAGAGTTTCTCTCCATTACCGGACAGTCGGGCAGCGGCAAGTCCACGCTGATGAACATTCTGGGCTGTCTGGATGTGCCCACCAGCGGGGTGTACCGGATTGGGAGTCAGGACGTTTCCGCCATGAGCGCCGCCGAACTGACCCGGTTTCGGGGAAAGACCCTCGGCTTTATTTTCCAGAGCTTTTGCCTGATCCCCGAGCTGGACGCCGTGGAAAACGTGGAGCTGCCCCTGCGGTATCAGGGGATTCCCCGGAAACAGCGGCAGCAGATGGCCTGTACGGCACTGGAAAAGGTGGGGCTTTCCAGCCGGCTGCACCATCGTCCCAGCCAGATGAGCGGCGGACAGCAGCAGCGGGTGGCGGTGGCCCGGGCCATTGCCGCAAGCCCGCCGGTGATTCTGGCGGATGAGCCCACCGGCAATTTGGACCGGGCTTCCGGAGAGGGGGTCATGGAAATTTTACAGTCCCTGAATCGGGAGGGAAAAACCGTGGTTTTGATTACCCATGATGACAAAATAGCCAAAACAGCCCCCAGGCGTTTGGATATTCGCGATGGAATCGTCAATTGACAAAGGTTTCTTTCCTGCCGTATAATGGGGTCATGGCAGACAAGTGCCCGTTTGATTTCTCAGGTTCTTCCGCCGGCTGGCCCCAAAGCCGGTTGGAAATATGCACGGCTCTGCCGGTTACATTCAGTTTATATCTCACAAAATTCCGTGCCAAATCTGCGGATGCGCCTTGATGCTGACGCTCCCGAAAATGGCACAGACAGCACTGTAAAGGAGGGATTTCCCCATGCCGAACAAAATGTTGGAACTGCATGACATTGATGTCCCCGAGTTTCTGAGAATTCTGGATACCTGTGTTGGTAACGTCTATCTGATGACACGCGAAGGGGATAAACTGAATCTGAAGAGTAAGCTCTGCCAGCTGGTCGGACTTACCCAGCTGATTGAAGGCGGCAAAATTGCCGAGGCTTTCGTCATGTGTGACAATGAAGAAGACGAACGGCGTCTGTTCCGTTTTAACCTCTTCAAAAAAGCGGAGAACTGATTGTTGGAATCTTCTCAGGCCGCAGAAAAGGGATTGCCCTTTCTGCGGCCCTTTTGTTTTTGTTATTAAATTCTGTTTATATAGATTCTAAATAATATAGAGCTACTATTGTAACGAGTGGTTTCTACATTAGATATCCAGTATGTCTCCTGTGGAGAGAATTTCCAGACGGCTGCCCATTTGTTCTTTTAAAAACCGGCTCTGTTCTTCTCCGGTGCAGTGGCCGGTATAGAATTTGGCGCCGCTTTCCAGCAGCAGCCGGGCGGCTTCTGACAAAGTTTCCCGGCCTTCTCCGTGGGGGTCCAGCTTTTTGTAGTGAAAACCGCCGATGAGCACATCGGGTTTCAGCCAGTGGACAATATTGAGGATTCCCCGATGGGAACAGCCGCTGAACACAATCCGCCGGCCCTTTTCGTGAACGATCAGATACTGTTCGTGGCGGAAATCCTCGGGGATCAGCTTTCCATCCCGACGGGTAAACAGGCCAAAGGGGTCGGCGGGAAAGGGGATTTCCAGTCCGGCACAGTCGGTGAGCTCCAGCTGAGAATCCTTGGGAAATGCCCGTCCGGAAAGCAGCCGGGGTTCCCCTTGCAGGGAACGATCCAGACCAATGTCCTTTTCCGGGCCGGAAAAATGAGGCTCGAAGGCATAAGGGCTCACATATACCGGCGCATGGCGGTTCAGCTGTAAAAACCGCTTCAGGCCGCCGCCGTGGTCATAGTGCCCGTGGGAGAGCACCGCCAGCTCCGCGGTTTCCAGTGGTACATGCATGCGCGCCGCATTTTCCGCAAACCGGTCGGTTTGCCCCATGTCGAAGAGAATCCGACGGTTTTCGGTTTCCACAAACAGACTCAGGCCGTGCTCCCGAAAAAACTCCGGGGAGCGGGCGGTGTTTTCCATCAGTACAGACAGTTTCACAATGATTCCTCCCGATTCTGAATCCAGGGGCTATCTGAAAAGTCGAAATGATAGTCTTTTCCGACAATCAACGCCAGCTACTGCGTTAAAAATACTCGGAATCCACAAAGGATTCCTGCGTTTTTTGCCTTGTATCTGTCTGTTGCTTGTGGAAAATCCGTCAATTTCTTCGTTTTCAGAAACGCCCTAATTTTATTGTAAGCCGCCGCCGGGGCAGGTGTCAATTTTGAAAAAACAAAATCTCACATTTTTGGAGATAAATCCAACGGTTTGACCATTGCATCCCGGAAGCTTCTCCCCTATAATGGTGGTATCAAGTATGAAACAATCAGGAGGCTTTTGCCATGATGAAAGTGAAATTCGAAGGACTTCCCGAAGCATACCGCGCCGGTCTGGAGCTTCTGCTGCCTCAGCTGCCGCTGAAACTGGACGATGCCGGTGTTTGCGTGCAGGTGAAAGAGGGAAAAGGCGTTTCCCTGACGAAGGAAAACGGTGGATATGTGCTGTCCTGCGGCGGAAAGACCGACTTTTTCCGGGGACTGGCCCTTCTCTGCCGGTATGCCGGGGAAGAATCCGTTTCTGTCCATGAAACCGCCCATTTTGAAAAGTGCGGCCTGATGCCCGACTGTTCCCGGAATGCAGTGCTCACCGTGGATACGGTCAAATGTATGCTGCGCCACATGGCACTCTGCGGCCTGAACCTGATGATGCTCTACACCGAGGACACCTATGAGGTGCCGGAGCGCCCCTATTTCGGTTATCTCCGGGGCCGGTACACCTTCGACGAAATGAAGGAAATGGACGATTACGCCGACACCCTGGGCATTGAGATGATTCCCTGCATCCAGACGCTGGCACACCTGGAGCGGGCGCTGCAGTGGCCGGCCATGGACGGCTATCGCGACACCGACGATGTGCTGCTCACCGGTGAGAAAGAGCCCAAAACCTATGAGTTTATCCGGCAGTGCATCCGGGCTGCCTGTGCGCCCTTCCGTTCCCGTCGGGTTCATATCGGTATGGATGAAGCCTACTGGATGGGCCGCGGCCTGTATCTGAACAAATACGGCTATGTGCCCAAGGTGGAGCTGATGCGCACCCACCTGAAGCTGGTGAAGGAGATTCTGGACGAAGAAGGTCTGGAAGCCATGATGTGGAGCGATATGCACTTCACCGCTGCCCGGGACGAAGGCGTGTACCATCCCGAAGCCATTCTGACGCCGGAAATTCTGTCCGCCGCGCCGGAGGACATCGGTCTGGTATACTGGGACTACTATCATGAGGACAACGCCTCTTACGCCAATATGCTGGAAAAGCACGGTCAGTTCAAGGCAAAGACCATTTTTGCCGGCGGTATCTGGACCTGGTGCGGACCTGCTGCCGACTACCGCAAAACGCTGGCTGCCACCATTCCCGCACTGGAAGAGTGCGTCAAGGCCGGTGTTTCCGAAGTGTTTGCAACGGCCTGGCTGGATGACGGCGCAGAGTGCAGCCTGATGACCATTCTGTACGGTCTTTCCATCTTCGGAGAGTTCAACTATATGGGACACTGGGACGCTGAGGAAACCCAGCGCCGTTTCCAGGCTGCCACCGGTCTGGATCCCCAGGCATTTTTGTCCATGTCCGCTCTCAACGAGCTGCCCGGCATGACGCTGCAGCCCAACAGCACCGCGAACCCCTGCCGCGTGCTGCTGTATGAGGATCCGCTGCTGCCGCTGTTTGCCGCCGATCTGCCCCGGAACGAGGAATATGTCCCCTATTACGAGGAGCTGGCTGCCCGGTTTGAAAAGTTCGCCGGAGAAAATGAGGAAATCCGCTTGCAGCTGACGGCCTATTCCCTGATGGCCAAGGCGCTGGCTGCCAAGTGCCGCTGGCGCAGGAAGGCCGCCGAAGTGGTGCGGGCAAAGGACCGTGCCGCTGCACTGGACCTGCTGCCGCTGGCTGACGAAAATATTGCCGCTCTGAAAGACCTGCGTCACGCCTGGTACAAGCAGTGGATGGCTGTCAACAAGCCCTTCGGCTTTGAGGTGCTGGATATCCGTCTGGGCGGAACCATTGCCCGCTTTGAAACCGCACGCGACCGCATGGAAGCGTTCGGAAAGGGCGAGCTGGAAGATATTCCCGAGCTGCGGGAAGAAAAGCTGCTCTTCCACACCGATGCAAATGGCGACTATGTGTGCCGCAACCTGTGGGCGCATCTGGTAACCCCCAGCCGTATGGGTAAGGAATAAAAGAGAGTAAAAACAGGAAATCCCTGTCTCCGTTATGATTCGGAGACAGGGATTTTTTTGCGGAAACCGGCCCAGATTCCTGCCAGACCCAGCACGCACAATGCCAGCCACAGCAGAACCGTGGTGTTCCAGCCGCCCAGATCGGCCAGCCAGCCGGAGATGACACCGGAGCATCCGGCCCCCAGATACGCACAGAAATTGAACAGCCCCGCCACGCCGGAGGCTCTTCCATAGATGGAAAACCGCAGGGGCAGAAAGGTGAGCAGCAGGGTGTTAACGCCCATAAGCAGAGCGGAAATGACACTGAAAAAAGCGGCGTCCAGCCAAAGAGAACGGCCCATGACAAAACAGAAAACCGCGCAGCACAGGCCGCAGGCTGCAAACAGCAGCAGGGCCGGTTTCTTTTCCCGGCCGCAGAATCGGTTCATCAGCTTTCCGGAAAGGACCACTCCCAACAGGCTGCACAGAGGAATCAGGGAAGAAAACGCGGAAACCTGTGCCGGGGACGCATGGTGCAGACCGGTAAGCATGGTGGGCTCCCACAGGGTAATGCCGTCCTTGATGATGCCCTGTGCAGCGGCGGCAATACAGAAGCACACCAGATGCTCTTTTTTTGCCAGTTTCCAAAGGGAAATGTGAGTTGGGGGCGCGGACTCCGTTTTTTCGGCCTGGCTGGAAGAAAAGTCTTCCAGCCCCAGCTTTTGGGGTTCCGCTTCCATCCGGATATAAAACCACAGGGAGAAAAGCAGTGTCAGAATTCCGGGCAGGAAAAACGCGCCTCTCCAGCCGGTAAATTGGATGACCACGCCCAGACCGGCCCAGGAAATCAGATATCCGGCCATAGAGGACAGGGAAACCAGTACGGCGGGGAAATTCCGTTCTTCCGGAGAGAACCAGGCGGCAATGACCCGGACAATAGGCCCCCAGAGGGTGGAGAGGAACAGGCCGTTGAGGAGCCAGACGGAGAAAATTACGCCATAGGTTGGAAAAACACCCATGAGCAGGTTGCACAGGGATGTGCCCGGCAGGCCTACTGCCATGAATTTTTTCACAGCCAGCCGGTCGCCCAGAATGCCGCTGATAAGATGGCCGACGCCATAGCTGACGAAAAATCCGCTTCCCACTGCACCGGCTGCGGCGGTGCTCCACTGGAATTCTGCCGTCATCTGGGGTAGGGCAATGGAAAGATTCGTTCGGCACAAATACGACAGGGCATAGGCCAGCCAACACAAAAGCACAATTCGCCGCTGCATCAGCCGGCGGTTTGGAATCTGATCCGGTTTCATCAGGCATCCCTCCATAACAGTCACACAAAACAACACAAAATCTCGAAAAAACACAACTACAATGTGGAATTATATGGTATTTTTGGGGAAATGTCAAGTAAATTTCGGTATTTTGTGGTTTTGTATTGATTTTTTGTGGGAGTGCAGGTATAATAAAGCCAAACCGGAAAAGGAGGAGTGTTATGCTGGCAGAAGAACGGTACCGGAAGATCATGGAACTGCTGCGCCGGAACCAGACAGTGAAAGTCGCCGCTTTGGCGGAGCGTTTCGGCGTATCTGCGGAAACGGTGCGCCGGGATCTGGACTATCTGGAACAGACCGGATGTCTGAAAAAGGTGTACGGCGGAGCGGTGCTGGAGCAGGTGGAAACCCACGAGCCGAAATTTCAGGAACGGGAAGGGCTGTACCACGAAAAGAAGTGGGAGCTGGCCCAGCTGGCCTGTCGTTTTGTGCAGGAAGAGGACTCCATTGCCCTGGACGCGGGGACAACCGGTCTGGAAATCGCCCGGGTGCTGAAACAGCACTATCATACCCTGACGATTCTGACCAATTCCCTGCCGGTAGTGTGGGAGCTGATGGATCAGCCGGGATTTACGGTGATTCTGGCCGGAGGCATTGTCCACGGGGAGGAGAAATCCGTGGTAGGCGGAACCTGTCTGGAACAGATCCGGCAGTATCGGGTCAACCATTACTTTCTCACGCCCAGCGGCGTTTCCCTCCATTCCGGCGTGACTTCTTACGGTTTCGGAGAGGTGGAGGTACAGCGGGCCATGGCGGAAATTTCCGGGCGAATTGTGGCGTTTTGCCACAGCGGATATTTCGACAAGGTTTCCCTGATGAAAATCTGTGACCTGATCCGGCTGGAAGCCATTGTCACCGATTCCGGTTTGCCGGAAGAAACCCGACAGCAGTACGAAGCGGCTGGGGTAAAGGTTCTGACCCCCGGCACGGAAAACGACGAAACAACAGATTGAAGGAGACGACTTCAAATGGAACGGAAAATTCTGTTAAACCCGGAAGGAAACTGGTATAAGGCGAATCTGCACTGTCATTGCACCGTTTCCGACGGAGAATGGACAGCGGCAAAAAATAAGGAAGAGTCTCAGAAGCAGGGCTATTCTGTCATCGCTTTTACCGACCACATGGACTATCAGCGGCACACCGAGCTGGATGATGAAACTTTCCTCACCATCGGCGCCTTTGAGGCCAACATCGATGCGCCCGCAGACCAGTTCCCCAGCTGGAATACCCGTCCGGTGTACCATCTGAATTTTTACGATACCTGCCCCGAGGGAAGAGACTGCAAGGCGGTTCCCATGCCCGAACAGGTTTATACCATCGAAAACGTAAATCAATATATCAAAGCCCGGAAGGACGAGGGGTTTCTGTGCTGCTATAACCATCCCTGGTGGAGTGTGCAGACCTACGAGGACTACATCCCCCTGGAAAATCTGGACTTTTTCGAAATCTATAACCACGGCTGTGAACTGGACGGCCTGTACGGCTATGCACCCCAATCCTATGATGAGCTGCTGCGCACCGGTCACCGGGTGCATTGCTTCGCCACCGACGACAACCACGACCGCGCTCCTCTGGGCAGTCCCCGGAACGACTCTTTCGGCGGCTTTACCATGATTCAGGCGGAGAGCCTGACCTATCCCGCCATTATTGACGCGCTGAAAAAGGGAAACACCTATGCTTCCATGGGTCCGAAAATCCGCGGCCTGTATCTGGAAGGAAACCGTCTGACCATCGAATGCAGCCCTGTGGAGAAAATCTATCTCATCACAGAAGGCCGGGACGGTCAGTGGGTTGCCGTGCATCCGGGCGAGACCCTGACTACGGCTTCCTTTGACCTGACCGGAAACGAGGGCTATGTCCGGATTCAGATTCGGGATGGCCGCGGCTTGTATGCCAACACCAACGCCTATTTTGTAAACGAACTGCTTGCAGGAAACGAAGCCGGCCAGGAATAACCGTTTCGGGAGGAGTTATCATGGCAAAAGACAACATCATTCTGATTACCACAGACCAGCAGCGATTCGACACCATCAACGCTCTGGGCAATCAAAGCATTTTCACACCTCACCTCAACTATCTGGTGTCCTCCGGTATTTCCTTTACCCGGTGCTATGCGGATTGCCCCATCTGTGTTCCCAGCCGTACCACCATTATGACCGGCCGCCGGGGCTTTGAAAGCGGCGTGGTGTCCAATGCCACCCACGAAACCGTCATGACCGCCGATACAAAGGCCCGGACCACTTTGCCAGCTCTTTTGACCGATGTGGGCTATCAGACCAAGGCCATGGGCAAAATGCACTTTGAACCGGCCCGGGCCCATTATGGATTTGAGGAAATGACGCTGCCTCTGGATTACATGCGCCAGTATGACAGACGGCCTAATGGAGCCAGCCCCAAGGTGCACGGAGCCGGAGAGTGTGAGATTGAGCCGGTGATTTCCACCGTAGACGTGAAGGACAGCATCACCCAGTGGATTACCGAGGGAGCGGTGGATTTCATTGAAACCCGGGACCCGCATCGTCCCTTCTTCATGTGGACCAGCTACACCAAACCCCATCCGCCCTTTGACCCCTGTCGGGATTTCTGGCAGCTGTACGAGAATATTCCCATGCCGGAAGCCGTACACGGTGACTGGAGCCGGACGCTGGAAGACATGCCTCAGGGCATGATGGAAGGCTGCTATGAGAATACCAATATGCATTTCTTCGGGCCGGAACAGATTGCCGCCACCCGCCGGGCCTATTACGCCATGATTTCTCAGGTGGACTATTCTCTGGGCCGCCTGTTCGGCTGCCTGCGGGAAAACGACCTGTTCAAAAACACCTGGATTATCTTCACCGCTGACCACGGCGAGATGCTGGGCGACCACTTCATGAGCCAGAAAAACCTGTTCTTTGAAGGATCCGCCCATGTGCCGCTGATTATTGTGCCGCCGCTGGGACGTTTCAGGGATACCAACCGCCGGGTGGATGTGACGGCGGAAATCGCCGATATTTATCCCACCATTCTGGCCATGGCGGGCATTGAAGCGCCGGACTTTGTACAGGGAAAGAACCTGCTGGAAGAGACCGGGGAGCGGGTGTTTTATGGAAACAGCCTGAACCGGAATTTCTGCGTCATGGAGGACCGCTGGAAGCTGGTGTACTGCACATCTGGAGATCACCGGCTGCTGTTCGACCTGAATACCGACCCCATGGAGCAGCACGACTTGTACAATAACCCGGAGTGCGCCGAGAAGCGGGAACACCTTTGGAAACTGCTGATCGAGCACACGGCCCGGTATACGCCCGAAGTGCTGAAGGACGGCAAGTTTATCACCATTCCCGAACCGGAAAATTATATGGACGTCAAGAATCACTGGTTCGGATTCCATTACCACGACTATTCGGTGGATACTTTCCATTGATGCAAGCAGGAAAGCCGCCTGTTTTCGGAAAAAACCGGAAGCAGGCGGCCTTTTTTTATGATATAATAAGTAAAAAGCTGTCTGAAAACAAAATCCACGGAAAGGAGAGCTGACATGGCCAGATATCTGGAATTGTGCGCAGACCGGGAGGAAGAGCTGTGCTGTGCGGCAAAGGCGCTGTCTTCCCCGGTGCGGCTGCGGATTCTGCGGCTTTTGAGCAGCCGGACGCTGAATGTGAAGGAAATCGCCGCAGAGCTGGGGCTTCCGGCTTCCAGTACAGCGGTGAATGTCCGTCTGCTGGAAGAGGCGGGGCTGATTGAGACCTGTCAGCAGCCGGGAGAGCACGGAGCCATGAAGCTGTGCAGCAGAAGCTGCGACCTGGTAACCGTGCGGCTCACGGGAGAACCCATGCCGGAAAGCTCCGTTTATACCGTGCATATGCCGGTGGGGAATTTCACCGACTGTGAGGTGGTTCCCACCTGTGGGTTGGGGACGGAAACCGGGAAAATCGGACAGCCGGACCGGAAAGAGAGCTTTTATCTGCCGGAGCGGACCGGCGCCCAGATTTTGTGGAGTTCCGGGGGCTATGTGGAATACCGGTTTCCCAATCCGGTGCCGGCGGGGGAGAAAATCGCAAAAATCAGTTTCTCCATGGAGCTGTGCTCGGAAGCGCCCGGTTCCCGGGAAAACTGGCCGTCGGATATCACCCTGTGGATTAACGGGCAGGACTGCGGCGTGTGGACCAGCCCGGGGGATTTCGGAAACCGGCGGGGACGGCTGACACCGGCCTGGGTTTCCGACTGGAACAGCCAGTACGGGCTGCTGACCACCTGGACCGTGACGGAAGAGGGCTGTTTTGTCAATGGACAGCGAACCGGCGCTACTTCCCTGAAGCTGCTGGGACTGGACGAAAACCGGGTGATTGTCATGCGGGTGGGAAACAGTCCGGAGGCAGTCCATTTGGGCGGTTTCAACCTGTTTGGACGCAGATCCGGAGATTTTGACCAGGATATCATTATGACAGTGGAATGCTGAAAAAAGGAACCGGCAATCAGCCGGTTCCTTCTCTCATTCCGTCACAGTATAGCCGATTTCCCGGACAGCATCCACCAGTCCGGCCCGGTCGATTTTTGCCGGGTCATAGGTAATGCGGGCGGTGCTTTTTTCAAAGCTGACCTCCGCTTTTGTCACGCCGAGGGTCTGCTGCAATCCCCGCTGCAAATTGGCGGAGCACATGGTGCAGTGCATTCCGCCAATGGGCAGAATCAGTTCCTGTGTGTTTTTCTTTCCGAAAAGTCCCATGATAAAGCCTCCTTACTCCAATGGTTCTGTGACTACAATACCACAAAAAAGGGAATTTGTCATGTGACCGGGTTCCACTTTTTATAAAAACAGAGCGGCGGACAGGGCGGAAAGGGCAATCAGTCCCGCGCAGACCAGCGCGACAATCCGTACCCAGAGGGCAGCTGAGGTAGTTTTGGCAGGGGTGTTTTTTCTGGACATGCAGCATCCTCCTTTCAGGATGAAGTTTACTATACCCGATATTTTTGGATACAATATGAATGCCGTATGGAAAAATCGAAACCAGTACCCCACGAAACAGAGAGTTTTCCCCCAAAAAAGGAAAAATCGTGGAAAATCCCGCCGGTTTCCCATCCAATCGGTTGACAAGGCAAACAGATTTCTTTACAATGAATATCACTACCCCAGGAAATGGAATGACGGACCCGCCATCCAGCCGGGAGCAAAGGAGATGGACCAAAAATGGCCAGAAGCAGCAGACCCTCGGGGCGAAACACATCCAATACCGGTCAGCGCAGACCGACTTCCGATAGAAGACAGGCTTCTGGAAGAAGCCCAGCTTCCGGCAGAAGCCCGGCTCCGCGGAGAGCGCCGCAGAACGGCACGGCTCCAGTCCGAAGAAGATCACAGGACCCTTATGATTCCTATTATCGTACAGAAGAGCCCCGGCATGCTCATTCCACCTATGAAAGCCGAAGACGGAAACGGGCCAGACAGGAACGAAAACGCCGCACCGGCAAGCGGATTGCGGCGGTGCTGGTATCGCTGGTGCTGCTCACTGTGCTGGGAATCGGCGGATATGGCGCCTGGATTCTCTCCCGCATCAATCAGGAAACCGTGGACCGGGAGCAATATGAAAATACCCCCTCCGATGCACCGGCCTGGTCTGTTGCTACCGAGGATGGCATCCGGAATATTCTGCTGATCGGCGCAGACCGGAACAAGGACGGGTCCAATGGAAGGTCGGACATCATGATGCTGGTGTCGGTGGACGAGCCCAACAAAAAGCTGCGGCTGGGGTCCTTTATGCGGGACCTGTATCTGGATATTCCCACAGCAGGATATGAGCGGCTGAACGCGGCCTATGCCTATGGCGGTGCAGCCCTCACCATGCAGACCATTGAAAACTATTTCCGGGTGCGCATCGACAACTATATTCAGACCGATTTCCAGAATTTTGAGAAAATCATTGATAAGATGGGCGGCGTGGATGTAGAGCTTTCCGAAGAGGAAGCAGCCTATATGAACAAGGAAAAGGGATGGAGCCTGGAGGCAGGCGTCCAGCACCTGAATTCCGAAGAAGCCCTCTATTTTTCCCGGATCCGGGATCTGGACAGTGACTTTGGCCGGACAGGCCGTCAGCGCCAGATGATCCTGTGTATTCTGGATACCTTCAAGAAAAAGAATATCGGCGATATGGCGGCGCTGGTGGCAGATTATGCGCCTTTTGTCACCACCGACCTTTCCACAGCGGACATGATCGGGCTGGCGTCACTGCTTCCCGGATATTCCGAGTATCAGGTGGAAACCACCTATGTGCCCTATAAAGACACTTATGAAGAGCTGGAAGTAGAGCTTCACGGTGTTCCCGGAAATCAGGTGCTGAAACCGGACATTGAAGCCAACGCGGCAAGACTGCGGGAATTCCTTTACGGAAAAGAATATGCCTCTCAAAGCAGCGAAAACGCTTCCAATTGAATCAGAACAAAAAGAACCCCCTGTTCCACAGAACAGGGGGTTTGCTGTTTATTCGGATTTGGAAGAAGTACTGCTCTCGGAGCTGGCGGAGGATTTCAGATCGGAGTCGCTGTAGAACATCTTGGGATCGTAGGAATCCAGCACGCTGTCGTTAAAGGTGATATCGTCCAGCGCCTTTGCGCCCTCTTCCATATCGGAGGAGTACTCGTCGTTCTTCATGGTGGCCACCACGCTCATGCGCTGGTCGTCGTCCTTCAGAACCTCGTCGCACTTTTTGCTGATGGAGTTCTTCTGAATCACATAGAACTTGTTGGAATCCGGCAGATCCACATAGGCGACTTCGCCTTCCTTCATGGATTCCAGCTTCTCGGTGAATTCCTCGGGGAAGTAGCTGGCTTCGGTTTCCAGATCCAGTGTCTGGCTCTGGAGAAGCTCATTTTCGCTCTCGATGGATTTCTGATATTCCTCGGCGGCGGTTTCCATGGTCAGGTCGCCGTCCTTGATCTTGGTGACATAGCCTTCGAACTGCTTCTTGGCTTCTTCTTTCTCTTCATCGCTCATGTCCTGGCTTTTGCCGTCCTCGTCGGTGGTGGTGTAGGAGCAGGTGAAGTACTCGAAATCGGTGTACTTATCCTCATAGAAGGTGCGGATTTCCTCGTCGGAAACAGCCTTTTCACCGTCTTTGCCGTACATGGTGTTGAAGATCTTCTGATACTTGACGATAAACTCGGCGTAAGCTCTTTCCAGAGAGGTCTTGGCAATGCCGTACTGGTCATAAATCGTTCCGTAGTAGGACCACTGATAGCTGGTGAGGGAGGAAATCTGACTCAGATCCTCATCGGACAGCTCCAGTCCCAGATCCTCAAACGTCTGGTCTACATAGTACATCTGCTGCAAGGATTCCTTTGCCCGGTCCTTTACCCACTGGGTACCGTCTTTGTCGTCAATTTTCTGGTCGAAAACCGGTTTGGAGGCGTCTTCCACTTTACCGAGGGCCTCGGAATAAGCGCTGGACAGATAGTAGATGTAAGCGCCAATGGGGGCGGTATCGTCTCCGCGCTTTGCGGACCAGGCCTTGTCCTCGGAATAGCATCCGGTCATGGCAGAAGCCAGACACAGGCAGGCCGTCACGCCGGCGGCGAGCTTTTTCACAATCGATTTCATGCTGCGAAACCATGCCTTTCTTTACTGATTTGATATTTTTCACAAAAATGTCCCTTTTGCAGAAACAAAACTATTATAACGCAAACAGAGAGGGATGTCCAGAGAGAATTACGGGTTTTCCGCGGGTTTGTCGGAATTTGGCTCCTGCATCAGCTTCAAAGTGTCTTCCAGAACCGTGAGAGGCTCCAGTGCGGAGGGAATTTTCACGCTGATATAGGGGCGGCTTCCGGCGGAAAGGAGCACCCGGCCCTTCATGGCGCCGGTGAGCCGTGCCATTTGGGCCATGTCGATTTTCGATTTATACAGCAGCAGATGGTCATTCTGCTGTTTGACTTCGGTAATGCCCAGAGAACCGGCCAGATTTCGCAGCAGTGCCACGTCAATCAGTCCCTTCACTGCGGCCGGCGGATCTCCGAACCGGTCGATGAGCTCATCCACCACATCGGCGGAGTCCTCAAAGGTGCGGATATCGGCAATGCGACGGTACATTTCCAGACGCTGGTTCAGGCTGGAAATATACTTTTCGGGAATATGGGCGTTGACCTGCATATCCACCACGCACTCTTCGTCGGCGCTCTGCACTTCCTCGCCCTTTTCCCGGCGGACGGCTTCGCCCAGCAGCTTGAGATACAGGTCATAACCCACGGATTCCATGTGTCCGTGCTGTTCGCCGCCCAGAATGTTGCCTGCGCCCCGGATTTCCAGATCCCGCATGGCGATTTTGAAGCCGGAACCGAACTCGGTGAATTCCCGGATAGCGGAAAGGCGCTTTTGTGCGATTTCCGTCAGCACTTTGCTGGGGGTAAAGGTCAGATAGGCATAGGCCCGGCGGTTGGAACGTCCCACACGGCCGCGAATCTGGTGCAGCTGGGAAAGCCCCAGCTTGTCGGCGTTGTCGATGATGAGGGTGTTGGCGTTGGGAACATCCACGCCGGTTTCGATGATGGTGGTGCAGACCAGCACGTCGATTTCGTGGTCAATGAGCTTGCGCCATACCTCGGACAGCTCGTGTTCGCTCATTTTTCCGTGACCAAAGCCCACCCGGGCCTCGGGGATTTTGTTCTGTACCCAGGCGGCCACCCGCTCGATGGAGCCTACATCATTGTGGAGATAGTAGACCTGACCGCCCCGGCGCAGTTCCCGGCGGATGGCGTCGGTGATGATGGCCGGGTCGTGTTCCAGCACATAGGTCTGTACCGGATGGCGGTCGTGGGGGGCTTCCTCAATGACCGACATATCCCGGATGCCGGAAAGGGCCATGTTCAGGGTGCGGGGAATGGGCGTTGCGGAAAGGGTCAGCACGTCCACATTGTGACAGGCTTCCTTAATCTTTTCCTTTTGCGCTACGCCGAACCGCTGTTCCTCGTCGATAATCAGCAGCCCCAGATCGTGGAATTTCACGTCCTTGGAAACCAGCCGGTGAGTGCCCACAATGATGTCCACTTCGCCCCGGCGCAGCTGCCGGAGGATTTCCTCCTGCTGCTTGGGGGTGCGGAACCGGGAGAGCAGTTCGATTTTCACCGGAAAGCCCTCCATCCGCTTGCAGATGGTCTGGAAGTGCTGCCAGGCGAGAATGGTGGTGGGTACCAGAATGGCGCACTGTTTGGAGTCGCTGACGCACTTGAAGGCAGCGCGCAGGGCTACTTCCGTTTTGCCAAAGCCCACGTCGCCGCAGAGCAGCCGGTCCATGGGGGACTGACGCTCCATGTCCTCCTTGATTTCGTGAATGCACCGGAGCTGGTCGTCGGTTTCGTCGTAGGGGAAATGGGCTTCAAAGTCCCGCTGCCATTGGGTATCCTCGGGGAAAGCGTGCCCTTTGGCTTTCATCCGCTGAGCATAGAGTTTGATCAGCTCCTTGGCCATGTCCCGCACTGCGGAACGAACCCGGGTTTTGGCTTTCTGCCACTCGGTGCCGCCCAGACGGTGGAGCTTGACGCCGGCGTCTTCCCGGGGGCCGATGTACTTGGACACCATGTCCAGCTGGGTCACCGGCACATACAGCACATCGTTTTTGGCGTACTTCACCTTGATGTAATCCTTGATGACCCCGTGCATATCGATTTTGTGAATGCCCTCGAAGATGCCGATACCGTGGGAAACGTGTACCACATAATCCCCGGGGGTCAGCTCCGCAAGGCTGTAGATTTCCTGGGCGTTTTTGTTCCGCTGCTGCCGTTTGGGACGGGAAGCGGAAGCCAGCTTTCCGTGGCTGATAATGCCCAGTCCCGCGTCGGGAAATTCCATGCCTGCGGAAAGGGAACCGGGCAGTACGGCAATGGTGCCCTTGGACACGGTTTCCGGGTTTTCCAGAAACGCGGCGGGGAGCTTGGCGGCCTGCAAATCGGCGGCAACCGTCCGGGCGGAGCGCTCGCTGCCCGCCAATACCACACAGCGGTACCGGTTGTGGAGCATGGCCTGTAAGTCCTCAATGAGCAGCTCGGTGCTGCCGCCCCACACGGAAAGCTGCCGCACGGTGACATTCAGCAGAGTTCGGATGGGGGTGTCATAGCCGCCGTGGGCAAAGACATCGAGGAAAATCGCGCCGAAGTCCTCATACTGGCTCTGTACCATGGCCCAGTCGCCGGAAAAGGTATCCAGCCCCCGGCACAGCACGCCCTCCATCAAGTACTCCTTGATGTCCTCGCCCCACTGCCACAGGGTGGAGCGCACCCGGTCTTTGACTCTGGCCGGTTCGGAAACGTACAGCAGGGTTTCTGCCGGATCGAAGTAGTCGAACAGGGTGACGGGCTTTTCGTAAATCAGGGAGAGGTATTTGTCCGCGCTGCCGATATGCAGGTTGTTTTCCAGCTTGTCGGCTTCTGCGTGGAGAATGGTTTTGGCGGCGGGAGCCGTTTTTCCCCGAAGGGAGTCGGCGTGTTTCCGGATTTTTTTGGCCAGCAGCGTGGGGCTGTCAATGAGCACTTCCCGGGAAGGGGAAATGACCACCTGATCCAGCGGGTCGTCGGTGCGGCGCTGGGTTTCCGGGTCAAAATAGGAGAGGGTGTCGATTTCGTCGCCCCAGAATTCCATACGCACAGGCAGAGATGCGCTGGGGGTGAAAAAGTCCAGAATGCCGCCACGCCGGGAAAACTGACCGGGGCCTTCAATCTGGTCGGCGCGCTCATATCCGCAGCTGACCAGCAGCTTCACCACTTCATCGGGGTTGACTTCATCTGCCGGACGGAAGACCCGGGTCCGCTCTTTCAGCAGCTGGGGCAGCAGGACATATTGCAGCGCCGCATCGACACAGGCGATGACACAGTCACAGCGTTCCGGATCATCCCGTTCCAGCAGCAGCCGGGAAAGCACCTGCAAGCGCTGGAGCTCGTATTCATGGCTGGTGCCGGCGGTGTCCCGGAAATTGAAATCCCGCAGGGGATAGACCAGCGGGCGCAGCCCCATGGAGGAAAGGTCGTCGCTGAGCCGCTGGGCCTCCCGTTCGTCTCCGGTGAGCACCAGTGTGCGCCGCCCGGTCATCTGGGAAAGGGTGCGGATATAGGCCGCCTTGTGAACGGCGGAAAGGCCGGTGACAGCGGCGGGGAGTTTGCCTGTCTCAACGGCGGCGGAAAGCTCTTTCAGTTCCGGGGTGCCGGACAGAATTCCGGTGAGAAATTTCATAATCAGGCTCCTTTCCAGCGCTCCCAATCAGGAGGTATAGAGATTCATGGCTTTGTCGATGTTTCCCTGCACAATCAGTTCCGCCGCAGAAGCCGCTTTTTCCGCAGCGTCCAGCAGGGCTTTCTGTTCGTCTTCCGTAAAGCGGGACAGCACCCAGTCCGCCAGATCCCAGCCGGGGTTGGGCTTTTTGCCCACGCCCATTTTGATCCGGGGGAAGGTGTCCTTTCCGGAAAGATAGATGATGTTCTTAATGCCGTTATGGCCGCCATCACTGCCCTTGCGGCGAATGCGCAGCTTGCCCGGGTCTAGAGAGATGTCGTCGAAAATCACCAGCACCTTTTCCGGCGGCAGCTTGTAGAAGGACATGGCCTCCTGTACGGACTGGCCGCTCAGGTTCATGAAGGTGGAGGGTTTCAGGAACAGCACTTTTTTGCCGCCCAGCATTCCCTCGCCGCACAGGCCCTTGAATTTAATCCGGTCCACCCGTGCACCTGCTTTTTCCGCGATGACGTCCAGAGTAATGAATCCGGCGTTGTGGCGGGTATTTTCATACTGGCGGCCGGGATTGCCCAGACCGACAATCAGAAACTCCACCGGCCCGGCGGGCACTGTGGAGCGGGAAGAAAAGAGATGGGAAAACATAAAAACTCCTTTCGAAAGGTCGAATGATGAATGATAAAAATATAGAAAAGGGAAAAATCCCCAGACAGCAGGAGATGGCGGGATGGAAGCTCCACCCCGCCTGTTTTCAAAAGTATATCATATTGCCCGGGAAAAGAAAAGCGGAAAAATGTCGGGAAAGGGCTTTACTTCTGCCCGGAATTCCCGGTTTCCTCGGGCACCGCTTTTTGCAGCGCCTGCGCCACTTTTCCCAGAAAACCGGGAAGGGGAACCCCCAGGTCGCTGACGTTCTCCAGAATGGAGAGAATTTCGTTGCAGATGAGCCATACCGCTGTCAGGGAAGCGGCCAGCATGGGCAGATGAATTTCCATGTGGAGGGCGTTTCCCGCGTACATGAGCAGCCAGTCAATAATACTGCCCACCCCGATGAGCAGCCACATGGAGATCTTTTTGGCGATTCCCTGAATGCCCGTATAGCTGCTGATCGTTTCCCCACGTTTCCAGGCGGCGGCAATGCCGGTCAGGTAGTCAATGAAGTTGCACAGCACCAGCATATAAACGGGAACCGCCAATACGCCCAGCCATGCGCTGACGACGCCCAGTATGCCGGTGAAAAAACCGCGAAGTTTTGCTTCCATCACGCCGCCCCCTTACTGAATCCGCAGATAGCCCTTGTCATAGTAGAGATAGCCGTCCTCCACATGAAGCCAGTTGCCCGGATTGATGGAAATCAGCGTCCGGGTGTCCCCGGGGTTCAGCTGCCGGAGGATTTTTCCCGACAGAGAAGGGCTTTGACGGAGATTGACAGCGGTTCCGCTGCAAGAAACCGTTTTGGGGCTGCTTCGGCCGGGAGCATCCAGATAGTTATTGTACATCCATCCAGTCACACCCTTTGCAGTGACCTTGGACCAGCCCCAGCCGTCGTCCGCCAGCAGAGTTACCCGCTGGTTCCGGTTGACGCTGCCCAGAATGTCCGCTCCGGTATGAGCTTCTGCGCGAATCCGTACGCCGTTTCCGGTGCAGATTCCTTCCGCAGTTGAGGAGGCAGGAGCTTTTTCCGGAAAGTCTTTCAGCAGCACATTCAAATCCACGTTTCCCGAAATGCCGCTCATTTGCCCCGTGGAGGTGTACTGCTGGATGCCGCAGTCGTATTCCGGGCCGCCGGTGTAGTCTGCCAGCCACAGCTCATAGTCCGTCAACTCTTCCGGGTACAGCCTGTTTTTGTAGTAGTCCTGATTGGTATAGTACCCGGTGGTGTACCCGGCGCTCCGGATGGTTTCGCAGAAAGCCCGGATTACGTCGGTGACAAACCGGCGGTCCACAGTGACGCCGGCCTGTTGGGCGTATGCCTGTGAATCGTACTCAAAGTCGAAATAGACCGGCAGGGTCAGCCTGTCCTGCCAGGGTTTCAGCACGGCAAGACAAGCCTGCGCTTCCCGCTTTGCTTCATCGGTGCTTCTGGCATAGGAAAACCAGTAGGCCCCCACCGCCAGCCCGGCCTCCAGTGCGCCTTTGATGTTAACTTCAAACTGCTTGTCCCGCTGGTTTTCCGTGTTTCCGAACCCGGCACGGAGGATGGCGAAAGAAGCGCCTCCCTCCCGTACCTTGTTCCAGTGGATGCTGCCGTTCCATTCGGAGACATCCACACCTGTTTTCTGTGTGCTCATGTTACCCACTCCTTTCAATGGTACAATCGTTATCTCTATCGCTATGGTACCGTTTTTCGGAGCGGCGCACTCCCCCTTATTTTTATGAAAAGACAGGGGAGCACAAAGAAAAAAGGCCGCTTTCGCGGCCCTTTTGTTTATCCGATATCTTCCTGTGTCAGGATGGTGACGCCGTTTTCCTTCAGGACTTCGATGCCCCGTTCCAGCTCGTCGGTGCGGATGATAATGGAAGCCTTGCCGCTGTCCTTGCTGACAAAGGCATACATATACTCCACACTGATGGCGTTGTCCGCCAACACCCGCATGGCCTTGGCGAACTCACCGGGGCGGTCGCTGAGACCCATCATCAGCACGCTGGTGATGGAAACCGTCATGCCGGCCTCCCGCAGCACGTCCTCCGCTTTCCGGGGGTCGTCCACAATCAGACGCAGAATGCCGAAATCCCGGGTGTCCGCAATGGTCAGTGCCCGGATATCCACGCCTGCTTTGGCAATGGCTTCGGTGATTTCCGCCAGGCGTCCCGATTTATTTTCCACAAAAACTGAAAGCTGCTGTACCTGCATGAAGATCCTTCCTTTCAATATCCCGAATTTTCACCGCCGGTTTTCCTCCCTCCGGCCCTCTTCCCCTTTATTATACAGGGGCTTTTCCCGGGATGCAAGAAAAACCGGAAGGGAGAAGGCACTCAGTTCTCCGCATACCGGGAAAGGAATTTCCGGGTGCGCTCCTCTTTTGGGTTTTCAATCACGTCTCTGGCGGCGCCCTGCTCCACAATCACGCCGTTATCCATGAAAATTACCTGATCTGCCACGTCCCGGGCAAAGGCCATTTCGTGGGTGACGATAATCATGGTGGTTTTCTGGCTGGCAAG
>ERZ791934.1501-NODE-1501-length-21525-cov-3.801770_pt1 | contig 21525 bp, 19 predicted proteins | sample MGYA00510125_ERZ791934 | MGnify/ENA primary metagenome ERZ791934 (study PRJEB30046, sample SAMN00993240) | human gut metagenome | study: EMG produced TPA metagenomics assembly of the A metagenome-wide association study of gut microbiota in type 2...
ATCACTTTTTTATTGAGTAAATACCCCTTTTGCATGACTTCTGTGACTTTGCCGCTGTCATAATCGTCATTGTCCTCCGTCATAACCGCGTTGTGGAAATTAGGATCAAAATCCTCTCCAAGCGCATTTATTTCTTCCAGCCCTGCCTTTTCCAGCACCCCAGTGAGCTGTTTGAAAATCATCTTCATTCCTTCGACATAAGAGTCGTCTGCTTCTTCGTGGAGCAGCGCCCGTTCGAAGTTATCTATCACATCAAGCAGCTGCGATACGAGTTTCTCATTCGCATATGCATAAATGTCACTTTTCTCTTTTTCAACTCTTCTCTTGAAGTTCTGAAAATCAGCCATCAATCTCAAGTATTTTGTATTAACCGCCTCGTCTTCTTCACTATTCGCCTCAGCATCTGCCGCATCTTCCGGCTGTTCCTCCCTGACCTCATCTTCTTTAGTTTCTTCTGTGTCAGGAGTTTCATTCTTAACTTCTTCGTCAAGTTCTTCATTTACTTTTTTTTCTTCGTTATTCATTTTCCTTTTCACCGCCTTCTAACTGGAATGTACTGTTCAGATTATCTGTCAAGTACTCTATGATGGATGTAATCTCATCATATCTCATTCTTGTCGGTCCAATTACACCAATCTTTCCAACTAACTTGCCATCTACATGATATGTTGCCGTAATCAGCGAGCAATCATTCATCAAATCATCAGCGTTTTCGTCACCGATGGTAACAATGATGCCATCTTCTCTTTCCATCAATCGCTTTGTAAAGTCTTCTTTCTTGTCTAGCAGTGAAAGGAAGCTCTTAGCCTTCTCCAGGTCGTTATATTCAGGAATATCGAAGATATTTGTCAGACCGTCCATATAAAGGTTGACATTGAGCATGTCTTCCAGGGTCTTCATAAAATTTGGCATGATGTTCTCTGCCAGTCTGCTCATTGCTTCGATATCAGATTCAAAGTTTGAAATAATGCGACTTTTCAGGACATCTGTAATTTTCTTGCCATTGTAATTATATGTTATATTCTTTGCTAAGATCTGAAGGCTTTCTTCCGTGTACGGCACCTTAAGCTTGAGGGCTGTGTTAGAAACCTTGCCGCTTTCAGAGACAATCATCAGAACGACTGTATGCTCATCCACCGGCAAAAGATTGACAAACCGCAATGTGTCCTCATTCTGTGTAGGCGACATAGCAAAAGAAGTCAAATTCGTAATCTCGGAAAGAATTCTGGCCGCGTGTTTGATGGTTTCGTCAAACTCGTTTACGTCTGCTCTCAGCTTCTCAGCAATTAAATTCTTTTCCACTGTAGTCAGCTCGTGCCTTTCCATCAGATGGTTTACGTATAGTCTGTAAGCTTTATCTGACGGTACTCTGCCTGCAGAAGTGTGTGGGTGTGATAAATATCCCATTTCTTCCAAATCGCTCATCTCATTTCTGATCGTAGCGGGGCTGATACCCAGATCAAACTTCTTGGAAAGAGTTCTTGAACCAACAGGTTCTGCAGATCTGACGTAATCACTGATGATTGCCTGCAGGATTTTTAATTTTCTTTCTGTTAATTCCATACATCATCTCTCCTTTATTAGCACTCACTCAATTTGAGTGCTAATCACTATATATAAGATACTACTGAACCTGCTGAATGTCAACACCCTTTTAGAAAATTTTTTTGTTATTTCAGTGAAGTTTCTCTACATTATTATGTCACAATACAAAACAACATTTTATCAAAATGAACAAATAGCATTAATTTTTTTTGTTAATATTCATAATTTCATTATTGCACTATTGGCGTGATTGTGATAACCTTTGATAAACAAAACCCAAAGAGGAGGACATCACATATGAACAAAAAATCACAAGAGTTGTTGGAGGAATCTCGAAAACGCCGTACATATAGACAGTTTTTACCTGATTCTTTGGATATGGACGTCATAAAAAACTGTGTTTTAACGGCTGGAACGGCGCCCAACGGCGCAGACAAACAACCGTGGCATTTTACCATCGTCACAGATCCTGACGTGAAACAGCGCATCAGAGAAGAAGCCGAAAAAGTAGAAAAGAACTTTTACGAAAAACAAATAACCGACGAGTGGCAGGCGGATTTAAACAAACTTGCAGTAACCTGGGAAAAACCATTTCTCACAGAAGCGCCATGTCTGATTGTCATTTTCAAGGAATATTACCGCATGCTGGAGGACGGCACGAAGGACAAGAACTACTATGTCAATGAATCCATCGGCATCTCCATCGGTTTCCTAATCAACGCCATCCGCAACGCGGGCCTGGCAAGTCTGACCTATACCCCGGCCCCACCTACGTTTCTCAGAGACCTGCTGGGACGCCCGGAGGGCGAAACCCCGGTCATGGTTCTCGTCGTTGGCAAGCCTGATCCAGACTATGATCTGCCGACACTGCGAAAAAAGACATTTGAAGAGATTGCAGATATCATATAGCTCGTCCAAAACCTGCCATCCGGCGCAAAGGCCCTATTTCAAGGTGCCTAGCGCCGGATTTTTAATGGGAAAGCAGGGTTTGGGGAATGTATCGGCGCCGCCTCAAGATATAAACTGTAAAAAATAGAATATACAGGAAGCGAATAGAGCCCTATACCGAGAAAATCGTCTTAGATGGGCTGGGTTTCCGCTTCTGGCACAAAAAAACGGCGCTGCTCGGGGAAAACCCCCACTTTGCGCCGCCTGGACCTGTTATCTGTCTTCTTCCTTCTCCACAGCCTTCCTCAAGGCGTTTTCTACATACTGATTCAGCGAGCAGTTATCCCGCACCGCATGATATGCCAGCTCTTTGTGAAGAGCCGGATCAATTCTCACATTGAACTGCCCTTTAAACGCTTTCTCCGGCTGACGGCCAAGGCTCTCACAAGTCTCAAGATATTCGTCCACTGCTTTATGAAATTCTTGATACCCGAAATCATTCAATATTTTTTTAGTTCTTGATAGGTAAAATCTTTTGGAAACGATTCTATTCTTTTTATCAGTTTTTCTATTTTACTCATCCTTTCACCTTCATCTGTAACTGTATTATAGTTACATTATAATATATTGTCTGCAATTTGTGAACACACAGCAAAACCCTCCGCAGCAGCTTTATACATCAACTGCCCGGAGGGTTCTTCTATTCATATTAGGAAGTTTTTATTTCCCAAGTTCTGCTACGACCTTCGCATCCGTCTTTGCATCCGGTGTCACTTTGTAGATGATGATGTACAGTACAAAGGATACCAGCAGTGCAAACAGACCGGAAGGCAGTCCGTAAGGCAGAGCTGTCACGTACTGGAATACGAAGCCCAGGACAGCGCCTACAGCAAAGGAGATCACCCCTGCCCAGCGTACAGCCGGCTGTTTTTCCAGCGCTTTGTGGTCGTACTTCTTCTCTTTTCCAACCACGAAGAAGTCCGCCAGAATCGGCGCTGCAAGAGGCGGCGCAATGGCGCCCAATGCGTTGATGAAATCAGCGAAGAAGAGCTGATAGAACGCCGCTGCACCCAGAATCGTGCCCAAAACGCCGATGACGATGACGATGGTCTTGCGCTGTGCTTTGACGCCAAAAACATCCAGCGCCGGACCGGTATACATGGAATTGCAGTATAACTCTGAGTTATCCGTGGTCCACAGAGCCGTCGTCCATACGACGACGCCCAGAATCGCCAAAACGATCCCTGCTCCCAGCATCCAGAACACGTAGTTGAACTCCCCATTGACTACGACGCCGATGTAACCGACAAAGTTCAGAATCGGGTTTGTCATGACAAAGCAGGCTGCTGCACAGAGCCACACTGCTTTTACCGATTTGTTAAAGCGGAACATATCCACGCCCATGATCGCGCCTGCGATCCAGCTTCCGACAACGATGGTGATGCCGTCGCCCAGGCCCATGCCGCCCAGTTTACCTGCTTCATTCAGGAATGGACCGACGCCGCCTGCCTGTGCAATGAAGACCACGCCTGCGATGACTGCTACGATCAGAATCAACGGTGAGAATACCGTAGCAACCTTTTCAATGGCAGACATTCCCCGCACTGCAGTATATGTAAAGACTGCACCAAAGATGGCACAAGCGAGGAATTCCTCTAAGCTGATCGGGTTCATGCCCTCCATGCCAAAATTCTCCGGATTGATTACGGTGATACCGGAAGGATTTCCAATCCACTTGCCCCAGACTTCGCCCACCATGCCGGCAATGCTGGCAAACCAGCCCAGCGTCAGCAGGGACATGATGAACAGCGGGATGACGACCCCCTTGCTTCCATAAGAAAACTTGGACAGCAGGGCCAGATTGTATCCTGTCTTCTGCGCTGCCACACCCAGGAAGGAAGTCATCACATACAGCGCTCCCATGCCCAGGGCAATGGCCCAGAATGCCATCATCGGACCCATTCCGCCTGTTCCTCCGTAACCGGCCAGGTTTCCTCCCACGATCAATCCTGTAACGGCGTAGCCGAATCCAATCCAGACCATGAACTGACTCCTGGTTGATCGCCTCGCATCCAGAGGAACCGGTTCCAGCATGAATTCGCCGTCAGTAGTCAGAGCTTCTGCCACTTTAGCTTTTTTCTTCTCTTCTGTCATATTTTCGCTCCTTTCAATTAAGCCTTAGATAATACCGATAAATTCACTTCGATTATATCGTTTCCGCTATTTTCCGTCAATCTTTATTGCAATCAAAGCATATTAAAGTTATAATTTAATCAAAATGAAATCAATCTTTATGCAGGAGGAACTATTATATGGCTATGAACGAATTATTTAAAATGACGGCACATCAGGTAAAGGAAGGAAACTTCAACAAAGCGATTCTGGCAATCGGATCCTGTGAAGCCCACGGCCAGCACATCGCGGAAGGCTGCGACACCTTGGTTTCCTACAAGCTGTCCAAGCAGATTGCAGACCAGGTGGAAGGCATGCTGGTACTGCCTCCGATCACTGTAGGTTACAGCGGACATTACGATTCCTTTCCTTTCACACTGACTTTGAGCTATGATACGACGACGCAGGTGATTTACGATATCGTAGAATCCTGTATCCGTCAGGGCATCGACCACATCTTCCTGATGAACGGCCACGACGGAAACATCGCTCCAATCGAAGTTGCTTCCAGAAAGATCAAAGAAGTATATCCCCAGGCACAAATCGCAGCCTTGACCCAGTGGTGGGTAGCCGCCGGAGACCTGCTTCCAAAAGACACCTTTGAGGTCTGGGGCGGACTGGGTCACGCTGGAGAAGGTGAAACTTCCATCGCTTATCATCTCTTCGGAGACTGGTGTGAGCCGGAACTGGCAACTTCCGTCGTTCCTGACCTTCCAGAGTATCTGGACATCAAATGGGACTTCTCCGAGCTGACCGATACGGCACAGACCGGCGATGCCACAAAGGCTACGGCAGAAAAAGGGAAGATGATGAACGACGCCATCGTAGAATACGTGGTAAAGACACTCAAAGAACTGGACGCTAGAGGGTGGAAATTTAAATAACGGAATCTATAATTGGGCAGGGGCCACGTCAAAGTCCTGAAACAATTTGTGCGCCTTCATTTCCAAAAAAACTGGGATTAATGGCACAAAACGCTGTCTGAACCTGCCTTCGCGCCTTCATTTTTGATGTTTTTGAATTTACTTGCGCTACTCCCTTTGCAAAACGGCGAGAAACAAGCAAATTCGTCTTTTTCATCAATCTTTAGGGCCGTTTTAGAAGCGGCACACGCCTTGAATGGAAAATAAAGGAAATTTATATGCACTGAATTCCTGAAACGCGCAAGCAGTGAACAAGAATTTGCAAATGAAGGCGCATTGGTTTACAATAATCAAAAAATCCGCCAGAAATAAGCAAAAAAATGAAAATGAAGGCGCATCGGTTTCAAACGCCCTAATCGAAAGGACGCGGCATAATGCCTCGTCCTTTCTTCCTGTCATCCATAATATTCTCTTATCACCTCTGCAACGTATTTCATCTGCGGGAGGTCATAACGCTGGTCACATTGCAGCATCAGGTTGTGAGCTGACAGATAGACCGCATCCTCCCCCGGCTCATAGTATTCCACCGGCAGGAGCCACTGAATCTCCGGAATGACATTCCGTTCCACCAGATGGCGGTAGAGCCCGTCCCGATCCTCTGCCAGCAGGGTCAGCCCAAATGGCACATAATCACCCCCAGAATCCAGAGGGCGACTGAGAATCTCAATTTCCTCAAGTCCTGTAAGCTGCTCATAGAGATAACGGTAATTCTCTATCCGTTTCTTCATCAGAACGTCCGAATCCGTGTTGAAGAGAATCGTCCGCGATGCCGCCGTCATGCGGCGGGGCGTCAGATCCTGATACCTGCTGGCATTGGCCGCCTTTTCGAAACGCAGGTAAGGCGCCTTGTCCATCTGGGGATTCATCTCATACTGCATGCGCACAACGGAGATCAGCAGTTCCTGATAAACACTTTCGTCATAAGCAGGTTCCAACGTCTGCAGCTTTCCGCAGGTTCCATCTTTGATGGCAAGCAGGCCGCCGTCAGTCATCGGAAACCACTTCCTGGTGCTGGCCACGATGTAGTCGCCAAAGCCCATGCGCTCCCCGTCTTTAGAAAACAGCGCCTGGGTGATATCCTCCATGACCAGGATATCACGAGTAGCAGCCATTTCTTTGACAGCCTGAACCACCTCCAGAGGCTGGGGCACGGAGAAATAGTGAATCAGGTAGATCATGCCCACATCATCAGCCAGCTTCGCAGAAAGATCCGCAAGATCCACAGTCAGATCCGCCTGCACCCGATAGAAATCATAGTCGATACCTGCCCATTCCACCGCACTGATCACCGACAAGCAGAGGTAATCGGGCAGCAAAACCTTCTTGTGCCGCATCCTGTCCGCACAGTGTTTCATGGCGTAGACCGATGCCGTCCTTCCGTTGTTAGTATAGACTTTCAAATCATAGCCGCCCTCAGAGGCAAGGCGCAGATCAAAGTCCTCTCCGGTCGGCTCTGCGCACAGCAGGCCGCCGTCTACGCTGTAAAATCCGCCGATCAGCATATCTAGTCCTCTTTCACTTCGTAGACAGGGATATCGTCTCTCTTCAGGAAAGCCGTCAGGCAGTGGACGGAACCGCCGCCTTTCTTGATTTCCTCAAGATCCAGCTCGATGACCTCGATGCCTTTTTTGTTCAGTAATTCCACAGTCCTCGGCGCTCCCTTCGGCATGACGATCTTGCCCGGTTCCAGCGCCACAGAATTGGCAGCAAAGTTGATCTTCTCATCAAAGGCCGGGATTTCCACGAATTCAAAGCCTCTCTTCTCCAGTTCCTCGTAGATGATATCCGGCGTGATATAAGGATAGGTCACGGCCACATGGGTGTCCACGATGGACAGAAATCCGTCCAGATGGTTCTGGTTTCTGGCGATGGAGAGGGTGATGATGTTCTTCACGCCCATGTCCCGGAAGGTATCGCTGACCTGTTTCAGCCCTTCCCCGTTGCAGCGGGAACCGGTGCCGACGATGGCCGTTTCCTTGTCAACCCAGGTAGCGCAGGCGCCGTCAAAGATGCCCTTGCCGTGGACGGTTTTGACGATAGGCACGCCCAGTTCCGCAGCCTTTTGGGCAGCATACTTCACTTCCTTGTGTCTGATTTCGATGCCAGGCCGGGTGACGATGACCCCCTCCGGGGTGCCCAGAATCAGGTCGTGACAGTACATGGCATTGGGACAGCCCGGATCCATCTCTTCCACATAGTTGACCTCGATCCCGTGATCTCTGTAAACCTGTGCCAGCTGGTCGTGCTCCCATCTGGCTTTCTCCACGTCGATGAAATCACGGAAATAAATCTTTGACGGATCGGTGATCCCTTCGATTTCCTTTCCCGGCCGATGCATCAGCACCGAACGCAGCTTGCCGATTTCTGAGGTGACGCTCCACTGGTCGCCCCAGACTTTTTCCAAATCTTCTCTGAATGTATGTAATTTTTCCATCATATCCTCCTATCCTCTCGCCAAAGTGGCGCTGCAGCAGTGTACAGAGCCCCAGCCCTTCAAAATCTCGTCAAAGTCCAAGCTGATGACCTCGACGCCGTTTTTCTCCAGGGCCTCCTTTGTCTTCGGATTTCCCTGTGCCTGGATGACCACGCCCGGACGCAGCGCCACGATATTGAGCCCCAGGGAGAACCTGGCTTCATCCTGATCCGGCGCGTCGATGATGTTGTAGCCCCTGTTCATCAGATATTCCACCACGTCATACGGCACCTGTCTGGTGTTGACGATGGCCTTGTCGGTATCGACAAAATTCATGATGCCGTCCAGGTGGGCATTGGTATAAGGGATGGGCACAGTCAGAATCGTCTCCACTCCCTGCTCTCTCAGCACCTGGGCAACCTGGTTGTAACCGGCTTCGTTGGTTCTGGAGCTTCTGGCCAGAATTGCCGTCTTCCTGTCAACCCACAGACAGTCCGCACCCTCAAAGGTGCCTGTGCCAGTGATGGTCTTGACGATGGGGATATTCAAAGCCGCCAGAGCCTTTGCCATAGCCACTTCTTCCCCTCTGCGCACAGGCAGAGCCGGTCTTGCGATGATGGCACCTTCCGGCGTCATGAACATCAGGTCGCGGCAGTAAACGGCGTTGGGACGGTCTTCCCTCTGTTCGTCGAGGAAGTAAACCTTGACGCCGTTTTCCTCATACAAATCCACCAGGCGTTGATGAGCCTCTCTGAATTTATCGGGGTCGATGCCTTCCCTGAATCTGGCTTCTTCCCAGCTGAATTCATTGATTTCACTGCCCGGCCTTCTGAGCAGGACGCTTTTCAGCGGCGCACACTGGGAACTGATACCCCAGTCTCCCCAGTAATTCCCTATCTGTTCCTCAAAAGGCGTCTCGTCCCTTCGTAAGTTTTTATCTTTGTTCAATTCTAAAAATGCCATTTATTCTCACTCCTTCTATCCATTAACATAGTGAAGCCGAAAGTCAGGCTCCACTATGCTTCGTGCTATGCGATATTTGCAGTCTCTTTTTCAGAAACTTGTTTTCCCCAGATCTTGGAGAGCACCATGACAGTTGCCACCAGTAATACGATGCCTACGATGAGTACGGCGACGTTGGCCTTTGTCAGACCGGCAACTGCGAAGGTGATAATGGTGACGACGCCTACCATCAGCGCATACGGCAGCTGTGTCTTGACGTGCGAGAGCAGGTCGCAGCGAGCGCCGTTGGCAGAGAGGATGGTCGTATCGGAAATCGGTGAGCAGTGGTCGCCAAAGAGTCCTCCGGACAATACCGCCGCGATAGCCAGGTGCATCGGTGCGTTCAGCGCCATAGCTGCCGGTACAGCGATAGTCATCATGATGGAGAAAGTCCCCCAGGACGAACCGGTGGAGAAGGATATGATGGCGCTTGCCACAAAGATGATCACCGGCAGCGTCCAGGCTGGCACGTTATCCTGCAGCATGTTGACGACGAACTCTGGTCCGCCCATGGCTTTGGTCACGCTGCTCAGTACCCACGCCAGAAGCAGGGTGATGAATACGCTGGCGATACTCTCCAGGCCTGCCACGTAATCCATGCAGATTTTCTTGAAGGACTTGATCTTGAAAATCACCACCAGGATGATGTTGGCTGCCGCGCCGAATACGAATCCTGCAATCAGCGCGCCTCTCAGCTGGTCGCCATCGACGGATTTAAACGGAAACCCTTGCGGGCAGAGCATGAAGCAGAGGGTGCCGATCATCACCAGCAGCGGAATGATCATGACCATCGGCCTGCTGTTTTCCAGCTTTGCGTCAGTGTCGATTTTGACTGCCTCTGCCACAACACCGTCAGGCTCCACCTGGCCGCGAAGGGCTCTCATCTCTGCCTTATGCATCGGGCCGAATTCTTTTTTTGTAAAGGCTACCAGCGGCACCATCAAAAGAGACAGCAGCGCGTAGTATTGAAACGGCCATACCTTCAGCAGCATGTCCCATTCAGCAGTCTCGATGCCTGCCGCCTTGAACTCCGTGCCCATGAGACCCATGATGTAAGCGCCCCAGCCCAGGAACGGAACCAGGATAGATAACGGAGAAGCCGTGGTATCCAGGATCCAGGCCAGCTTCTCGCGGGAAACCTTCATCTTGTCTGTCAAAGGCTGTACGATAGGCCCTGCGATGATCGGACTTCCGATATCAGAGAAGAACACCATGATGCCTGCTACCCAGCCGGCCATCTGCGCCTTTGCTCTGCTGTTGACAAACTTGGTTACCGAAGAGGCAAACGCATGGGCGCCTCCCGAAACCTCCAGCAGCTTTACGAAGCCGCCGATAAAAATCAATAATACCAGCACCTCCGCGCAATAGGAGTCCGTCATGTTGGGAACCAGATGATCCACCACATAGGACATCATCGCGTTAAAGGGGTTGCCTCCTGCCATGACCATCAGGCCGGCAAAGGCTCCTACGAAGAGTGCAATGGAGATGTTTTTCAGCCACATTGCGATAACAATTGTCAGAGCGATAGGAAATAATGATAGAATGCCATAGTCCATTATGTATTTCTCCTTTCTTCTACGAGTATTCCATATACCCCTAAGAAAAGCAAAAAGTATGCCACATAGAAAAAGGCTGCCAGTCATTTCTTTGGCAGCCCTTCTTACTACGCTTTCGCCCCTTTTTCAGAAGAAAGAATTTTCTTAAACTTCCCATTCGCTTTCCACTCATTATCGTTATCACTTATGATAATTTTTATCATTATCAATAACTTTTATCATTTTTGATAAGCTTTTAGGATGCGATACAGGGTGGCGATGCCGATGCCCAGACTATCCGCCGCATTCTTTTTTCCCTTGGTATCCCATCCGTATTTGTCAAGGGCCCTCAGCACCTCGTCAATTTCCGCCTTCTTGCGGCGTTCTTTCAGGCTGTCAGCCCGCTCCCAGACATGCATATCTTCTGCCACATGCACCTCCGCCTCTGCGCCGGCAAGCTCTGCAGCGCCTTTGCGCTTGACCCGCTCCGGAATGCTGAAGCTGGTCAGAATCTCCTGCCCCTCCACGTTCAGCGCACATTCTATGGTGTTTTCCAGCTCTCTGATATTGCCCGGCCAATCATAATTGGTGAGAATTTTGGCAGCCTGGGGCGTCATGTCGTAGACGTTCTTGCGCAGAAGGGCCGAGTATTTCTCCATAAAATGCCTGCAGATGATCAGGATGTCCTCGCTGCGCTCCCGCAGAGGCGGTATGAAAATAGGAATGACGTTGAGCCTGTAGTAGAGGTCGCTTCTGAACTCGTTGTTTTCAATCATCGTCTCCAGGTTGCGGTTGGTGGCGGCGATGACTCTGATGTCGATGGGGATGTTCTTGTTTCCCCCGACTCGCTCGATGGTCCGCTCCTGGAGCATGCGCAGAAACTTGACCTGCAGAAAGATGGGGATGTCCCCCACCTCGTCAAGGAACAGCGTGCCGCCGTTGGCAAGCTGGCATTTTCCAACCTTTCCGCCCTTTTTCGCGCCAGTAAAAGCGCCGTCCTCATAGCCGAAAAGTTCGCTTTCCAGCAGCGTCTCCGGTATGGCGCCGCAGTTGATGGCGACAAAAGGACCGTTCCGGCGGCTGCTCTGGTTGTGGATCGCCCGGGCAAAGAGCTCCTTTCCCGTGCCGCTCTCCCCTCTGATCAGTACGGTAGAGTCGCTGTCGGCAATCTTATAGGAGAAGGAAATCACGTCCTGAATGGCCTTTGATTCGCCGACGATATCGGAGAAATCCACCTTGTAGTCCGATTCGTGGAGCAGTTTTGAGGCGATATTGCTGGCTTCCGAAATGCTCTTCATAATCAAGACCGTGCCGTAGTCTTTCCCCTCGTGCTCGATCTTTTTGGATGTCAGCAATACGTTGGTTTCACCGTGTTCTCCCCTTATGGTGACTTCGTTGTCTATGTACTCCTTCCGTCTGCGGATCTCTCGGATCGCCTGTGCCGGCAGAACCTCTGCGATGTCCGCTCCGATCAGGTTCTCCGTAATGCCGAATTTCTTCGTCGCCGACTGATTGATTCGATAGATCAAACCCTGGTCATCCATAGCGATGACCCCGTCGTGGACAGAGTTGAGAATCGCCAGGGTTTCGTTGAGGTTGACCATCAGCTGATCCGCATATTCCGCCGCTTCAATCTTGCTGGAGATCAGCTCTGAGAGCTTTTTCGTAAAATTGACAAAGACATCCTTGGCAAAGAGGCCGCTGTTTTTCTGTTCCTCCGTAAAAGCGATCAGAGCCATGGCGCCGCGAATCTCCCCTTTGACGTGGAGCGGGGCGTAGACGGCTGCTTTTTCACGGCAGCTCGCCTTGTTTGCGCAGCCTGCACAGACGGGGTCTTCGCCGGGACGATTGATGATCAGTGTATCATTCTTCTCCATGACGCTCTCGAAGATGTTGGGGTTGACTACTTTCTTCCCCACTTCCGCCTCATATTCGCCAGTACCTGCCACCCTGATAAAATCCGTATCGATAATGGTGATGACTACATTAAACAGTTGGGAGACGATCTCACAGGTCTCCTGCAAAAAATCATTATTGTTCTTCAGCATTTTCACACCTCGCTAAAAAGATTAACGTTATCATAGCATCTGTGGACGAATCTGTCAAAATTTGTCGATATTCAGATTGGCACAATCCTTGCTTTGTATACTTGCATAAGGTCTGTCTCCCATTTTGGACCAGAACCGATACACGATATATCTTAAGGAGGTTTAATTATGACAAATAAAATGAAGCAGAGTCTGAAGATGGATGCCATTCCTTTCTCCGGTATCCGAAAGGTCTTTGAGGCTGCCGGTAAGTTAGAGAAAGAAGGAAAAGAGATCATCAACCTGGGCATCGGCCGTCCCAACTTCGATACGCCGGCGTTTATCAGGGACGCCGCCAAAAAAGCCCTGGACGACGGCTATACTTACTACACGTCCAACTACGGTACCGAAGGTCTGCGTCAGGCTGCCGCTGACAAGTTCAACCGGGATAACGGTCTGGACATGAAGATGGAAGACATCATCGCTACGGTAGGTGCCAACCAGGCTGTATCCATCGCCATGACGGCGCTGCTGGATCCCGGCGACGAAGTGCTGGTACCAAATCCTTCCTGGCTCCACTATTTTTACTGCGCTGATCTGGCAGGAGCAAAGACCGTCTCCTATCCTCTCTTAGAAGAGAATGACTTTAACGTGCAGATCGAGGACATCGAAAAGCTGATCAGCCCGAAGACGAAGATGATCATTGTCAACTCGCCGAACAATCCGACAGGCTCCGTTCTCAGCAGAGAGAGCCTGGAGAAAATCGCCAGGATCGCCAAGGACAACGATTTGATCGTACTTTCTGATGAAATTTACGAAAAACTGTTATATGATGATAGCAAGCACACCAGCATCGCCTCTCTGCCTGAAATGGCTATGCGCACCATCATCATCAACGGCGTATCAAAGGCTTACGCCATGACAGGCTGGAGAATCGGCTTTGCCGCTTCCAAGAATCCGGACTTCATCAGCGCTATGATCCGCGTCCTGCAGTACACCGTAACCTGCGCCACTTCTGTCAGCCAGTACGCTGCCGAAGCCGCTTTGAACGGTCCACAGGAATGTATCGAAGAGATGCGCGTTCAGTTCGACGAAAGAAGAAAGCTGGTATACAAATCCATCAACGAAATCGAAGGCCTCAGCTGCAACTGCCCGAAGGGCGCCTTTTACTGTTTCATGAACGTCAAAGCCCTGGGCATCACTGACGAGGAAGCGTCCGACTACTATCTGAACGAAGCCGGCGTCGCCATGATTCCGGGCTCCGCCTTTGGAGAATACGGCAGCGGCTACCTGCGCATCGCTTTCTCCAACTCCTATGAGAACATCGAGAAGGCCATGGGCAAGATCAAAGAGGCCACAGAAAAACTGCTAAAAAAATAAATCGGGAGGTCCCATGTTAAAAATCTTAGACAGAGAAATCAACAGAGGAGATAAATTCATCACAGATTACCAGGTGACAGACGGCCAGGGAGGCGAAACTCTGCTGCCCTATTACGTCATCGCCGGAGAGCAGGACGGCCCCGTCCTCTGCATCACGTCCGGCGTCCACGGCACGGAATATCCGGGCATCGGCGCCAATCTGAAACTGTATAACGACATACAGACCAAAGATCTGGCAGGCACCATCATCGGCGTGCCGCAGTGCAACTTCGCGTCGTTTCAGGCAAAGCAGCCCTTCGTCAATCCCATCGACGGCAAAAACCTCAACGACACCTTCCCGGGCAGCGCGGACGGCACCATGACGGAACGCCTCTGCCACATCCTGGTTCACGAGTTTGCAGCAAAGGCACAGTACCACATCGACATGCACAGCGGTGACAGCATCGAATGGCTCCACCCTTACGCATTTTACCATATCAACGAGCAGGATCCCGCCGTAACGGAAATTGCACGAGCCATGGCAAAGGTCTACGGCCTGAATTACGTCTCCTATACAGAGACTGCAGGTGCAGGGGCCACGGACAAGGGCAACTTCTATGCGGCGGTCAGTGAGCTGGGCATCCCCAGCATCCAGCCGGAAATTGGCGGCATCGGCCTCATCGAATGCAAGACCAAGCTGCTCCACTACAATGGCGCACGCAACGTGCTGATTCATCTGGGCATGCTGCCAGGCGTCAAGACAGAAAACAGCAGCCAGCAGGAGCTTTCCCGTTTCTATCGGCTCAAATCCGATTTTGACGGCATCTATCACTGCTTTGTCAGACCGGGAGACCGCATAGAAAAGGGGCGCCATCTGGCAACCATCACCGACTACCACGGCCAGGAGATCTACAAGGAGTTCTACGCAGAAGAAGACTGCGTCGTCCTCTGGGTCATGTCAACCTTTGCAACATGCAAGGGAGACAACTTGATGGCCATCGGCGTCATTTAGGAGGCTAACATACAATGAACATCGCAATCATCGGTTACGGCGGCGTAGGCAAGGCCCTGGTGCGCCTGCTCAACATGCAGGAAGAGGTTCTGGCAAAGGACCATCTGCATATCCAGGTTCCCTACATCGTCGATTACTACGGCGGCATTTACCAGGCAGAGGGCATCGACCTTCAGCAGCTTGCCGCTTTTACAGAAAAGGAAAAAGATATCACCAAATTCACCGGGGGCAGCGCGGACATCACCGTAGATCATATCGCCAGTGACAAGACCGTGGATCTTGCAGTCATCATGACGCCCACCAACAAGGAGACAGGACAGCCCGGCGCAGACTATGTGCGCAAACTGCTGACAACCGGAAAACACGTGGTCATCTCCGACAAAGGCCCCGTCATGCTCTACTACGACGAGCTCTATCGTCTGGCTCGCGATCACGGCGTACAGCTTTGCATCGGCTGCACCACAGGCGGCGCCCTTCCATCGATCAACGGCGGCCTCATGGATCTGGCCGGCGGCGAAATCACGTCTATCGAAGGTGTTCTCAACGGCACCACCAACTTCATCCTCAAGTTCATGGAAGAGCGGGCTTGCGAATATGCCGAGGCCCTGAAAGAAGCCCAGGAGCAGGGCATTGCGGAAACCAATCCGACCCTGGACGTGGAGGGCTGGGATACCGCTGGAAAGCTTTTGATTCTGACCAACGTTTTGATGCAGGAGAAAAAGACCCTGGACGATATCCAGGTAGAAGGCATCACCCACCTGACGGCAGCGGAAGTGGCGCAGGCCGCATCGGAAAACTGCAAGTACAAGCTGGTAGGCAAAACCCTGCGGAAAGAAGACGGCCAGCTTTCCATGACTGTCAAACTGGAGAAGCTCTCTCAGGATCAGCTGCTCTACAGCGTAGAAGGCAAGAACAAAGCCGTCCGCTACTGCTGCGACACCCTGGGAGAACTGGTCATCATCGGCGGTGCATCCGGCGTCATTCCTGCGGCGGCGTCCATCCTGCGGGATATGGTCAACATCCACAGAGGCTATCAATTTGTAAAGTGAGGTAAGAGAAACATGCGATTAGCAACCATCAGATATGCCGGCCGCGAACAGGCCGGCATCGTAACAGCGCGCGGCGTGGTCACCATTGCTGCCATCAACCGTAACAAAGGCACCGCCTGGCACACAGAGATGTACGATTTGATCTGCGCCGAGGAAATTCCCGGTCTGACCCGCTGGTATAACGGCGGGGGTCACGAGGAACTTGCGCAGATGGAAATCGTGCCTTTTGATCAGGTGGTCTACGGGCCCCTCTACCGGAATCCGCCCCGCATTTTCGGCATCGGCCTCAACTACAAGGATCACGCAGGCGACCTGGGTGAAGGCGCTCCCGTAGGCTTTCCAGGCAGTTTCTACAAGCCGGCCTCCTGTATCGCAGGACCGGGAGATGAAATCTGCATTCCAGCTTTGGAAGAAGCAAAAAAGACCACCGGCGAAGCAGAACTGGGCATCATCATGGGCAAGAAGTGCAGGTTCATCGAAGAGGAAGACTGGCAGGACTACATTGTCGGCTACACCACCATCCTGGATATGACGGAAGAGTCCATTCTCCGTCTCAATCCCCGCTATCTGACCCTGGTCAAAGGCTTTGACACCTTCCTGACCTTTGGTCCTCAGCTTGTCACCCCTGACGAGGTAAAGGACGTTTCCAAACTGGAAGTGCAGACGGTTCACAACGGCAAAGTCCATGCGGCCAACACCGTAGACAACATGACCCACAGCCCGTCCCGCCTGGTCTCCCTGGTTTCCCATATGCAAGGGTGGCTGCCAGGCGATGTCCTCTCCACAGGAACGCCGAGAGCCGCCCACATCCAGGAAGGCGACACCCTGGAATGCAGGATTTTCGGGCCTGACGGCTTCGCCATGGAGCCCCTGGTCAATCCGGTCATCGATTTGAAGTTAAGAAAATAAATTGGAGGTACAATATGGATTTAGGTTTAAAAGATAAATGCGCCCTGGTGCTGGCATCCAGCTCCGGCCTTGGCAAAGCCGTTGCAAAAGAACTGGCGGCGGAAGGCGCTAAAGTCATGCTCTTCAGCCCTTTTGAAGAGCAGCTGGAAGAAGCACAGGAAGAAATCACCGCCGAAACCGGCAACGAAAATGTGGCCTATTACTGCGGCGATATGACCAAGGCAGAGGACATCAAAGCCCTGGTCAAAGCTGCCTGTGACAAGTTCGGTCCCATCTACGCCCTCTTCAACAATGCCGGCGGACCTCCTGCAGGTCCTCTGAACTCCTTTGACGATGAAGCCTGGTACAGGGCTTTTGATCTGACCCTTCTCTCCTATCAGCGGGTAGTCAGAGAGGTTGCGCCGATCATGATGGAAAACGGCGGCGGCAGGATCGTAAACTCCACCTCTTCTTCCATCAAAGTGGTCCTCGACAACCTGGGTCTCTCCAACACCATGAGAGCCGGTGTGGTCGGCTGGTCAAAGACCGTGTCACAGGAGCTGGGCAAATACAACATCCTGGTCAACGTCATCGGCCCAGGCCGCATCGGCACCGCCCGCATCGACCACCTGGACAAGATGCGCGCCGAAAAGCAGGGCATCACAGTAGAGCAGCTGCAGAACAACACCTGGAAGACCATCCCTCTGGGGCGCTACGGAAAACCGGAGGAATACGGCAAGCTGGCCGCCTTCCTCCTGTCCAGCACTGCCAATACCTACATCACCGGCCAGACCATCCTAGTTGACGGCGGCCTGGTCAAGGCCTTATAAGCCACCTTGAGATAAACGAACCCCCTCCGCGGTTTTTTATGCCGCGGAGGGGGTTCTTGTTTATACATGTTGAAGATAGGAATCTTAAAGCCCTAGCCCGATTTACTTTAAGTAAATCGTTGGCAGATCTCATGGGAAAAGTCCCCAAATCTCGATTCGGCAGACTTGACCGCTTGATTCCGTGATTTCCACGTTTTTCATTTCAAAAATACGTAAGTTTGCTGATCTGACAGCGGCTCTGCATAGGCATAGCCCAGACGGTCGAAATTTTTGATGTCTTCCAGATCCTCGATATGATTTTCCGCCATGTACCGGACCATCTCCCCGCGGGCCATTTTGACCATGGTGCCCTTCTCTTTGACCTTTCCATCAATCAGTTCGCCAAAGACACAGGTGATCATTTTTTTATCTTCCGGCAAATAGTCCGAAATGCATCTGCTGTACTCTTTTGACGCCAGGTTCAAGACCGTGTCCGCCTCTTCAAAGAGCTTTGACGCGATGCGCCCTCCCCAGAAGTCGTACAAAGAGTCAATCTCTGCACTGCCCAGCTTCGCCTGCATCTCCAGACGGTACGGCGTGACCCCATCAAAAGGCCGCAGCATGCCGTAGAACCCGGACAAAATGCGCAAATGCGCCTCGATGTACTCGTAAGCCTCCCTCGTGAAAACCCCCGGCGCCATGTATTGATACTGGATTCCTTCGTAAGACAGGATTGCCGGTGTCAGATTCCGTTTCAGATCCATGGTCTGCAGCCGATCATAATTCAACGCCGCAAGCTTGTCGCTGCAATTCCATACCGCCTTTGCCTCTTCATAAGTGAGTCCCCGCAGAAAGGCCAGCAGTTTTTTCGCATCCTCCATGAAACAGGGGAGATTCCTGCATGGGAAGAGATCCGTATTGACATTCATCTTCTTTGCCGGGGAAATGATGATTACCATCGCCATAAGGAATTCACTCCATCGATGAAGCCTATGACGAAGATCATCGTCCATAGGATAGATAGAAGCGACAGGGCAAGGCCGATGATGGAACAGATCAGACCTGCTGTAGCCATGGACTTTCCGCCAGGCTCTGACCTGCCCTTGAGGGAAAGGACGATGCCTGCGATACTCAGAATGATTGCAAGGATTTTGCTGAACCAGATCGTCACCAGGGACAAAATCCCCAAGGTCAGTCCGGCAATGGCGTTGGTATGGGTCGCTTTTCTCTCCACATCGGCATATTTGTCGTAGTCAAAATCTATAATGGTGGAACCTCCCTGTTCGGATTTTACCACTGTGGCGGCGGTGGCACTGGTTTGAGCGGCTGGGGCGGGGAGAACATCTGGGTTCGGTTGGACGACTTGGCTGATTTGCACCTCTTGGCTGACTTGGGCTGCCTGCCTGGTTTGGGAAGCTCGGCTGGCTTGCATCCCTTGTCTTGTTTGGACGCCGGGCCTGATATAGCCCTCTGGCGCATAAAGTTCCTGCTCTTTTGTACGATCATTATGTAAATTCGGTTTTGTATCCATGGTCTCGTCTCCTCATCGTGCGGCGATATTGTTTTGTTTATTGTAGCATAATTTTTTCGTTATGGACAGAGGGGAAAACCGGCAGAGAGGCCTGCGGCAGATGGATGTTGCCTGGCAGTCCAGACCGGAATCCGCTCTCACGATAGTTTTGTGCTATTTCCATTGATTTTGGTGACTTGACCTAAAACACCCTTTGCAAAAGACGAAGCACAGAGGAAAATTTCACTGATTTTTCTTTTTATGGTAATTTTTTGATTGCTATTTCCGGTCATGCCATGCCTGTAGATCGAAAGAAATCATCCTGAAGCCTTTTCCTCTCAGAAATTTTCCAGTTTCTCCATGTTGAGATGCCGTAAATGGCGGATGCGAAGCTGATTTTTAGGTCAAATAACCAAAAAAATCTACAAAAGCACAAAAGTATCGTAGCGCAGTTTCATGCCTTTGCTGTGACCGGCCTGCTCAGATATCCAGGTAGTCCCGCAGTGCGTCCTAAAGCACCGCCGAGAAGTTGACGCCCTTGGCAGCAGCTTCCTCATTGAGCCACTGCGGAATGGTCAAAGTCTTCTTGACTGCTTTGTTGTTATGCCGTTTGCGATATTCTATCGTGTCGCGGGTAATGTAATTGACGAATTCATCCTCCGCTACATCAATATCGTTTATATCGCTGGCCGTAGGAATCTCACGACCTTCCTTTTCGTAATCATAAAGTGTGAAGGCCAGCACATTCTGCGCCATTTTCAGACCGTCAGCCAGATTATCGCCACAGGTATAGCAGCTTTCAATATCAGGAAAATGAATTGCGTATTTTCCCTCTTCCTCTTTGGTAAACACCGCCGGGTATACGTATTTCATAGGTCCCTCCTTATGCAATTCGTCACTTCCTATTTTAACCCTGCATCCTTTAATATGCGGTTCATGAGTCCTGTCGGTATTTCTTTTGAAGGGTGTCTCGGAAAATGATGTTTTCATTTTCATCTCCTATATATTATTTTACGTATTCACACGTGCGTTAAGTGTCCGATGAAAATAGAACCTGCATTTATCCAGGTTCTATTTTACCATTAATTATAAAATTATGTAAACACCTGATAAAAAGCACCCGCAATCAACGGGCGCTCTTTGGTGTGTAAGCATTATTAATAATGTAGATTCTCTGCGATTTCCTTCATGGTGTCTTTAGTGACTTGCCCGCAGAACTCATAAGTGATTCCATTGTAGGATAATATCATATAAGTAACAGGGAAGCCTTCTACTTGCTCCCATGCAGCGGGACCATCCGTTACCATCTCGTACAAAATCACTTCCGTGTCCAAGTTTTTACACTGATACGTGGTTGCCGTTTCCTGATTTATGATGCTGTCATAGTCTAAAATGCCGTTTTCCATACCTCCATCCCCGTCTCGCGCCTCATAGAACTCAGAAGTATAAATAGTAATTTGACATTTGATCGGCGTTCCGAAATTTTTTCCTTTCTCATACACGATACTGTTCACGGTAGACGGTTCCTTGTAAGAATTAATCTTTACATTCTTTAAATCTCCTAGAATATAGTAGTCATTGGTTACATGTACACCAAAGATTTCATCGCACGGCTTTCCCTCAAAGAAATCCGTCCAAGGAGAATACTGCCATGCCAGATTCTTCTCATAGCCTTTATCGTATTTTAGCAATTTAATATCAATTTTCTCTTCTACCTGACGCAACGTGTCAAATTTTTCCATCTCATTACTTGCATCTTCATCCAATTCCAGAAATTTTCCTTCTGCCTTTACCTCCTCACCCTGCACACGAAATACGTTCGTAAAGGTCTTCACAATGGTCTCCGCATAGGTCGCCACCTGCGGTATCTGAAATACGGTAAACAGTGTCAGCACGATGGCTGCTGCCAGAGCCAGTCTATGATAAAACCTCCGGCTCCTTCTTCGCGGCCTCCCCTTCTGCGTTTCCTGGCCGCTCGCAACTGCCGCAAGGATTCTCTGATCCATCTCCTTCGTGGTATGCATGGTTTCAAACGCACCTTTGATCCTGCTCTCATTCATGCGAACACCTCCCCTTTCTCCCATTGGATTTTCAACAATTCCCGTCCCTTTTTCAGCCGCATTTTGACGGCGGACTCCTTCATGCCCAAAATCTCCGCAATCTCTGCACACTTATACCCTTCCACATAATACAGATAGATGACGATTTTGAACTTTTCCGGCAGATTGAAGATTTCTTCCAAAATCGCTTTCTCTTCGTTATCTGCAGGAAGCTGCGCAATTTCCTCAATCGCACCTCTGCGAGAATTCCAAAAAAGCTTCAGGTTGTTCTTGCAGTAGTTGACGGTCACCCTGATCAGCCACCGCTTCTCATGCTCGGTACTCTCAAATGCC
>ERZ791934.1505-NODE-1505-length-21418-cov-18.412442_pt1 | contig 21418 bp, 21 predicted proteins | sample MGYA00510125_ERZ791934 | MGnify/ENA primary metagenome ERZ791934 (study PRJEB30046, sample SAMN00993240) | human gut metagenome | study: EMG produced TPA metagenomics assembly of the A metagenome-wide association study of gut microbiota in type 2...
GGTATTTCCGCTTTTTAATTATTCAGTTGTAACACATGTATTGTAATCCTACAAAACCGAAACGATGGAAACTACAAAATAGTTGAGAATAATAAATTCCTGACGTATAATAAAATACGTTGGGAATTTTTGTTGCACTTGTAAAAACGGAAACGCCCAACTATAATGAGTACATAAAAAGCGGTTATCATGCCGTGTTAAACAGGAGGACAATCTTGAAGAATGAACTTGTGATCGTGCTTGATTTCGGCGGACAGTATAACCAGCTTGTTGCCAGGCGCGTAAGAGAATGTAATGTATACTGCGAGATCTATTCTTACAAAACAGATATTGAAAAGATCAAAGCAATGAATCCGAAGGGAATCATCCTGACAGGAGGACCGAATAGCTGCTATCTGCCGGATTCACCTACCTATACAGAGGAATTATTTAAACTGGGCATTCCGGTACTTGGCTTGTGCTACGGTGCACAGCTTATGATGCATGTTCTTGGCGGGGAAGTGAAGAAAGCAGATGTGAGAGAATATGGAAAAACAGAGGTTTTGATTGATAAAACTTCTTCAAAGATTTTTGATAATGTTTCACCATCTACAATTTGCTGGATGAGTCATTTCGATTACATTTCCCGAATTGCTCCGGGATTTGAAATATCCGCACACACGGCAGACTGTCCTGTAGCTGCCGCAGAAAATGCAGAAGAGAAGCTTTATGCAATTCAGTTTCATCCGGAAGTGCTTCATACGGCAGAAGGAACGAAGATGATCAATAATTTCGTGAAAAATGTGTGCGGCTGTACCGGAGATTGGAAGATGGATGCGTTTGTAGAAAGCACGATTGAAGCAATCCGCGCAAAAGTCGGAGACGGAAAAGTGCTGTGCGCTCTTTCGGGAGGCGTAGATTCTTCTGTTGCTGCAGTTATGTTGTCAAAAGCAATCGGAAAGCAGCTTACTTGCGTATTTGTCGATCATGGTTTGCTGAGAAAAGATGAAGGCGATGAAGTTGAAGCCGTTTTCGGACCGGAAGGACCGTATGACCTCAATTTTATTCGTGTCAATGCTCAGGAAAGATTTTATGCAAAATTAAAAGGTGTGGAAGAGCCGGAAGAAAAACGTAAAATTATCGGTGAAGAATTTATACGTGTATTTGAAGAAGAAGCAAAGAAGATCGGTGCAGTTGATTTTCTTGTGCAAGGAACAATCTATCCGGATGTAGTAGAAAGCGGTCTTGGAGGCGAGTCTGCGGTTATTAAGTCGCATCATAATGTAGGCGGCTTGCCGGATTATGTTGATTTTAAAGAAATTATAGAACCGTTGCGAGATCTTTTCAAAGATGAAGTGAGAAAAGCCGGATTAGAATTAGGAATTCCGGAATATCTTGTGTTCCGTCAGCCATTCCCCGGTCCGGGACTTGGTATCCGCATCATCGGAGAAGTGAACGCTGAAAAAGTGAAAATCGTGCAGGATGCGGATGCCATCTACCGTGAGGAAATCGCAAATGCAGGATTAGATAGAAGTATCGGCCAGTATTTCGCGGGGCTTACAAACATGAGAAGCGTCGGTGTTATGGGCGATGAGAGAACTTATGATTATGCTATTGCACTCAGAGCGGTGAATACAGTTGATTTTATGACTGCGGAAGCAGCAGAGATTCCGTATGAAGTGCTTAATAAGGTAATGAGCAGAATTATCAATGAAGTTAGAGGCGTGAATAGAGTTATGTATGATCTGACAAGTAAGCCGCCGGGAACGATTGAGTTCGAATAAGTTGGAGTATCAAAGAAACCCAGTATTTATGCGGGGTTGCGGCACTTCAAGAAGTCTTTTGATAACAAATTGATAACAGTTGCATAAGAGCCATTATTCTTGTAATCCAATGGTTTTGCGGTTAAAGAATGATTGACAGGTGGTTGTGCAACAAATAAATCCATATTATAAACTAAGCCCTTAGCTGTGGGTATGAAACTCATGGCTAAGGGTTTTTTGTCGTCTTTATTTATCTGGTTTGAGTTGGTCTTTGAACATTTCAACCAAAGCGTCACTAAGTTCCTGTGAGGGTACTTTTGCCCATCTCTGTGTGGTATCGAACTTCGGATAGTGGTAACGCCAGTTATCGTATTCTTCCCTGCTGATTTCTTCGGAAGATAACTTGTCCGCCTGCTCTTTCCAAGCATAGAGCATTTTTAGTAGTTCGTGGGCGTTTTTTCCTTTTTCCTTGTTGACTTTCAGACAGATTTCTCCGTCTGCTTCGCTGACAGTCAGACCATACAGATCTTCAAGGGTAAACAAAGTGTGCATCAGTCCGATATAGCTGTCAATGTCAGGTACATCGAGGGCATGAGGGGAAACATCAAGTGCCTGTGCCAATGCAGCAGTAAGTTCCGCCTTCGGTTTTCTTGTTCCTGTTTCATATTGAGCTAAACGTACATCAGCACTTCGTTCAGGAAAACCGACAATCGTACCAAGATATTTTTGTGTCATTCCACGCAGAATGCGGAAAAAATGTATTCTTTCTCCAATAGCCATCATCATCGCTCCTTGTATATGTAGTGTAATCAGTATAGCAGATATGTTTAGGAGAAGTCAAGATAATACAAAACAAAAAAGTTTAATATTTTTCAAAAAACCGCTTGACACAAGCAAATATGCTTAGTATAATGAATTCGAAATTAAGCAAATAAGTTTAGAAAAGAAGGAGGGCAATCTATGGATAACAAATTTATTCGTGCCGGAGAAGTGGCACAGGAACTAAGCGTATCAAAGCCTTATGCCTATAAGTTAATTCGACAGTTGAATGAGGAATTGAAAGAAAAGGGCTTTATTACGATTGCGGGGCGTGTGAACCGCCAGTATTTCTATGAAAGGCTCTACGGAGCAGGAAAGGAGGAAAAATAATGCCGGTATTTAAGAATGAGGACAATGGAACATGGTATGTGATGGCAAGGTATGTGAACTGGAAAGGCGAGCGTAGGCAGAAATGTAAACGTGGTTTTGCTACCAAGAAAGAAGCACAGGAATGGGAGCGGATGTTCCAGTTACAGAATGCTTCTGACCTTGATATGAGTTTTGAAGCCTTTACCGAATTGTATATCCGGGATGTGAAAACACGTCTGAAGGAGAACACATGGCTGACAAAGGAGCATATCATCCGCACGAAGATACTTCCGTATTTCGGAAAGTTAAGGATTAGCGAGATTTCCACAAAAGAGATTATCACATGGCAGAATGAACTGCTTGCCTATCGGGATGAGAAGAAAAAGCCATACTCACAGACCTATCTAAAAACGCTGCACAATCAACTGTCAGCCATATTTAATCATGCGGTACGTTACTATGAGCTGCGTTCCAATCCTGCCGCAAAAGTAGGAAATATGGGAAGTGAGGAACACAAGGAAATGCTGTTTTGGACAAAAGAAGAATACAAGAAATTCTCTTTTGAAATGATGGACAAACCAGTTTCCTTTTACGCTTTTGAAATGCTCTATTGGTGCGGTATCCGAGAAGGAGAACTTCTTGCACTGACCGCAGCCGATTTCGATTTTGAGAAAGAAACCGTCAGAATCAATAAATCTTATCAGCGGCTACACGGAGAAGATGTGATTACCACACCGAAAACAAAGAAAAGCAACCGCATGATCAAAATGCCGAAGTTTCTTTGTGAGGAAATGCAGGAATATCTGAGTATGCTTTACGGATTAAAGAAGAAAGACCGTATCTTTACAGTCACAAAAAGTTATCTCCATCACGAGATGGACAGAGGGGCAAATGCCGCAGGGGTAAAGCGTATCCGCATTCACGATCTCCGTCACAGTCATATAAGTTTGCTCATTGATATGGGCTTTTCAGCGGTGGCGATTGCAGACCGTGTGGGGCATGAAAGCATTGACATCACTTACCAGTACGCTCATCTGTTCCCGTCAAAACAGACGGAAATGGCAGATAGATTAGATGATTTAGGGAAAGGAGAGGTTGAAAATGTCAGCTAAGAACAGGGATAACAAAAATCGTTGGAGAAACATTACGGTAGGGTTTCGGGTATCTCCCGAAGAAAATGAACTTATTAACAAGGCGGTTGCCTTATCGGGATTGCCAAAACAGGAATACTGTTACCGCCGCTGTTTGAATCAGGATGTGGTGGTACAGGGCAATCCGAGAGTGTATAAGGCACTCAAACTAGAACTTGATTCTGTCCTTACAGAGTTAAAAAGGATTGAAGCGGGAAACAGCGTGGATGAGGAACTGATGAATGTAATTGAACTGATTTCCATTATTCTTGGCGGTCTGAAAGGAGAGGATGAGAATGGAAAATAAAAAAGAAATGACTGCCCCGAATGTATCTGTTGGCGCAGATACGGAGCAGCCGATTCAAAAAATCGCTGAAAATAGTATATACGAGTATGAAGAAAATATCAAGAGTTTTGAGGAAATGCAAAGAGAAATGCAGTTGAGTTTAGACCCCTCTTATCTCAAAGCAGTTTCCATGAATGAACTGTTTGACACCCAGTATCAGAGCAAGCCGCCGTTAATTGACGGTCTGCTCTACCCCGGCACTTATATTTTTGCAGGTTCTCCTAAATTGGGAAAGAGTTTTCTGATGGCACAGCTTGCCTACCATGTCAGCACAGGCACACCACTTTGGAATTATACCACCCGAAAAGGAACGGTATTGTATCTTGCCCTTGAAGATGATTACCGTCGCTTGCAGGAACGTTTGTACCGGATGTTTGGAACAGAGAGTGCAGACAACCTTTTCTTCTCTGTTTCGGCTGGTCAGCTGGGAAAAGGATTGGATGAACAGCTTGCAAGGTTTGTGGCAGAGCATACGGACACGAAATTGATTATCATTGATACCCTTCAGAAAGTGCGTGAAGTTGGCGGAGATAATTATAGTTATGCAAACGATTATCAGATTATGGCAAGATTGAAAAGTTTTGCAGACGCCCACGGTCTTTGTATCCTGCTTGTACACCACACAAGGAAACAGACGGCGGATGATAAGTTTGATATGATTTCGGGGACAAGTGGACTGCTTGGTGCGGCAGACGGAGCGTTTCTCCTTCAGAAAGAAAAACGGACAGGCAATGCAGCAACTTTGGAAGTATCAGGCAGGGATCAGCAAGACCAAAAACTATACCTTGTCCGTAATACGGAAACTTTGTTGTGGGAGCTGCAAAGGGCAGAAACCGAATTGTGGAAAGAGCCGCCTGAACCTTTACTGGATGAGATTGCCGAACTTGTTATGAAGGACATTTCTTCTTGGGAAGGTTCAGCAACGGAACTGGTTTCTCTGATAAAGGTAGAAATTCAGCCCCACGTTATTACAAGAAAACTGAACATTCTTTCAGGGAGATTGTATGCAGAACATGGCATTTATTATAAGAACAACCGTACCCATGATGGAAGAAAAATACGGTTTTGGAAAGACGATACGGAAACAGCGTGACAGTTGGTGACAGTTGGTGACGGTTGTGACGGTATTTTTGACAGCGGGGGCGGTATCGAAATAACCGTCACAACTGTCACATACCGTCACGGAGAGGATGGGATATGATGAGAAACGTGCAAATATCACAGGAATTATTTATGCAGCTGCTCCGCTTTCACTTGATGGAAGATGAGAGTTGCGAAAAAGAAATTAAGAAGGAGTTGGAGAAAAAGTTGGACAGGATGGTCATGCGTGACCTGTTTGGAAAGTCAAAAACTGCACCGACAGAGGAAGAACGGGAACAGGCAAGAAAAGAATATCTGGACAGGCGAGGAGTGCCGGAGAGTTTCCGTTGGTAATTCTCCTTGATGATAAGGACAGGGGTGTGGCACACCCCTGTGAATAACAGACAAGACAGGAAGGGAGTGTTGCAGATGCTAAAGCAGCCGGAAAGAGGAAGCAGAAACGTGAATGATTTCTTTTATGAGATGGAGGGCAGACAGCTACAAAAAATGAACAAGGTACTGGCAGGTGTGGAACTGACGAAAGCAGAGGAAAGAACCCTGATATGGCTTGCCGGATGGGAAGAAAGTACCGTAGATAATCTGCTGTCAGTCATAGAAAAAGCAGCCCGGATACGGGCAGAGAAAAAGGGCGGATACGCCCATAAATCTAAGCATGAGTCCGAGAAGTAATCGGATTTTGTTAAACAAAAACAAGCCCTCGGCGTTTGAGAGCGAAATACACCCATCGCACAAAACTTCGTTTTATGCTCTGTGTATTTCGCCCTTGCAGGGGGCAAATTTACGCAAGCGTAAATTATAAATGCTATCGCATTTATGACTATGCCGGATACGGCAGATGGTTCGTAAACAGATGCCTAAGCATCCACTCACGATAGCAAAACCGCTATCATTTTCAAAGAAAGGGGGCAATGCCTATCGTAAGAAATTCATTTATACAGATGTCAAAACTGCCAAATTTGAAAGGCAGAATTAGTTATATATCGAGCAAAGCAAGGCAGGAAAATTTGTATGCAGTTTATGAAACAATTGACCGCAAATTTTGGGCGGAGCTAGCGAGATGTAATCAAGAGGAATTTAAGAAAAGCGGAACAGAAGGAACTTGCATTGAAGCGAGGGAACTGATTATAGCCTTGCCGGAAAGTTTCGTAGATTATGAGCCGGACAAGTTGCTGAAATTTTTCACGGAGCACTTTAAGCAGAATTATGGCGTGGAATGTATTTCAGCTTTGCACCACAACAAACGCAAAACTAACTATCATATCCATCTTATCTTTTCGGAGCGTAAGTTGCTTGATGAGCCTGTGGAGAAGATTGCAACAAGAAATATGTTTTATGATGAAAACGGAAAGCATGTACGCACCAAAAAAGAGATACTGGATGAAGCCGGACAGCTTCGGAGTGGCTGTAAAATCATTCCCAAAGGCGAGGTATATGAGCGGAACATTTTTACCATCAAGGACAGCCGATTTAAGAGTGATGGTTTCCTTGATGAAGTGAAACGCTCCTACACTGACCTCATCAATATTTATGTAAAAGATGACAAGCAAAAGCTCAAGGTTTTTGACAGAAACGGTGTGTATCTGCCTACGAAAAAGATTGGCAAGAACAACCCAAAAGCAGAGCAGATAAAGACCGATAATCAGTATCGCACCATGTGGAATCAGACGGTGGATAGGGCGTTGATTAGCGGTGTGCAGGAAGGACAGATTTTGGAGGTGAAGCAGAGTGAAATCGGACAGAAAGTAAAGGCTTCCATTCAGAAGTCGGGAAGAAATCCGGCGCTACTAAAAAGCTTAATTATGACCGCTATTTATACCTTGGAACTTCTCATTGGCAGGGTGTTTAAGGTGGCTTCACTAAAGGCAGATAAGGGCATAAAAACCGTTTTGAAAACAGGGTCGGAGCAGACAATTGTTAAGAGGGTAAATCCGTTTGTAAAAGCAAAGAGCGAGCCTGTGCCGGAAATGCCTAAGAAGTCTGCACTTGCTTCCAAATTTCATAGATTAGAGAGTATCTACCAAAAGTTGGACGAACAGAACAAGGCAATCTATAAGAGGGAGCAACAGCTTGCCAGTGTGGAAAAGGAGTTTGCCGGAACAAAGGGGATTTTCAAGGCGAAACAGCGTAAGGAGTTGCAGGAGCAGGCAGAACAGTTAAAGACACAGATAACCAATATGAAGCAGTATTTATCAAGCATTGTGCAGGGGGATGGTTATAAGAATGTGAAGGAGTTCTTGGCTGAATTTAAGGCTTCTAAAGCGGAATATGCAGATTATCAGTCGGCGGTTGCAGAGTGGGAGAAACTGACTGGAAATAAGGCAGAATCGGACAGTATGAAAGCGAGATTGCAGAGGAAGCAACAGGAAGTAAAGGAACGGGAAAATAACAGACAGAGCCACCAGCACAAGAAGGACAGAGGTGGCAGATAAGGATTGTTGTAGAGGGGATAAAACCCCTCTATGATTTTATGTTGGCAACTATAGGTTGCGAAAAAGAACTTTGAAATTGGTGGTAAAAATAATAATGATTTTGTACAATAAAATCAATAATTGCAGGAGGTAATCTTTCATGAAGTTATCTGAAAAAATAATAGAATTGCGGAAAGCAAACGGAATGACGCAAGAAGAACTTGCATCAAAATGTAATGTAAGCAGACAATCAATATCCAAGTGGGAAGCGGACATTGCATTGCCGGAAACAGAAAAATTGTTAATATTGGGAGAATTATTTCATGTTTCCATGGATGTGTTGTTGAAGGATGAATTGACATTAAGTGAAGTTAAGGAAGTGCATAATTGTGGAAATAATGCAATTCAAGGGAAGAAGCAGGAAGTATATGAGGGAGTATTGATTAAAGAAAGTGTAACCGATGATACCATCATTGACTTGCTGAATGTACATAAGATTGAATTATGGAATACCGGTGGAAAACCGAAATACTGGACGGTGTTGTTTTTTACCAGTGATAAAAAAGATTTTCCGGAGCAAATAGCCAAAGTAATGGGTACTGATCCGGAGAATGGTGGAAATTGGTTTGTTGATTTTAAGGCTGGGAATGTGAAGTACATTGTTTTCAGAGATAAAATATTGAAATATCAGATTGGTAATCAATCAGAAAAAGATTATGTATGTGCTGAATGTAGGAAAATGGGAATTTCCGATGGGGAAATGAATTGGTCGGAATAGGAGCAGATGAAATGAAGTGCTATTATTATGGAGAAGTGATAAATTTGAGTTTGAAAGATAAAAAAATGTTGAAAAAGTTTCCTGTTATCAAATGTAAAAATCGTTTTTGGGGATTATGCAAAATATATACGATTTCAATACCAGAAAAGGATATTGATGCTACGGTAAAAGCATTTCAGGAAAATATGAGTACAGCATTAAAGAAAGAATGGTATATTACATTTCATACACCAGAAAATGTAATTGTTGTTTTTCGAAAAAAAATTTTCACTTTATCGGGAAAGGGAATCTCCCCTATACCTCAAAAATGTATTGATACTTCTTGTGCGGAAGATAAAGAAAAGTGGGATGAAATGGTACGATATGCAAGGTCTCTGGGGATTCCAGAGGAACAGTGTGATTTTTTGCCGGAAGATTTTGCAATACAATAGTACTAAAAATTATTCACTAAAGGATAATTTGAGATTAACCAATACCTGTGCTTTTGTCATACGAGAATTTCCGGATGGATTAGAAATAATTGGGGAATAGGAAGATGAATGATGTTTGAAGGTTTTAGTGAGTCTACTATAGGATATTATCAAGCAATACGCAGGAATAACTGCAAAAATTCGCATCAAGAAAATGAAGTGTTGTATCTTGATGGGGTGAAATATCCGTTGGAAGAATTGTATTATGAACTGTATAGTTACTTTAGCAAAGTAGACAGTGATTTGTTGAGTAATAAGAGAAGATGTATTTCTTCGGCATATAATGATGCACGATTTTGTAAAGATGCTCCAATAAAGGAATATTTTTATATTCGATTTAAGCTGGATACAGCCAATAAGAAAAATGCACTGGGTTTCTTTTTCGATGTCTCTTTAGCAGGGTACAAGTTCGGATTGAACATTTATAATTTAGATGCAAGAGGTATGGAGAAAATACGAGATTATATACTGGATAATAAGCATTATGCGAAAGAAGTAATAGAAAAATTTAATAAGGCTGGCTTACTGGAAGTACGAGGAGAAAAATATAAAAGAGCATATTATCCGGAAGAGAGTGCAGTTTTGCAGGAATGGTTAGAGCGCAAGAGAATTTCTTTTGTACATGAGGATGAATTAAGCAGTGTTTTTTACGGAAGAAATATGCTTGAATGTATTTTGGCGGCTTTTGATAGTGTACAGGATGTGTATTTTATGCTGAAGGAAGCATTATGATTGGAAAGTGGGGATTTATAGTTTTGAAAGAAATGATTAGTTTTTCAGGTGAAGGTCATCTTTTTATGATATAATTGGGAAAGTGCAGGTGTTTGTGCACGGAAGAAAGCATTATTTCAGAGTATGACAAAATATAGGTTTGTCTATAAAATGGAATGCAGTGCTTTAATAAATAACAAAGAAAGGGATGATTGAGATGAAGAAAGTAGGATATAACCAGTACACATTAAACAGGAGGGCGACTATACTTTAACCCTCCTACACCATAATTGGAGGAAAAATGTATAACGAAAAGGATATTATTGCTCAGTGGAATGCTGATATGTATGATTTGCATGAAACCTATACAGACGATGTTGAATTTGCATTAACTCTTATGGGAGCAAGTCCAAAGAAGATTTTAGAAATTGCTTGTGGTAGTGGGCGTTTATTGGTTCCTGTGGCAAAAGCAGGACATGATGTAACCGGACTTGATTTTGATGAGTATATGTTGGGAAAGATTGCTGATAAAGTCACAAGTGAAAAGATTAAATGGAATAAGGCAGATGTGGTTTGTGACGATTGGGGCGCAGGTTTTGATATCGTAATTTTGGGTGCTAATTTTTTGTATAATATTGTGTCTGACATGAATTACGAGCAGGCGCAGGAACTGATGATTCAGAAGTCTTCTAATGCGTTAGTGGTCGGTGGTCATATTATCATTGATTGTGGATATACACAATACCCAGAGAAATGGTTTAATAATCCCAATGCAAATGTCGTATGGGAAGGCGAAGATAGCCATGGCAACTATGGCAAAATGGTTTTACTTGATAGTACTTACGATACAGAAAGTAGAATAAATACATTTATTCGCAGATTTGAAATGGTACTTGCTGATGGAAATACTTTGGTACAAGAGATTCCGTCAGAGAAACACTTTGCGACACTTGAGCAGATACATAATTGGTTAGCTGAATCAGGATTTGTTATCGAGCAGGAGTGCGGAGATTATAAAGGAAATCCTATAAGTGAAACAACCCATAGAGCTATTATTTGGGCTAGGAAGGTTAGTGAACCGAAGTAAAATGTAAATATTGGTATTTCAGATGGCAGGTAATCGTGGAAGGTTATCTGCCATTGTTGAATTCTAAATATAAGCATTACGAAGTAAAAAAAATTTGAATTTCGTGGGAATAGATGATTATGTATTTGACGAAATGCTATAGCAAATGTTATAATATTTGCTATAGCATTTGCTGTGTTAATGAGAGGTAGGAATATGGATTTTAAGGAAAAAATAAAAAAAGTGAGAATTGAGATCGGTTATAGTCAAGAACAATTAGCGAGAGAATTAGGGGTAAGTTTTGCAACTATTAATCGGTGGGAAAATGGGAAATCAGAACCTAGACAAATTGCGCTGAATACATTCGAACATTTCTGTATGTTGCACAATGTTAAGATAGAAGAGGAGTGACAAAGATGGTTACACTGAAGAATGGATATGATATTGATTATAATATGATAAATGTAGATGAAGAATGGAATGAAAGTGAGAAAGCAGAGTTAATAATGCATACTATTCATGCATATCCGGCAAAGTTTCCAGCATTTATTGCATCAAAAGCATTTGAGTATGCTCAAAATGAAGGTGTTAGAATAGATAAGGTGGCTGATATTTTTTGCGGATGCGGAACGGTGGCACTTGAATCTAAAATACATAATTATGATTTTTGGGGATGTGATATAAATCCAGTAGCGACACTAATTGCGAAAACAAAAAGCTGTGATTATAATCCAGAAAAATTAGAAGAGTATTATGGCAATATAAAGAAAACAGTTGCGTCAATACAACTTAGTGAGGATGAGTATGAAAATGCAAATGAAAGGTTGCAATATTGGTTTACAAAAAAAAGCTATATAAGCTTACTGAAAATCTATCAAGCAATTGAGTTGACAGTCGATAATGAAAGATATAGAGAAGCTTTTGAATGTGTTTTTTCTGCAATTTTAAAAGCATCTTCTAAATGGTTAACAAAATCAATAAAACCACAAGTTGATCCTAACAAAAAAGAGGTTAATGTCGAACAATGTTTTGCAAGGCAATATAAAAAACTATTAAAAGCAGTTAAGGAATTAGAGTGTAGTACTAGTAGCGTAGAAGTGAAGTGCCAAAATTTTCTGACCTGTAAGGAGTTGCCTAAGGTTGATTTAGTAATAACGAGTCCGCCTTATGTGACATCTTACGAATATGCTGATTTGCATCAGTTATCATCTTTGTGGCTAAATTATACAGACGATTATAGGAAGTTGCGAAAAGGATCGATTGGAAGTATATATTACAGCAATGAAGCGGCAATAGATATATCTGCGTTGAATAATACAGGAAGAGAAATTGTTGATTCGTTAATGCAAAGAGATTGTCCAAAAGCAAAAGTAAAGTCGGTTGCTAGATATTACCTAGATATGCAAGCAGCAGTTAAAAGAAGTTCTTCAATGCTGAATGAGGATGGAATGATTTTTTTTGTTATTGGCGATACAGAATATAAAGGTGTTAAAATACTAAATTCCAAACATTTAGTAGAAGCGTTACATGAAGAGGGATTTCATGATATAAAAATTGGAAAACGTACAATTTCCAAGGGAATATGTGTACCGTTTAGAGATAGTAATGGTAAGTTCTCAAAAGATAAATCAAAAAAACAAATTTACCATGAAGAATTTATAATTAGTGGGAGGTATCATAAATGAATCTTGAGTCGGTAGGAAAAAAGATTGACGATATTGATGTAACAATTAGTAGTAGAATTATTGAACTCTTCTCAGCTGGCTTATATTCAAGTCCTAATAAAGCATTTGAGGAGTTGATTTGTAATTCATACGATGCCTTTGCTAGTAAAGTTTCCGTTTATAGTCCGGACGATCCAACAGTTTCTAATGCATACATTTGGGTATGTGATAATGGGGAAGGATTAGATGCAGGTGAATTAAAGCAGTTATGGAAAATTGGAGAATCATTAAAGCGAAAGGACAAAGATAGAGATAAAAAACGCTTGCAAATTGGACAATTTGGAATAGGAAAATTGTCGACATATATTTTAGCGAGAAAGTTAACATATATATCTAAAAAGAGTGAAAGATACATCCTAGCGACAATGGATTATAATTTAATAAATGATGATGTAAATGGAATAAAAATCGATGAAAGGGAAGTTACGGAGGAAGAAGTAAGGCAAATTGCTAATGAATATATTAGACCAGAACTTTTAAATTTTGAGTTGTTTGGAGAAAAGGCAACGAAAACATGGACAATTAGTTTAATGACGGAACTTAAACCTAAAGCGTCAGAAATAAAACTTGGAAGATTAAAATGGCTTTTAAGTACAGCATTACCTTTAAATCCAGGCTTTGAGTTGAAATTTAATGGCGCAGAAGTTGAATCATCAAAGGTGAAAACTCCAATAATGAAAAGATGGATTATCGGAAAAGAAGATGAGACATTAGATAAAATCGATGGAGCTATTAGTAGAGTTGAAAAAGTTGAAGAAGGAGAAGAAAGGTATTTTGTAGATTTGCAAAATCTACGAGGAATTAATGGCGAATTCATTTTATATGAAGATTCTTTGGTAGATGGAAAATCTTCAAATCTCGGTAGAAGTCATGGCATTTTTTTGAGTATTAGAGGAAGGTTAATTAATTTAGATGATCCGCTTTTGGGGATGGAGGCTTTTTCGCATGGTGCTTTTAATAGAACTAGAATTATTATTAATGCTGACGAATTAGATGACAATTTGACATCTACACGAGAGGCAGTAAGAGATTCAGTGCCATTTACGCAGTTGAAAGAATATATTAAGAAGAAATTTAATAATGAAGTGAGGAAGTATTATTTTGAGCAAGAGAGAAAGATTGACCAAGAAAAATCTGTCTCTTATAGAATGGCTCAAACAGCATATACAACATCTAAAAGACCAGTATATAATTTTATTCAGAAGTATTATGAAGATAAGATAATTAATCCAATGTTAATTGAAAAGCCTGCAAGCGATAAGAAGGATGAATTATTAAACTTATATGAAAGAGATTTAGAAACTGGTGAACAGGTTATTGAAAAAATCGAATATGATTATAAGCAGATAGAAGAACCAATAGCAAAGTTAAATTTACTGACAAGAACATTATCTATAAATAAATCTCATCCGTATGTTGCTAATTATATAGATAGCAATAATAATTTAATTCCTTTGGAGAGTATGGTTATAACGGAAGTATTGACAGAATCTCATTTATATGAACTTTCTTTAGATGAGGGTATGGTAAATGAGATTGTTAAAAGAAGAGACAGTACTCTTCGACAATTAGCATTATCTGATAAAATGGGAATTCCCACAGCTGCTATGTTTTTAAAGGATTCTTTAGATAATCCTAGTGGTTTAGAGGAAGCAGTTGCCCGTGTGTTGACTGTTTTGGGATTTGAAGTAACTCCTATAGGTGGAAATGGCGAACCCGATGGAAAAGCTGAGGCTTGTTTGGGTTTTAATGAAGAAGGAAAAAATAAAAGTTATTCATTGACATATGATGCCAAAAGTACGGCTAAAAATAGAATAGCTGCAGCAACGGCACATTTATCGGGGCTAAGAAGGCATCGAGAGGTACATAAGGCAGATTTTAGTCTAGAGGTAGCAATTGATTATCAGGGAGCAGGTGATGATTTGAGTGCAATTTCTATTGAGGCAAAAAATGAAAAGGTAACGATGATGACTGCAAAAGACTTAATAAAATTGTTACTTTTAATTACGCCGAAGCAAATTGGATTAGATAAATTGCGGGAATTATTTGAAACTTGTTATGCACCACAGGACGTTCATCAATGGATAGAGAATGTGGAGAAAATGGAAGTAGAGAAACCTCCATATTATGAATTGATAGATATAATCTATGATTTGCAGAAAAGTGATTCTGAAGCGCCAGTTATTAATATTGTTAGATATCAATTAAAAGCAAAGATGGGTAGGGATTATTCTACTACACAGGTTAAAGAATGGTTGGTGTTGCTTTCAAATTTGGTTCCGGGTAGTGTTACAATTGATGGTGTATATGTTGGAGTGCAAGCAAGTGCACAAATTATTAAAGAGCGAGTGCATAAAGCTATCAGTGATATTCCTATTGGAATACAGCCATTGTATGATGAGATTTTTAGGTAGTATTAGTAGGATAACTGGATAGGTTAATCAATTCAAATGCAACCAATACTTGCTGTGCTTGTTGTAGTGCTTCGATGTGGGTGCTGGAATAGTCTATAGATTTTAAATACAATATAATTTCATCTAAGCGAACAAATAGATGAGAATATGATATTTTTTCTTGCATACTTGATTACCTCGAATTTATATTTGTGAAATAGTATATTCAATTATATGGGTTTTATGCTATGAATAGTTGAAAGTTAAGGCGTATCAGAGTACAATAGGCTCATGGCAACACTTTGGCAACAGAAAATCAGTAAGCCAAAATAGAATGTGCAAATGAGGTAAAATATAGGCAGATTTTGAATAAAACTTAAACAAAATAGTTTAAGATAAAGCAACAACTTGCCGAGTTCGAATAAGTTGCTATATCTCTGGAAAGCCTTGATTTATAAGGCTTTCCAGAGGTTTTTCTTTTTATTGGCTACAAATTGGCTACATCTGCCATTTGGCTACTATCTGGGACTGTTGTTCCGTTGATAGCTTAGAAACAGAAACACCCAAGGAGATAACAAATATGTTTGATAGCATAGGAAAATTAACAAGCAAGATACAGTTTGAATAAAATTTCCGGATGCCAAGTGGCACCCGGAAGTGAGAGAGATGTCCTCAATCGTGCTAAGACGTTTGTGATTTGTAACGCATCTGCAACAAATCTTCGGATAAACCCTGATTTTTCCGCTGTTTTCGGTTACCTAAACGTTAATCTTAGTTCTCCAAGAGCTAATCTGACCTACCCAAGAGATAATCGGTTCTTTTTGCTGGAAAACGGAAGTGAGATTTTGTATAATATAGAAAAATCAGAAAGGGGTGCAGAAATGAAGAATGGAAAGATCTGCATTTTGATTGCAGATGACGAGAAGGAAATCCGGGATATTTTGCGGCTGCTGCTGACGGGGGAAGGCTATGCAGTTTGTACAGCGGAAAATGGAAAGGAAGCATTAGTGTTGGCTTCGGCGGAGGTAGATCTTTACCTTTTGGATGTGAATATGCCGGAACTATCCGGTTTTATGGCAGGATCAGAAATCCGAAAACAATTTAATGCTCCTATTATTTTTCTGACAGCCTATTCCGGGGAATCGGACAAGGTTATGGGCTTTTCCGCGGGGGCAGATGATTATATTGTCAAGCCCTTTTCCAATATGGAGCTTTTGATGCGGGTGAAAGCGATTTTACGCAGGAGTGCCCGTGGGACGGCACCAGCGCAGGAGGAAAAGAAGAGCCATATCCCTTTTGGGGATCTAATTTTGGACTTGGAATGCCAATCCGTGCTGCGACAAGGAGAGGTCATTGTCTTAACGTATACAGAATTTAAAATACTGGAATTATTGGTCACCCATAAAAAGAAGATCTATTCTCTGGAAAACATTTACCAAAGCATTTGGGAAGAAGATGCGGTGGGGGATAGTGCTATCATGGTGCATATCAAAAATATCAGAAAGAAACTGGAGGATGATTCCAGAAATCCAAGATATATCAAAACTGCTTGGGGACGGGGGTATTATGTTGATCAGTGAAAAAAGAAGAAATACCCCCAAATTGTCCAGAGAGATTATGGGGCTTTTATGTATCACGGCGGCAATTGCTTTATTCTTCTTTGGCTTTTTATATTTGACGGCAAATGCCATTGCTTCGACTTATCTCCTTGAAAATGATATTTTGCTGACAGAAGGACAGCTGCTGACGTTGCAGGGGGGGATCCGCAGCCTCAGCCTATTGTCGGCGGTGCTTTTATTTCTTGCCCTGTTTTTGTTTCTTTTGGGGCAGAAAATGGCTTATCTGAGGGAGATCATTCAGGGGGTGGAAGCCCTGCGTACCCATCGGATGGATTTTACCATGCCCATTGAGGGGGACAATGAATTGAAGGAACTGGCAGAAAGCATCAATTTCCTTTCGGAAACGGAACGGCGGCTGCGGCAGCTGGAAACAGAGTTGCAGGCGGAAAAGGAACAGTTGATCCGTGATCTTTCCCACGATATCCGTACCCCTCTGACGGCGATGTTATCTTATTCTGATTATTTGGGGCGGAAAGAGACATTGGAGCAGGAGGAAGTGCAGGAATACATTGCCCTGGTGCAACGAAAAGGCCAGCAGATCAAGGCACTGACTGACAGATTATTGGATAGCGGCAGCAGAGATTTAGAAACCATTGAGGATGGCAAGCTGCTGATGGAGCAGCTTGCGGGAGAATGGGAAGAAATTCTGGAGAATACGTTTCCCTGTATCGTAGATACAAAAAATTGTCCCGCATTCTATGGATCTTTCGATATTCAGGAGCTGCGGCGGATCTTTGATAATCTTGCTTCTAATGTGGAAAAATATGCGGATCGGGAGCAGCCTGTGGAATTGCGGATCGATGCTGTGGATAAACGCCTTCGGGTCTGCCAAAGGAATGGAATCAAAACGGGCACGGTTCCGGTGGAGAGCAATCAAATCGGCTTGGAAAGTATCCGGCGGATCGCCGCTTTGTATGGCGGGATGGTGAAAGTTTCCATAGAGCAAGGAATTTTTTCTATCCAGATCACGCTTTCTGAGGTTGATGGGTCACATCTTTAGAATTCTTTAGAATTGCTTGGCAAATTTCTTTAGACTGCTATGCTATGATGATCTCAGAAAAGAAAAAGAAAGTGAGGAATGTATTATGGCATTAGGTTTATTGTTAGTTTTATTTATGGTAATGAGTATCATTAGTGTGATGGGGTTGGTGCTTTTGTTCCTTTTGAAAGGAGAAAAAGGGCAGAAGGCTGTGTTTTACTTTATGGCGGTATGGGGCATGGTCATCGCATGGATGACGGCGAATAGCTATCCCACCAATTATATTAAGGAGCAGTTGATCGCCTGGGCGTTTGGTGCACTTGCTGTGATTGCACTGCTGGTACAGATTTGTGGCAAAAGCGAAAGATCTTTCCTGACAGCAAAGGTGTTGGTAGCGGCATCTGTTGTGCTAGGAATGGTGGCTCTGTTTGTAATATAATGTAAAGAATGCTCCGTAGGAAAGAGATTTCCTGCGGAGCATTTTCGTTTTGGGTTGACGCTGAAATGATATGGGGGTATGATGAAAAATTAGAGAGGAAAAAAGAAGACGAAGAAGGAGAATAAAATGGATTCATTACAAAAGATATATTGCAGGGCATTCCAAGGGGCATTCGCTGTGCGGTTTATGACAAGGTGGTGGCGAACCCTACCATTACTAATATTGAAGAAGCCAGGACACTGTATCTGGAAAGCGGCACAAAGGCGATCATTGCCTTTGGCGGCGGCTCTGCCATGGACTGTGCCAAGGTGACAGGGGCTTGTATCGTAAAGCCCAACAAGCCTATCCATAAAATGAAGGGATTGCTGCGCATCTGCAAGAAATTACCTCTGCTCATCGCTGTACTCACTACAGCCGGTACAGGCAGCGAGACAACGTTGGCGGCAGTCATCACAGACAGCGGCGCAAAGCATAAATATCCCATCAACGATTTTTCTTTGATTCCCAGATATGCGGTATTGGATTACCACGTGACCCTAGGTCTGCCCAAAAATATCACAGCCACAACGGGCATGGATGCACTGACCCATGCGGTGGAGACGTATATCGTTAGAAGCACCACAAAAGAGACGCGATTTATGGCAGAACAGGCCACCAGATTGATTTATAAAAACCTGAAAACGGCTTATGATGATGGACAGAATGTGAAAGCAAGAGAAAATATGCTGCAGGCTGCCTATTGTGCTGGCATTGCTTTTTCCCGTTCCTATTTGGCTATGTCCATGCCATTGCCCATTCTCTGGGGGCCAAGTATGGCGTGCCCCATGGGCTTGCAAATGCGGTCATCCTGCCTTATTTCCTAGAGGAATATGGCCCTGCCTGTTATGGAAAGCTGGCAAAATTGGCAAGATGCATCGGTATGGTACCAAAACATACCAACGACCGCAGAGTGGCAGCGGCTTTTATCCAGTGGATAAAGGATATGAATCAATATATGAAGATCCCAGAACCGATTCAGGAAATCAGAAAAGAAGATATCCCTGCCATGGCAAAACACGTGGCAGCCGAGGGCAATCCCCTCTATCCCGTGCCTGTTTTGATGGATGCTGGGGAGTTGGAGATCATGTATGAAAAAATTATAGAGAAAAAGGAGGGAAAAGCAGATGCAGGAAAAGATTCAGAAGCAGAGGGAGTTCTTTCGAGGGGGAAAACCCATTACATTGTCCTTCCGTAAAGAAGCACTTAAACGTTTGGGCCGTACCATTCGTGCCCATGAGGAAGAAATTTATGAAGCCCTGCGGAAGGATTTGAATAAATCTAAAACGGAAGCTTATATGTGTGAGATTGGCATGACACTGGCGGAGTTGTCCTATATGCTAAAGCATATAGATGGCTGGGCAAGAAAAAGAAATGTGCTGAGCCCTATTGCACAGTTTTCCAGTGACAGCTTTACCATTAGAGAGCCTTATGGAGTGGTACTCATCATGTCTCCCTGGAATTATCCTTTTATGCTGACCATAGAACCCCTGATCGGCGCGATTGCGGCAGGGAACTGCTGTGTGGTAAAGCCTTCTGCGTATGCCCCTGCAACCTCTGCTGTCATCTGCAAAATCCTCAGAGAATGTTTCCCTGAAGAATATGTATTGGCGGTAGAAGGAGGCAGAGTGGAAAATCAGGCATTGCTGGATCAGAGATTTGATTATATCTTCTTTACCGGCAGTGTGACCGTGGGCAAAGAAGTGATGGCAAAGGCAGCAAAGCATTTGACCCCTGTGACCCTAGAATTGGGCGGCAAAAGCCCTTGTGTTGTAGAAAAATCCGCAAAGCTGAATCTGACGGCGAAGCGTATTGCATTTGGTAAACTGCTGAACTGTGGGCAGACCTGCGTTGCTCCGGACTATATTCTGGTAGAGCGCAGCGTAAAGGATGAATTTTTGGGCTATCTGAAAAAATGGATCGTGAAGATGTACGGCGAAAATGCGACGGAAAATGGCGATTATGTAAAAATAATCAACCAGAAGCATTTCGACAGAGTATGTGGTTTGATCGACCAGAAGAAAGTGGTATTCGGCGGAAAATGGAACGAAGAGACCATGCAGATCCAGCCCACCATTATGGATAATGTAGTGGCTGGTGATGCCATTATATTTCCTTCGTTATGAATACTAACGTATTTTCCCTTCTCGTTGGCAAGTTGTTTTTACGCTTCCTATTATTGCGAATAATTTCATCCCATATTTTTTGTTCAAATGCTTCTTGATTCAAAGCCGTTAACTCTGCATCTTCAATATTATCAAGCGTCAAATATAACCTTAAATAAAATGGTGCACGAAGTATATCTGTCAATTTCTTATCACTTGGCAATACGAATCCATGTGTAATAGACAGTTCATACAGTAAATCCTTACTAATAAGATTAACATGATATGATTGTACACAAACTTCATTTAGCAACAAATTATGAAATGAGTCTTTATAGGCCGTTCTAATGGTAAGAATTATTTTCCAACCAGCAGAAATAAACATTTGAAGCAAATCCTCAAATGTTTGCTGGTTTTCTAAAACAAAATATTTTTCAACTGCATCAATATATAGAATACGATTCTCAGTCTCTTCGTACACCTTTAGTACTTCATCTATTATGAGCGTTCCATATGTCATCAAAAAATTTCTCTCGTCAGAAACATCCATGTCTGTACATCTAAATGCCAAAATAACCGTATCCTGACCGATACTAGCCATACTCTTTTTAATGAGTGCAGATTTTCCTGCACCAGCCTCACCATCTACAACTAAAGCCTGATTCTCAGACTGCAAAAAAGAATTTATATTAAACACATTATTTTCCAGAATAATGGTTTTATCATTATACGACACTTGTGTCCCAATATGATTAAAAATATCTTCTTTATGCTTTTTAAGGTTTTCACAACATTCCTGAACTGCAGAATCTGCTTGAAAGAAAACATTTCTACAAATAGTAAGTCTTTTATCCTGCATAAGCTGAGCCTCGATATTACTTAAACCTCTCCACTCAATTGTAATCCCCAGTAATTGTGCAGTATTTTCAATATTTGTCTGATATGCCGGTTTTACAATATCTTTTTTGGAACTTGGAGAAAATTCTTGACTAATATAAAAATAAAGTGTTGTAATACCAGGATAAGCTCTTGCTGCTCCTTTAACTGCATCACTTAATTCATTTTCTTTGCCAGACATAGAAACACTATCTGAATAATATTTTGCTTGAAATCCTATAAGTTTGTCCCCTACTTGAATGGGGTTCGTTTCAATATACAAGCGTGTGCGAGGGAGATTGTGGATAAAGGGATGATTTATCAATAAGAAAAGGTGTATGGTGGAAAGCAAGTCTGAAAACAAAAT
>ERZ791934.1516-NODE-1516-length-21245-cov-3.823738_pt1 | contig 21245 bp, 19 predicted proteins | sample MGYA00510125_ERZ791934 | MGnify/ENA primary metagenome ERZ791934 (study PRJEB30046, sample SAMN00993240) | human gut metagenome | study: EMG produced TPA metagenomics assembly of the A metagenome-wide association study of gut microbiota in type 2...
ATATTTAATTAAGAAAGAACGTTCAAAAGAAATTATTTTCTGTAACCCTATCTCCTTTTGACACTTTTAGTATAACAATCTTTTGTGACGTTTCTGTTAAGAAATCTTATCGCTTTGGTGTCAATTTTTATCATCATATCGACAACAATGAGACAAGCCGGTACGATCTTCTAATCGTTCCTCAGCCTTTCTACAATGGCCTCTTTGCTCATTCTCCGGTAGTTATAAATGGGCACCACAACAGCAATTAAGGCCATCAGCGGCAGACAGACGAAGCTGGCAGCAAGGCTGGGATGGTAGTTGAAGAAAAAAGCTCTGCCGACGGTGTTTAAAATCATCGGCCTTGCGATGGCCATGCCGGCTGTATCTGCCAAGAGAACTGCTGTCAAAAGATAGATCAATCCCTCTGTAATCAGCATCTTTCTGATTTGTTTCTGTGTCTGCCCCACTGCCTCTAACAAGGCAAGCTCTCTTCTTCTGGCCATAATTGTGACAGAGGAAGTGTTGAAGAAGTTCAGCAGTCCGATTACAAACAGTACTGCCGACAGCAGTCCCAAAATCATATAATATTTCTCAGCAAATCCTCTGCACTGATCCAGAACCGATAATCTGGATTCCACATAAAGCGACGGTCTTATCTCTTTGGTACGTTGGGTCAGCCACTGGTCATAAGCCTTTTCCTTCCCATCCTTTACATCGATCCCCGCCATCATTGCATTCCTGCTGCCGCCTAAGGCGGTATATTCTGACACGGGCAAATAGAAAGAGCAGTCGAAGATGGTCTCTATGGCGCCAAAGCGATAAGTCAAATCATAGGGCATCCATCCTATGGCGAGCACCGTATACTCCTTGCCCTTTTCCAGTTCCAAGGTGATCTTATCTCCCGGATCATAAAAAGTACCGAAACCCTGAACCAAATCGCTGACGATGACATAGTCTCCTTTGGCAAATTCTTCATAGGACGGCCCCTCTTCTATAAACTTCATCTTTTCATATGCCTCCCGGTTAAGGCCCATGACATGGGCCACAGCTTCTCGATTCTCCAGATACTTTTTCTCCTTCTCCAGCTCATACCCATTAATATATTTTTCTTTCTCTGCCTGATCTATAATCTTCTTTAAATTCTCATAGCCCTTGTCGTCCAGCGGATACGTGATGTTGTCGTTATAGATCAAAGCCACCTTTTCCGTGTCTTTTTGAGCAGTAACCTCATCAATAAATTCCGGCGACACCGCATGCATATTAGATGAATAAGCGCTGTTCGTGATTCCAGATACGTCAAAATCATAAGAAGCGTAAATGTTCAAAAACTGATCGTAATCGAAGCTTTTGGTGAGAGAATAGGATGCATTGAGAAGCGTCATGGGCAGCGCCAATGATATGACCACCAATACAGCTCTTTTCCATGAGCGCTTCATATTGCTGAATGCCATGGTAAATGGCGTAATCTTACCTGTCTTCTTGCCGGACTTCTTATGCTTTTCCTCCAAATTAATCCTCACCGCGTCCACAGGGGAAACCTTAGCTACGATACGAGCTGGCATCTGACATCCGATATAGATTGTCAAAGCAGCAAAAGATGCTGAGGCGATAAATATCAGCGGATTAATCGAAGGCTGCACCGTAATCACACCCATGGCCGAATTATCTGAAAGCAGGTACGGCGTCATAGCCAGGCCGATAAAATACCCGATTGCCAGTCCCAAAGGGATTCCGATGACGGAAAGGGTCAGGGCCTGCCTGCGGACGATGGATTTCAACTGTCTGCCAGTTGTCCCGATGTTCTTCAGCAGCCCGTAAGTCCTGATATCGTTATTGACTGAGATGCGGAAGATGTTGTAAATAATCAGGTAGCCGGAAGCAAATATTATCAGCAGCAAAACGAGAACTGAATCAAAGGGAAAGGAATCCTCTGCAAAGATATCGTAGGCAGAATTGGAATAAATTCTACCGTACGTATCGCTGATGTGATACTTCTTCTCCATTTCATTGACGATATCGGTTAGGTGAAAGGTATCCTCACACCAGATATACAGCGTGTAAGCTCCTTCCGTTTCCTTTTCACCGAGGGATGGGGCTGCAGCCTTTGACATTTTATCCTGGCAGAATGCCTTGGACACCCACGCATTTTGAACGGTGGAAAGAGGGTCTCCTTTCCAGTATCCGCTGAGGACAAACATCTGCGACACCTTTTTTCCGCCAAGGGTATACTGCAGCTTCACTTTCGTTCCCACTTTTCGAGGCAAATCCAGAATATCCAAGGTGATAGTGCTCAGAGCGATTTCATCGTATTTCTCGGGCATCCTGCCTTGAGTGGGAGTGCAGAGGACCGCTTCTGCCCCTTTTTTATCGGCATATCTCATCTCGGTAGCCGAGTTTACGAACTGCTCATTGACAAGCTGCGAAATCATGATGCTGCAGCCAAAGGCCGCTATCTTCTCATCTTTGGCAACTTCCGTAAACTTCTTATAAGTCAAATTCTCCGCGGTAATATGACTTTGATTCACGTTCATTCGAAATTCCTGCTGCTGTGTGGACTTCATCATGGACAACAGGGCTGAAAATAGCGATGTAAACATGACGGTAGTCATGATAATCGCAATGATCGCGATGAGGTTCCTTCCTTTATTGACCTTCATGAAGCGATTGGCAACACTGTGAACAGTCTTTTTGCTGTCTACTTTAATCATGGAATTCACCTCTGCTTACAATCTGTCCATCCTCGATACGCACGATACGATCCGCCATCTGGGCGATTTCCTCATTATGGGTGATGATGACCATGGTTTGGTGGAATCGCTGGCTGGTCACCTTGAGCAGACCCAATACATCCTGACTGGTTTTGCTGTCCAGATTTCCCGTAGGTTCATCCGCCAGCAGGATAGCTGGCTTTGCTGCCAGAGCCCTGGCAATGGCAACTCTTTGCTGCTGTCCGCCCGAAAGCTTATTGGGAAGCCTGCGCAGTTTATCCGACAGTCCGAGGATCTTAATTATTTCGTCGGTATAGGCAGTATCCGCCTCTTTGCCATCGAGTCCAACAGGCAGCAATATATTTTCTTGTACGTTCATCATGGGAACTAAGTTGTAATTTTGAAAGACAAAACCGATATTCCGGCGACGAAAGATGGTCAGCTCGTCATCTGTCATTTCAGATAGTTCATTTCCATCTACCATTACGCTGCCGGCCGTCGGTTTGTCCAGACCGCCGAGCATATGAAGCAGGGTTGATTTTCCACTGCCGCTGGTTCCAACGACTGCTAGAAACTCCCCCTTCTCCACCGATAGATTCACACCATCCAGTGCGTGAACTTCTGTTTCACCTCTGCCATAAACCTTCGTTAATTCTCTCGTCTGTAAAATAATCATGTCGAACCTCCCAAAAATAGTCTGCATTGTTATTACAATACAGACTATATCGTATAAAAGTATCAGGCTGGTTTCTTAAATATCACACTTTTGATATATTTATTTATATTCGGGCAGAAATACAGAGAAACAGGACCCCTGACCGGGTTTTGAAGTCACTTTGATATAACCGCCTTCTGATTCTATGATTTCGCGGGCTAAATACAGGCCCAGGCCGACGCCTTCCTGCTCTGCCGCTTGTCTGCTGCGATAGAAGCGGCCAAAGATTTTCGGAATCTCTTCTTCTTCCATGCCGAAGCCATCGTCTTTAATATCGATACGGGCAAAGAGCTGGTAAGCGGTAAGAGAGATTTCTACTCTGCCACCCCTTGCTGTATATTTAATGGCATTGTCCAAAATATTAAAGCAGGCTTCTCTCGTCCACTTGAAATCGCACAGAGCGGTTAGCGAGTTCTCTCCCCGCTCAAAAACTAGGTCGATGTCCTTGTCCACTGCTTTCTGCCTGCCTTGCTCACAGACAGATTCCATCAATTCCCAGAGATCATTTTCTTTCGACTGGGTTTTTATGATGCCTGTTTCCAATCTGGATGTTTTGACGAGAGATTTCAGTAAAAAATCCAGCTTTTCCGCCTGTCTTCCAATGGCTTGTACTTTTTCTTCCTGCGCAGTTCCCGCCAGCTCTTCCTCTAGGAGCTGACTGTAAATCATGATATTGGAAAGTGGTGTAACAGTCTGGTGAGAAATATCAGAAATCAAAGTCTGAATCCTTCCTTTTTGCTCCTGCAGATTTTCTTCGCTGAGTATGCTGTCAGCGAGAAACCGTTTCATAGAGTTTTCTATGGAGGAAATCATACTTTCGTCTATCAGCTGCGGCTGAAAACGACCATTGCCGACGTCCTCCAGCATCTTTCCCAAACGCTGCAGAAGCCTTTTCTGACGATGTCTTAGGTAGAACACACCTGCCAAAAGCGCTGCGATGATAGAAATAGAGAGAATGTGGATTACGCTCATTTCAATTTCCTCTTCAAAACTCTCGCAACAATCAATATGATGATACATGGCACCAGAAATTCAATACATCTAAATATGATGTAATAATAAAACGGCAGAGCATACATCAGATATTTTTCATAGTCTACCCAAAGGCTGACACCAAATCCAACAATGAAAAGAACACATATTATATATAAGAGCTTCGGATAATTTTCTCTTTTCATTTTCTTCCTCCTTCCATATTCTATTGAAAACAATAACCAATGCCATATACAGTTTTGATATGCTGCGGTTCTGCTGCATCCTCGCCTAATTTATCGCGCAGTCTTTTAATCGTTACTGTCAGAGCGTGGCCGTCGACGTATTCGCTGTCTCCATCCCACACACCATCGATCAAAAGTTCTCGCGACACTGTCTTACCCTTATTTTCAACCAAAATGCGCAGCAGCTTCTGTTCTGTCTTGCTTAATTCTACGGTCTGTCCCTTGACGCTGAAAATCATCCGCTCAAAATCAAAGAGAAAGTCGCCTTCGGTTATGGCCTGGGAATCTGCCTTGCGCAGCTGGACCCCGACCCTGGCCCGCAGAACCATAAGGCTGAAAGGTTTCGTAATATAGTCGTCTGCACCGGACTCCAGTCCAGTAACGATATCCGTTTCCATATTATTCGCCGTCAGCAAAATGATCTTAGTCCGCCGTCCGGCGGACTTGATCTCTCGCAGAAGATCCAGACCGCTGCCGTCCGGGAAGTTGATATCCAAAATAAGCAAATCCGGATTCACTTCTTCCACGGCCGTCCTCGCTTCTGTCAAAGTATAGCTTTGCAAAAAGTTTCTTCCTTCCTCTCGCAGGCTTAATTTAATGCCTTCGTTCAGCTGTCTGTCATCTTCTGCAATTAAAATCTTTATCATGATAGTTCCTCTCTCATATACCTGTTGTATCAGTACCATCTTACAGGAAAAATCAGATTTGTCAATTGCTCAAAATCGGTAAGAAAACAAAGTTCAATGAATGGATACGCCTTTACACGAAAAAGCTCCGCATCTCTGCGGAGCTTTTTCGGCGATATTTAATTAAGAAAGAACGTTCAAAAGAAATGATTGTCTGTAACCCTATCTCCTTTTGACACTTTCAGTATAGCAATCTTCTGTGACGATTTCATAAAGAATTTATTACTGTTTCATGTAGATTCAATCAAACAATTCCCAGTTCACCGATCAAGATAAAAATACCAGCCAGAATGCAGGCGATGCCTGCCAGCATTTCCCGTCTGCCAATTCGATTGGCATAGGCTTCCTCGTCCATCTCTTTCCGCTTCTTGTCGACAAGGTTTTGAACCATATCATACCGCTTCTTCACCTTAATCATATATCCGGTCACTGTAAAAATAACGCCAAGCACTAAGAACAATATTCCGATAATCAAAGTTCTTCCCTCCATATCTCATTCAATTAAAACAACGATAACTGGTCCGTTTCAGGCAGGCCTTCAAATACACCGTGTGTTCGCAGCGCTTCCACAGCGGTTTTGTTCAGTTTAGAACGATGTACTGCCTCTTCAATGGTTCCAAATGGTTTTTCCTCGTAAGCGTCGGCAAAGGCCTTTGCCGCTGTATCTCCCACGCCGTCAAGGGCGACGAATGGCAGGAGCACTTTTCCTTCGTCGGACCAGAACTTCAACGCTTGGGATTTTCCCAGTCGGGCCATTGCGAATTCGTAACCTCTGGAATACATTTCGTAAGCGACTTCCAGGATCAAGATATCACTCTGCTCTTTGGCTGTCGCATTGTTGCCCATGGCATTAATCATCTCGATGCGATCCAGACAGGCCTGGGGGCCTTTGAGAATTGTATCCGCATCAAAGTTTGCCACTGTACTGGTAAAATAGGTCGCATAGAATTCTACCGGGTAATATACCTTATACCAGGCCATACGGAAAGACATCATCACATAAGCCACCGCATGGGCACGAGGGAACATGTACTGGATTTTAATACAGGAATCTATGTACCAGTCAGGAACGCCGTGTTCCTTCATCACTGCCAGCTGCTCATCCTTCAGCGGCCTGTTCTTACGAACGTCCTCCATAATCTGGAAAGAAGTTTTGTTTTCAATCCCCTTCAGAATCAGGTAGTTCATAATGTCGTCTCGGGTGGAGATCACTTCTCTCATGGTAGCGACTCCGGATCGGATATAATCCTGGGCGTTGTTCAGCCACACGTCTGTACCGTGAGAGAAACCGGATATACGGACCAGGTCCGCAAACTTGTCAGGTTTCGTGTCGTCCAGCATCTGCCTTACAAAACCGGTGCCGAATTCCGGGATGGCGTATGAGCCATGGGTAAATTTATAATCCGGATCTTTAATGTCCAGGGCTTCTATTCCGTTAAAAATCGAAAGCACCTTCCTGTCCGTCAGGTCAGCCTTCATGGGGTCGATGCCTGTCATATCCTGAAGCTGTCTGATCATGGAAGGAATGTTGTGTCCCAGGATATCCAGCTTCAAAAGGTTCTCATCGATCTTATGATAATCGAAATGGGTGGTGATAATGTCTGACTTCACGTCGTTGGCCGGGTGCTGCACCGGACAGAACTCATAGATTTCATGGTCATCCGGCACGATGATAATGCCGCCCGGATGCTGTCCTGTCGTTCTTTTGACCCCCGTGCAGCCCTGGGTCAGTCTGTCCGCCTCAAATTTATTGATCGGCCGGTTGAACTCATCGGCAAACTTCATGACATAACCATAGGCGGTCTTATCCGCTACAGTGCCTACCGTGCCAGCTTTAAATACGTTCTTTTCCCCAAAGATTTCACCAACATATTTATGTGCTGTCGCCTGGTATTCACCAGCAAAGTTCAAGTCGATATCCGGCTCCTTATCGCCGTTAAATCCTAGGAATGTAGCGAATGGAATTGTGTAGCCGTCCCGGTGCATCGGTGTTGCGCATTCTGGGCAGTCCAATTCCGGCATGTCGATACCGCAGTCGTAGAGTTCCATGTCTCCCCATATGAGTTTTTTGCAGTTCGGACAGATATAGTGGGGTTCCAGAGGATTTACTTCCGTAATGCCTGCCATGGTCGCTGCAAAGGAAGATCCTACGGAACCTCGGGAGCCTACCAGATAACCGTCTTCCATGGATTTGTGCACCAGCATCTGCGCCGAAACATACATGACTGCATAGCCGTTGTCGATGATGGAACTCAGTTCCTTCTCCAGACGTTCGCCAATCCGATCTGGCAGAGGATCCCCATAGATGCTGTAGGCTTTTTCCATGCAGGTCGTGCGCAGGGTTTCTTCCGCACCTTGAATTTTAGGCGGGAACTTGCCCTTTGGCACCGGCAAAATTCCTTCATCAATCATATCTGCAATCTTGTTGGTGTTTTCGATTACGACTTTATAAGCCGTTTCTTCCCCTAAATAGCTGAATTCCTCCATCATCTCGTCAGTCGTTCTCATATACAGACCCTGACCGTTTTCGGCATCCTTGAAGCCCATGCCAGCCATCAGAATATTCCTGTAAATCGCCGACTCCGGCTCATCATAATGCGCGTCTGTAGTTGCAACTACAAGTTTTCCCATTTTGTCAGCCAAAGCGACGATCTGCCGATTGTGTTCTTTCAGTTCCTCTTTACCTGAAACCATACCGTTATCGATCATAAACTGATTATTGATTAAAGGCTGAATCTCCAGATAGTCGTAAAAGGATGCAATCTCTTCAATTTCCTCCTGGCTCTTTCCTCCCGCAATAGCGCGGTAAACCTCGCCGGCTTCGCAGGCAGAGCCGATAATCAGTCCCTCTCGATGTTCTTCAATCAAAGATTTTGGCAGCCGCGGTCTCTTATAAAAGTAGTTGAGATGAGAGTAGGATACCAGCTTGTATATGTTTTTCAGGCCCTCTTGCGTCCGCGCCAAGAGGATTATGTGATTGGTCGGCTTCTTCTTAAAATCGATGGTGCCGTCAGCATTGTGACAGTCGCTGTCGTCAAAGACATAACCTTCCATGCCGTAAATGATATTGATATGAATCGGATTGTCTTTATTGCCGGCAAGCTTTTTGGCCGTCTTGGCGGCATCAGGGAAGCTCTGTACAACACCGTGGTCTGTAATCGCAACGGCTGGCTGCCCCCAATAGGCTGCCGTCTTTACCAGATTCTCCACCTCGTTCAATCCATCCATGGCGCTCATTTTCGTATGAGCGTGCAGCTCTACTCGTTTTCCGCCTTCAAAGGTGTCTTCTCTCTTTTTAATCTTGCTCTTATTGATATCCTTTAACATGACGACGAGGCAGTTGTCATATCTATCCCACTCCGTCTCACCGCGGACTTTTATGTAGTCTCCGCTTTTCAGCAGAGAATCGATTTCGTCCCACTTATTATTAGAGCAAAAAGCCTTCAGACAGACAGATGTCTTTTTGTCGGTTATCAAAAGAGTCACTAGCTTTTTTTCATTCTTAATCGGCCTTGAATCTTTCTTAAATAAAATACCTTCGACGATCACCACCCCTGAGTCTGCGGACAGACTGGAAAGTGATACAGATTGTCCCATGATATCTTTTCCCATAATGCGGTTTCCTTCGGCCGGCGCCTCTTTTTCTCTTCGTTTCCAGCCGCCCTTCTGCTGACCGCCGCCAAATCCGCCGCCCTGGCTATTTCCTCCGCCGTCAAAAGCCGGCTTGTCCGGCTGGCTCTTGCGTACTTCTGCTGCAGCTCTTGTGGCTGCTGCAAGGGACGCTTTGATATCCGACTCCTCAGAAGCTTTCCAGCTTTCAGCGGCTTTTGAGTAAACCTCTTCGTCGTTAAGGAATGTAACCTGGGTGTTGATGCCAAAATTATCGTTTAGTAACTGTTGGAACAGATGGGCTACTTTTTCGTTGAGCTGTTCTGTAGACAGCTTTCCTAAAGCGTAAATCTTCAGATGCTCGCCATCAAAAGTAAACTTATCTGTCTGTATCGTCTTTGTAATGGCCGCATATTTTCCGTTGATAATCTCAATCATATGCGGTATGAAGAGCTTGACAGTCTCTTTCTCATCTAAAATCATATCAGCATAGATGTACTCAAATTTTACATCGCTGAGATGATCGATGGAATGAAGTATGATGCCTCGCAATTTCTCCATATCCAAGGAAGGCATGATAAAATTGAGCCGTAGTTTGATAGTCAGTACTCCCGTCTCTTTTGAAATCACAGCCTCTGTAATGTCATAATGATATTCACCAGTTTCGTGGTTGCCGATTCCCTGCCAGTTTATATGTTTGTCAATTAATTCTCTCATTTTCCCTCTATCGCATTCATCAATTCGTCTACAATGTCTTTTTCTTCTACCGTCTTCACTATTTCACCCTTGGAGAAGATAACGCCTTTGCCTGTCCCTCCAGCTACGCCAAAGTCTGCTTCTTTTGCTTCTCCTGGTCCATTTACGACGCAGCCCATAACAGCCACTTTCAGCCCCGGCCTTATGTCAGCCGCAGATAAGCGCCGCTCCACCTCTTCGGTCAGCGCTTGCAATTCCACTTTGGTTCTTCCGCAAGTCGGGCAAGAGACCAAATCCACCTTCGGCGTTCGACAGCCTGCCGCCTCTAAAATCTCCTGTGCATAGTAAACTTCCTCTACGGGATCTGCCGTTAAGGACACTCTCATGGTATCACCAATTCCTTCCAGCAGCAACGATCCGATGCCGATGGCAGATTTCACTTTCCCCCTCTTCAGCGTTCCCGCTTCTGTGATGCCGATATGTAAGGGATGCTCCGTCTTTTCGGCCACCAGCTTATGTGCTTTGTAATTCATCAAAACATCTGATGATTTTAAGGAAACCACCAGATGATCATAACCCATATCTTCAATAATCTGCACATTACGCAGTGCACTTTCGGCCAGTCCCTCTGCAGTAACACCGCCATTCTTATCAAGAATGTCTTTCTCCAAAGAGCCGGAATTCACGCCGATTCGGATGGGAATATTCCGCTCTCTGGCAGCGTCCACGACAGCTTTGATCCGATCCCGGCTGCCGATATTTCCCGGATTGATTCTGATTTTATCTGCTCCGGCTTCCATGGCGGCGATTGCCAGTCGATAATCAAAATGGATATCGGCTACCAGAGGAATTTCCACCTGGGAACGTATTTTCTGCAGTGTCCAGGCGCTTTCCATGTCAGGAATTGCAATTCTTACAATATCGCAGCCCGCTTTTGTGAGTTGGTTAATCTGGGCCAGCAGCGCCTCTTCATTCCGCGAATCCACATTGGTCATAGACTGGATGGATATCGGCGCGCCGCCTCCGATATAGACATTTCTGCACTTTACTTGCTTACTCATGTAAATAACCTCGTTATATCATTCCACGTTGCAAATACCATCAACCCCAGCAGCAGAACCATACCTGCCGCGTGGATTTTCCCTTCTAAGTCGTCGCTGATCATTCTGCCCGTAATCATTCTGATGAAAACAAAGAGAATACGGCCTCCGTCCAGTGCAGGTATAGGCAAAAGATTGAGGATTGCCAGATTCAAACTCATCAGCGCAATCAGATATCCGAAATAGGATATTCCGTAATTGGTCGTTTCACTGACCATGGTCACCATGCCAATCGGGCCAGCGATTTCAGAACTAGGAACTGCTCCCGTTATCAGCTGTTTGAGCATATCAAACATCATAACCGTCATATTCCAGGTTGCCTTTGCGCCATTCTTGGCAGCAGTAAAGACATTGTGACTGATCTCCGGCGTAATACCAACTATATATCTGCCGTCGTCACCCTTTTGCGGGTTGGCGTTAAGTGTCAATTCCTCGCCATTTCTATCCACTGTAATCGCCAGTGATTTCTCTGATTTTCCAATAGCGGCAGTCAGATCCTGCCAAGAGTTAATCTCTGTATCGTTGACGGCCAGAATCTTATCACCTGTTTCCAGTCCCGCCTCATACGCAGGGCTGGCATCTTGTACTTTGTCAATAGACGTGGTCGCACTGCCGACGTAACCCATGATGATAGACAGCACTAATATTGCGATAAGCACATTCATTCCAGCGCCAGCCAGCAAAACGGAAATCTTGGCCCACCAAGGTTTGTTGCAAAAAGCTCTGTCGTCGTCAGAGGCTTCATTCTCCGCTTCCATGGCGCAATAACCTCCGATGGGAACCAATCTGATCGCATACAGGGTCTCTCCTTTTTGCCTTTTATAGATTGCCGGTCCCATACCGAAAGCAAACTCATTTACCTTTACACCCACCGCTTTTGCTACCACAAAGTGGCCCAGCTCGTGTGGAAAAATTAACAGTACAAATAAAATAATTGCATAAACAATTGTCATCCCATAACCTCTTTACGTATTATTTGATCGATTTCGATAATATCATTTAACCCTAAATTATATGAAGGCGTGTGAAGTTCTAGTATTTTTTCTATGTTCTTTTCAATATCGACAAAGGAAATTTTTCCCTTTAAAAATTTATCTACCAAAACCTCGTTGGCCGCATTCATGACTACAGGATAGCTGCCCCCTGCTTCTGATGCCGCATAGGCCAGTTTGATACAGCCGAACACGTCTGTATCCGGTTCCTCAAAGGTCAGATTTGCCCCTTCCTGAAAGAAGTCTAAGCTTCTGCCTTCATAGGGAATCCTCTCTGGATAACCTAGGGCGACGCTGATAGGAATTCTCATATCGGGCAATCCCATCTGTGCAATCACAGAGGTGTCCTCAAACTCGACTGCCGAATGAACGATGGACTCAGGATGGACGAGAACCTGAATATCAGTCAGTGGCACATCAAACAGCCATCGAGCTTCGATCACTTCTAATCCTTTGTTCATCATGGTTGCCGAATCTATGGTAATCTTCCTGCCCATGGTCCATTTCGGATGCTTTAACGCCTGTTCCAACGTCACTTCTTCTAGCTGCTTTCGGTTATATCCTCGAAAGGGTCCGCCGGAAGCGGTGAGCAAAATTCTTTTAATCCTCTTACCCTGATTTCCCTGCAGACACTGAAAAATTGCGCTATGTTCACTGTCTACGGGAAGCAGCTTGACGCCAGACTTGTGAACCGCATCCATCACCAACTCTCCGCCTGCAACCAAAGTCTCTTTATTAGCCAATGCGATATCCTTGCCGGACCGGATTCCTCGATAGGTCGGCACCAATCCACGCATTCCCATCAAAGAATTGAGGAGAATTTCACTATCATCCTCTGCAGCAGCAATCAGTCCGGACTCACCGTACATGACCTCTAACTTTGGATATCTCTTTGCCAATATCAAAGCATCTGTCTCATCGGCCGTCACAACCAAACGGGGCGAAAATTCTTCAATCTGTTTTGACAATTCTTCGATATTTTTCCCACAGGTCAGTGATGTCACTTTAAATCGATCCCTATTTGCTCTAATCACATCCAACGCCTGGGTACCGATAGAACCTGTACTGCCGAGTATGGCCACTTTCTTCATAAATCTATTATCTCCTAAATATTTCAATTCACGCATCTTTTTAGAACCGCTGAAAGGTCAGAAACACTGAATCATTATCTACATTATATTACCAAAGGATGATGACGATATAATGAACGTCTCCGATCCTCCGACATTGTCGCAAGGTTACGTTCATTGAATCACGATTTTCATTCTATTTTACAGAAGTATAATCGTGATATAACAGTTCCTTCCGATCTTACGACGTTGTCGCAAGGTCGGAACTGTTGAATTGTAATCTCAATTGTATTATAAGAGGATGATTACAATATAGTAATACACCACTGGGGCGGTAAACAGAACGCTGTCGAAACGGTCCAGGATGCCGCCGTGTCCAGGTATCAGATTGCCATAATCTTTAATCCCCATTTTCCGTTTATATGCAGATGCAGTCAAATCTCCGCACTGAGAAAGGATTGCGCCGATGAAACCAATCATCACACAGTGTAGCCAAATCATCGGAACGACAAAATATCCAAATAAACCGCAGCAGATGACGCTGCCGATGGTGCCTCCCACTGCTCCCTCGATGGTCTTTTTGGGGCTCAGATTTGGGCATAACTTGTGTCTTCCCAGGAAAAAGCCAGTAAAGTATGCAAAAATATCGGTACAGAACGCTGATAAAAGAACTAGCCAGATTAAAATTGAGTATTCCTGTGTCTGATCCACCAATACCACATGGTAAGAGAAAAACACCACATAAATAATACCTAACATGGTTGCCATGCCGTCTTCTAACTTTCTCTCGTTAATCTTAAATATATAGATGGAGCTGGCCATGATGCTGGCAGCCAGCCACGCCAAGATAAATTCGTGATACTGCGGCCAAAAGCCATTAATCATATAGAGCACGAACATGCTCACATATGCAATGGGTTCCGAAGGATGAATATCCATCGCTTTAAAGCCATTAAAGAATTCTCTGATGCCGACTAAACCCACAAAGATACACATGGCTGTCAGCCAGTAGCCACCCAGATAAACTAACACCAGAAGCGGCACCATGCACAGTCCTGAAATAATTCTCGTCTTCATATTATTTACTTCCTTCCCCCAAACCTGCGATCTCTTTTCTGATATTGTTCAATCAGCTTTTCGTATTCCTGCGGCGTAAAATCCGGCCAGAGAACATCCGTAAATTCAAATTCACTGTAAGCGCTCTGCCACAACATAAAATTAGACAGACGCTCTTCTCCGCTGGTCCTGATAATCAAATCCGGGTCTGGAATATTACCGTTCTCATCGCCGGTATACAAGTACCTGCTGATAATCTCTTCCGTTATCTCAATGTCCTCGGTGAGTCTGCCCGTTTCCACGTCTCTTTTAATATTGTTTACAGCTCTGACGATTTCTGCCCTGCTCCCATAATTGAGCGCTATATTAAACTGGAGTCCTGTATTATTTCGGGTAGTCTCCAGTGATTTTTCAAGTCTATCTACTGCTACCTTAGGAACTACCCTGTAATCCCCAAGTATTTTTACTTTCACGTTATTCTGATGCAGTTCCGCTAATTCGCTGTCTACATATTTAACTACGAGCTTAAAAATGCCGCCTACTTCGTCTTGGGATCTTTTCCAGTTCTCCGTGGAAAAAGCGTAGACGGTCAAGTATTTCACCCCAAGGATGTCGGAGGCTTTGACAATCTCCTTCATTGCGAGCATGCCCGCATTATGCCCTGCCATCTTCGGCAGGCCTCTCTTTGCTGCCCACCTGCCATTGCCGTCCATGATAATGGCTATGTGGGTCGGAATTCTATTTTTATCTATCATATGTCCCTCATAACTTGAGGGCTATCTCAAATACTGAGACAGCCCCTTGATTGTAGTTTGTTCAATTACTAATAGAAATTATACGACAAACTCCTTTTTAAGCAAAACTTTTGGAGTTCAGAATTCATTCTGCCTCGCCAACCGCCAGCGGCTCTCTGGGCTGAATACTATACTTCTAAAATTTCCTTTTCTTTTGCTGCAACGATGTCGTCGATATCCTTTACAGCTTTTTCTACGGTCTTCTGCACTTTGTCTAATTCCTTCTTCAGATCGTCTTCTGTCAGTTCGCCGTCTTTTTCTTGTTTTTTGAGAGCGTCATTGGCATCTCTTCTGAGATTTCTAACAGCGACTTTTGCTTCTTCGCCCATCTTCTTCGTTGTCTTCGTCAGTTCTTTTCTTCTCTCTTCTGTCAGCTGCGGAATTCCCAATCTGATGCACTTTCCATCATTGGACGGGGTGATACCGATGTCAGCGACGTTAATTGCCTTTTCGATGTCGCCAATTGATTTTGGATCAAAAGGTGCTATCATCAAAGTTCTAGGGTCAGGTACGGAAATATTAGAAAGGTTCTTAAGCGGTGTCGGGCTTCCATAATAGTCTACCATGACCTTATCTAATAATGCCGGATTTGCTCTTCCTGCTCTGACTGTGTTCAAGTCCTCTTTTAATACGGAAAGACTCTTTGTAATCCTCTCCTCTAAGCTTTTGTGTGAATGACTCATGTTTTCTCCTCCTACTTAATTATCGTACCAATTTTCTCACCATATACAGCTTTCAGCACATTTCCTTCTTCAGAAATGCCGAAAACATGAATAGCTATGTTGTTATCTTTACATAATGTCGCTGCCGTCAGATCCATCACCTTCAAATCCTTCTCCACCACTTCCATGTGGGTCAGTTCATCGAACTTGACTGCATCTGGGTTTGTTTCCGGATCATCGGAATAAACTGCATCGACCTTCTTTGCCAGCAGAATGACATCTGCATCTATTTCTACAGCTCTTAAGGCTGCAGCTGTATCAGTTGAAAAGAACGGGTTACCTGTTCCTGCCCCAAAGATGACCACATCTTTATGCTCAAGCTGGCTGATCGCCTTTCTTCTCGCATAAGGTTCTGCAATTTCTCTCATTTCGATGGCAGTTTGGACTTTGGCCTTGATGCCCACTGCTAGAAGAGCATCCTGCAGGGCCAAAGAGTTCATTACTGTCGCCAGCATTCCCATGTAGTCTGCCGTAGCTCTGTCCATATCTTTGCTTGTCCTGCCCCGCCAAAAGTTACCACCGCCAACTACGATAGCAACTTCTACTCCGAGATCGTGGATTTCTTTGACCTGTCTGGCAACCGTTTTCGTCATTTCTTCGTTGATTCCAAATTTACCTTCACCTGCGAGAGCTTCCCCGCTTATCTTTAGAAGAACGCGTTTATACTTAGGTTCCATTCTATTCTCCTTTATATATCGTAAAATTGTAGAACAATTATACCATGTGCATTCCTCTGAAAATAGAATCGAGGCACATGATTCAATGAACGCTTCCTTACAGCAAAGCTGTAGGATCGTCTGCGTTCATTATACCATAAAACCCATATTGGGTGAAATGGTTTTTTCAGAACAAAAAGGTTTGTTTTTCTGTTCACAGCAATCAGACTTGAAACCGATCACGCCCCCTCTTTTAGACGGGACCCTTTGCCGGAGCTTAATATATTTTAGGCCTTCTTCTGCGTAAAAGACTTGGACATAATCACATGTAAAACTAGGTGTTTACAGCAAAATCAGCAATTTAAATGCCTATCAACGTCGCATTATGGCAAATTCCCCTATTTTTTGTAGGTCATTTTGACATAATAAATATAGAAGGAGTGATTTTATGGATGAGAACAGATTAAAAGAACTTCGTACAAAAAAAGGACTCACTCAACTGCGGGTAGAAACAAAAACTGGCATTGATCAATCGGATTATTCAAAGATGGAGAACGGCATACGCTACCCTACCATGGAACAGGCCATTGCTCTTTCGAGACTTTACGAAACCAGCATCGACTACATCTATCATCTCACCGATGATCCCAGACCTTATCCGCGGGTAATCAGAGAAGACGAAGACGAATAAACAGGAGTTATTACGAAAAAGAATGTAATAACTCCTGTTTATTTTATTTAATCTTAATCCATCCCTGTTTTTTCATAGCCTCTTCCGTACTGACTTTACCGCCTTTCGCCTCCTTCAAAGCAGTGTTCACAGAAGGCATCCAGCTCGGCGAAATCTTTGAAGCGTTATTGTTGGTATTATTGCTGAAATACCAGTTTCCTTTTACATAGCAGACACTGGTTGATTTGTGATACGTCTCTTTATCTCCGCCTTTTTTCATGGTATCGTAATCTGTTTGCGTTACATAATAAGGGATCACAGTCTTACCATCTTCAGAATAATACGGAACTACTTTATAGTTCTTACGCTTATACGCTTCAAGAGATTTTTTCAAACTCTCCACATCGCCGCCTTTACCAGAATTCATATCCTTTATCTGCTTTGCCAAAGCATTCAAATCCACGCCGTTGAGCAAATCTGCCATATTCACATCCTTTGCGAATTTCAGATACTCATCATCATTAAAAAATGCTTCGACAATTTTTCGATTACTCGTTAATCCAGTTTTGTCCATCAGGTCTTCAACTGCATCGATGAGATTGTCGATGATCGACTTGGATCCCCCATCGCCTCCACTGCCATCACCATCATGGTAACTGCATTTAATTTGAAACCCCTTGTCAAAGCTTCCGGTACAGGTATACTTCCCTTTTGATGGACAGACTGCCTCATCTGTTTTTATGTATTGATCTAAGACGTCCTGGTTGAGCTGGTCAAGATCTCCGGACATATAGTCAGCAGCCAGATGATGCTTCAGCGAAGTTCTGTTAGCCTCACAGACTGTCGCCCTTGCCTCCTTCTGTTTGCCAGTAAAAATCACAATCGACACTGCTACTAAAATAGCGATGATGGCGACTACGACCAGTAATTCTGCCAGGGTAAATCCCTTATTCCTATTGTTTACCATAATGACTTTCCTATTTTCTCTGCTCATTCTAAGCCTAAATTCTTCACAAGTCTTACCAAAATTTCCGTTCCAAAGGCTGTAGCACCTACTGGGATTCGCTCGTCTGCAGCATGAGCCAAAGCTGTAAAGTTATAATCCTCTGGCAGCTTCATCGGCGTAAATCCATAGGTCTGTATACCCAGCTTTGACAGAAATCTGCCGTCCGTCACTCCGCTGAGTACAAAAGGAACTGGTTTAGCCTCGGCCTCTTTCTCTATCAAAGTCTGCGAAATCACTTTGTACAGACTCATGTCGATTTTACTGGATCCGGGATTATATTCCACCACTTCGAATTCGTAATCTGACCCGATCAAATGCTGTACGTCAGCAATCCCTTCTTCCATAGTGCAGCCAGGCACCAGACGCAAATCGCATTCGAAGGAAACGGCCGAAGGGATGACATTGATGGCGTTTCCGCCGCCGACAATCGTTACGTTGGCGTTGTTATGCAGCAGCGGATCAAAAAGTTCCCCTGCAGAACCCAAAAGCTTCAGAGTCTTGTCCGTCTTAGCCGGTTTTAACAGCCGCCTGAGAACTTTTCCCTGAATGCCTCCCATAATGTCAGCAAACCCCTCAATCATCAAAGTTGCTGCCGGCGTAATCCGCACAGGCAGCCTTTCCGTGGACAGCTTGATGATGGCTCTGGCCGCCTTTTCCATCGCTGTATTGTGATGGGATAAAGAGCCATGTCCTCCTTCACCCTTTGCTGTCACTTTGATATGAGAAAACTGTTTTTCTGCTACCATGACAGGGTAAATCTGCTTTCCTGCCACATGAAAAGTAAAGCCGCCAATCTCACCGAAGGCCCACTTTATGCCGGCAAAAATATCAGAATGCTGATCTACCAGATAGGACGCGCCAAATTTTCCCGTTCCTTCTTCATCGCTGACGAAAAGAAATCTTACATCAAAAGGTAGTTGCAGATTTAATTCTTTCATCTGCAGTGCCAGTCCGATAAACATGGCTACCTCGCCTTTCATATCGATGGCGCCTCTTCCCCATATGTAACCGTCTTTGATTTCCGCTCCAAAAGGATCACTGGACCAATCCTGATTATCCACAGGGACCACGTCCACATGGCCATAAAAGAGAATTGGTGGTTTTTTGTGGTCTGAAGCAATCCCGGCAGGGATGCAGGCATAGAGATTCGGCCTTTGGTCATCTAACGCGATGACTCTGTTTTCTATGCCTGCCTCATCAAACAGATTTTTAATATACGTTATACATGGCCGCTCTGGGTAAACGCCGCTGATGGTATTCATCTTGATCAAATCACAGAGAATCTGATCAGTCCTTGAAAGTTCCATTTTCGTCTCCATCTATCTTAGTTTATGTTGTTAATATATTCTACAGCCGCAAGCGCTGCTACGGCTCCATCAGCTGCCGCAGTTGCAAGCTGCCTTACCTTTTTGGTTCTGCAATCGCCGGCAGTAAAAATACCAGGCGTTCCCGTCAGGCAGTCTTCCCCTGCCGTTACATATCCTTTGTCATCCAATCTGGCAACGTCAGCAAAATCCTGATTATCGGGCATCTGACCGATTGCGACAAACACCCCCTGAACCAAAAGCGTGATGGTTTCCTCGGTTTTGACGTTCTTTACTTTCAATCCGCTGATCATCGTATCGCCTACCAACTCCACAGGCACGCTGTCTAAAATAAATTCTACATTTTCCTTCTCGCGGAGCCTTTTGACGTTAGCCTCTTCGCCTCGGAACTGATCCCTTCTATGAACCAGATAAACTTTATCCGCAATTCCGGACAAAACCTCAGCATCTTCCAAGGCAGTATTGCCGCCGCCGATTACCGCTACGTCACGTCCGCGGAAAAAAGCGCCGTCGCAGGTTGCACAGTAGGATACGCCGGCACCAGTATATTTTTCTTCCTGCTCAAGGCCCATGGGTCTGTTCTTAGCGCCAGTAGAAATAATAACGGATTTCGTCTCATAGACTGCGCTTTCCGTCTTTACTTTTTTATGTTGACCAGCGTCTTCAATGCCGACAGCTTTTTCATATACAATTTCAGCGCCCAGTTCCGTCGCCTGCTCATAGAGATTTGTAGCGAGCTCCAGTCCCGATACTTTCTTAATGCCTGGGTAGTTTTCCACATCTGGCGTATTGATAATCTGGCCGCCAAAACCTTTGGCGTCTATCAAAAGCGTCTCTTTTCCGGCACGCTGCCCGTAGATTGCGGCAGAAAGCCCTGCCGGTCCTGCTCCAATAATTACGATATCGTACATCCTTACATCACTCCTCTTTTAAAAATACTCATCATTTCCCTGGTCAGGCTGAACCCATCGTCATCAACTGGCATCTCATCCCGCTCAAACCACTCGGCTGTAGACAACTCTTTTTCGTCCATGGTAATGGTATCATCTCCATCTAAATCGCAGAAAAAGCCTAGTAGCAGGTTACAATCTGTTCCCCAGGGCTGACTTTTGTAATATCGAATATTCTTTACTTTCAGACCCACCTCTTCCATTACCTCTCTGGCGACGGTTTCCTCAGCGGTCTCGCCGATTTCTGTAAAACCTGCAATTAATGCGTATTTTTTATATACCCTGCCATTATACTTTGTAAGCAGTATTTTGTTTCCGTTGATAACGCCCACGATGACTGCCGGTGCGATCTTTGGGAAGATCATATTTCCGCAGGCGTTGCATCGCAGCATCCTCTCTGTGTGGTCATGTTCCAATTTCTCTCCGCATCTGCCGCAGTACTGGTTGTCTCGATACCATTGATAGAGATGATACGCGGTCGCAGCAGCAAAGGCCAATTCCTTCCACTCAAACTTTCGCAGATTTCTTGTAGATTCCCACTCATATTCTGTAAGCGGCTCCACTTTTTCCACGATTAAAAAATATCGTTCCTCATTGATACGAAACAGATACTGCATCTTATGTCCAGCAAAATCGACTGCCTTTGGAACAATCAAAGTTCCGTCTGGGGACTTTGATACCAGAATTTTATCTCCATCAAAGCAGAAGACGTTGTCCTGCTCTCCTGCCTCTATTTCTTCAAATTCGTTGTACAATTTTTTTTCTCCTAAGTCTTGAATCATATTACACCTCTGACCAATATATTATTTACATTACCGATTATTTTATCACAAAAATATGAATTCGTATAGATATTGTGATACGGCAAAACCGTATCATTTCCGCATTGGAAGAGGACAACAAAACTGCGTCAATTTCAGCGGCGTATTCTCTGCAGTCGCCGTAGTATTTACTATTAGTTTAAAGGCGTCGCCGCCCTATGACAAGTTGTATTTTGCATCATAATTCTGAAAGCATGCTTCAAAAATGGTAATGTCTTAAGGCAGCGAAAGCAAAACGTCCCGAGAACACATCCTGTTACGATAAGGTTACGCTTTTTGGGCACATCTGCACATTGTCGCGTAACCGTATCACTGTCAGAAGGCTTCAACAGGGGGGTATATCTGATCCCGGTTACTTTTCCTATCAATTCCTCTGCCACAAAAGCCGTTCGCACTCCATAAAAGTAACCGAAAACAGCATATCCATGGATTCTGCAGGGAATCATGTCTTATTTCAAGGCATATTTCGG
>ERZ791934.1521-NODE-1521-length-21161-cov-5.083436_pt1 | contig 21161 bp, 20 predicted proteins | sample MGYA00510125_ERZ791934 | MGnify/ENA primary metagenome ERZ791934 (study PRJEB30046, sample SAMN00993240) | human gut metagenome | study: EMG produced TPA metagenomics assembly of the A metagenome-wide association study of gut microbiota in type 2...
CCGCCTTCTGTCAGGGCCTTTCTGAGAGGAGAGGCATTGGTGTCCATAAGTATATATGAAAGTATTGAGCAGGCAAGGGAGTTTTCCGCATCGCAGGAATCTCCAGTAATAAATCCGGCTGCATACATTCCGTCCTGGCCTGTCATTGTAACAACGGGATATTTTTCATTTTTTCTTATGGTCATATTAAGAGGCGCCTGATGCTTTATTTCATTATTAAACACCTGTACGTCAAAGGCTGAAAGATATTCTCTGTCAAGATAAGCCAGCCTTTCCTCTATATCCATCTTTCCAAAGAGATATATGAAGCTGTTTGAAGGATGGTAATATTTTTTATAGAACTCTTTAAAGTTTTCATAGGTAAGTTCGGGTATTTTATCGGGGTCCCCTCCGCTTTCAAATCTATAGGGAGAATCCGGGAAAAGTGCTGTATTGACAGCGCCGTCAAGGTATCTGTCAGGGTCTGAAAAAGCTCCCTTCATTTCATTATAAACTACACCCTTTATCTCAAGGGGGTCATTTATATCTTCCATATGCAGATGGTGGCCCTCCTGCATAAATATTTCCTTATTTTTGAGTATAAGAGGCTTAAAAACAGCATCCATATACACATCCATTAAGTTTCTAAAGTCTTTATCATTTCTGCTGGCCACAGGATATACTGTTTTATCACTGTAAGTAAGCGCATTAAGATAAGTATTAAGCGAGCCTTTTGCAAGTTCATTAAAGGGGTCCTTCACCGGATACTTATCAGAGCCGCATAATACAGCGTGCTCTATTATATGGGGTGTACCGCAGTCATCTTCAGGCGGTGTTTTAAAGGAAATGAAAAACACCTTATTGTCATCTTCGTTTTCAATATACATAAGAGATGCTCCGCTCTTCTTATGTTTAAAAATATATCCTGTAGATTTTATATCATCTATTTCTTCCTTAATTTTAAGGACAAATCCGTTTATCTCTTCTCCGATATTCAAATTCATAATCATACCTCCAATCATAACTATTATAGTGTATCCATTAACCAATATCAAATTTTAAAAATTTTATTTTATTTTTTTATTTTTAGTATTGACAAAAGCAGTTTTCTAATTTATAATCATTCTCAGATAAAACAAATTATCAAAAACAAGAAAACAAAAGTTATGAGATAAATAAGGAGGAAAAAGATATGAAAAAATTTGTATGTTCAGTTTGCGGTTATGTTCACGAAGGTAATGAGGCTCCCGATTTCTGTCCAGTATGCAAGGCGCCTAAAGATAAATTCAAAGAAATGAGCGGCGAAAGAGAATGGGCTGCAGAGCACGTTGTAGGTGTTGCTCAGGGTTCAAGCGAAGATATTATGAAAGACTTAAGAGCTAACTTTGAAGGTGAATGTACTGAAGTAGGTATGTACCTTGCTATGGCTAGAGTAGCTCACAGAGAAGGCTATCCTGAAATCGGTCTTTACTGGGAAAAGGCAGCTTATGAAGAAGCTGAGCATGCAGCTAAATTCGCTGAGCTCCTTGGTGAAGTATTAACAGATTCAACAAAGAAGAACCTTGAAATGCGTATCGACGCTGAAAACGGTGCTACAGCTGGTAAGTTTGACCTTGCTAAACGTGCTAAAGCTGCTAACCTTGATGCTATCCACGATACAGTTCACGAAATGGCTAGAGACGAAGCTAGACACGGAAAAGCTTTCGAAGGACTTTACAACAGATACTTCAAATAAGATATATAAGACTATCAAATGGGTGTACAGAGTACACCCATTTATTTTATATACAGTTCAATATTTTAATCCCCTTTTTCTTTGCGTACTCTATTGTATATGCTGTACCTCCGGTGCATTTATATTGATAGCATATACATACGCTGGAATGGTCGACTAAATGTCGGTTTCTTTTATAATAGCATCCTTTGCTGTAGTATTTCTGCGTATACACTATTTTAGATGCTTCTTTTTTTATTTTATTATATCTGTCTATTTCTTCTATGCTCCACCCTTCTTCTTTTTCATACTGATTAATAAACGGGAGTACAAGTATCAAATGTATATGGCTGTATTTTTTCTTCAATTCAAGAACAGCTTCTGATGCCAGTCTGTCAAATCCTCTTGCTCCTCCTGCCCCAAAATAAATATATCCGCTAAGTATCAATTTTTCAGCTGTATCATATACTTTCGAGTACAATTCAAAATCTTCTTTTCGTATTTCTCTGTGTCCTGTAAAGCAGGCTGTTTTTTCATTCTGATTCAAAATTAACACCTCACAAATAATAAAAATTATTTTATTACACACAATAATTATACTTTTATTACTCCATTTTATCTATTAATACACGTCTATAAAATGTAGGTATTAAACGTTTTTGAAAGAGGTGTTATATTGAGAGCAAATGAGAAGAAAGAAATTAACATACTTGTTGGAGAAAATATAAGGATTTATAGAGAAAAAAGCGGATACAGCAGAGAAAAACTTGCAGAACTTGTCGGAATAACTCCAAGATTTTTGGCTGATGCCGAACTAGGTTTTGTTGGTGTATCATTAACGACATTAAAGTGTATATGCGAAACTCTTGGCATATCTGCTGACAGAATCTTATGGAAACATGAAAATAAAGAGATAGAAATTTCGGAACGCCTTTCCCATATAAACCCTGAGTTTCTCAGCGTAATAGAAGAGTTGATACAAAAACAGCTTGAAGTAATAGAACTTGTTTCAAACAGCGAAAATAAAAAAGGCACCAGGAAATAATCTGATGCATTTATCTATAAAAAATATACGGAATCATCAAGGAGCAGGATATTTAAAAATTTTCACCTGCTCTTATTTTTATATATTATAAAAACCTGTACCAGCCTTTTATACTGATACAGGTTATATGTTTCATTTTATATTTCATTTACTTGGCTTATTTTCGTCTATGTCCTCTAATGTATGCCAATTCTGCGGATTTTTGTTTTTAAAAAACAGGCGTTTTACCCTTTCTATCAGTCCGTCAACGAAATAAAACCATATATTGCAAAATATTACTAATATCAAAAGTACTATAAATACTGCACCTATCATTTTAAGGGTCATAAATCACCTCATTTTTTTGCATATCTGTTCATAAAAAATTCAGTAAATTCCTTGAGCTCATCTTCCTGTGACACATAAACATAAAGGCTCTCATCATCAAGCCAGTCATAGGCATTTATACCGATATAGCTGTTTTTATCAGGATAAATAATAAAAGCGTCTGTAGGATATTTATTTCTGTAAGCCTTTAAAATTTCTGAGCGGCGGTAGTATGCAGGGTCACCACAGCCTGAAAGGTCCGGCACCGTAGGAACAACAGCTATTGTCTGGCTTTTATCGTCCCAGCCGACTATGAGATTTCCTATTTTTGTTTTGCTTCCATGGACAAAACCATAATTAAATCTGCTTACATCTTCGGTATATCCAAAAATTATTTTGTAGTCATCTCCGTTTTCTACCGCGAGATTAAAAAGCTGTCTCATTTTTTTAGCATTAGCATTGCTCTTCTCCATATCCGGCTCAGGGCCTTTAAATAACTTGCTGAATAATCCCATATAAATCCCTCCTAAAATGTATTGTTTATTATTAAGCTGATAGACAAAACAGCCTCAACAATAAAAACAAATTTTATATTTTGTATTTATTATTTGTAAAAATAAGTCTGTCTTAACTTTAAATATATGAGTTAGACAGACTCAAACTCTTAAAGGTTTATTTTATTCTTTTAAGCTCTCCAGCCAGTCAACCATGGCCTTTATCTGCACTTCAGCGGTTTTATCTGCCGCCTCCGGTACAAACAAAGGGAGATTTTCAGGTATTGCCCTTCTGACTATCATTACTGCAAGGCATAAATTTGTAAATAAATTTATCCTTTCATCATTCGCTTTTACTCCAAAGATTTCTAAAAGTTCTCCAAAGAGTTTCTTTTGGTTTTGTCTGAATATCTTATAGCTTTCTTCTGATAAACGTTTAAAAATTAGCTGCTGCTCTTCTATTGTAAGTACAGCTATTCCGTTTTTCTCACCATAACAGCAGGACATAAAAAATTTTGTTGCGGCTTCACGCCAGCTAAACTCAGCCATAAGTTTTTTAGCATACTGAATTACTTTAGGCTGCTGAAGATAAAAGGATTCAACTATCAAATCCTCTTTAGCAGGAAAAAACGAATAGAAAAAAGTTCTGGATATTCCTACTTCTTTATATATCTGCTCTACCGTTGTATGCTGAATTCCTTGTCGTGCTATAAGCTCAAGGCATACAGATATAAGTTTTTTCCTTATTTCTTCTCTTTCTTTATCCGAATAGGAAACTTTAGGCATTTGCCTTCCTCCTTCAAAATAAAGACAGATTAAAATATTTGTCTTTATTTTACCATATCAATTTTACTGTTGCAATATATTCAAAAATATTTAATCTATTTAAGTTAAGTCATTAAAATATTTGGCTAAATAATCATAAGAAGAATGCCGCATCCGATTATGACTATACTAATAATTCCGACCGTAATTCTATAAGCCTTTTCGCCAAAGTTATGATATATAAAGGCTAAAAATCCAAGAGGACTGCTTCCATTTGGGTCACATATCCATCTCCAGTTAAAAACCGCTCCGGCAAGAAATATAAGTCCCACAGCAATGACAAATAACTGCCAGTGCTGCGCAATAAAAGGGCCTATTTTTTCCGCTAAAGTATCCAGTGCATTCATATAAATCACTTCCGGTAAATTTATTTCATTCTTTTATCCATATAAATATTTTAGTTTTATTTCATAATGGATAGTTACAATAAAATTTACTATACTACTTTTATTGAATTATAGCATAATTATAATATAGAGTCTATTAAGGGCGCTGATAACAAACTGCCATTAATAATTACAATAAGCAAAATATCCACCCGCATAGAGGGTGGATATCTATTTTTATAAGATTTTTATTCACTGACTATATATTAATCTGCTGAAGCCTATATTCCTATAATTTTTATATTCTTAATTATTTGCATAAGTTCATTTTTATCTACATCTTCTGAAGATACTTTGATGTATATATCCGTAACTTTATATACTATATTTTGAATATTTTCATTTTGGGCATAGTAAATTGAAGTCCCATTATTGTCAATAACTTCATAATTATCTTCTAAAAATTCAAATCCGTCTTCTTTATACAGTCTGTAATCAATCGTATCTTTATTTGAATTTGAAAATATTATATCTATTTCTTCATCACTGCACTCAAAGCTTTCTATATTATTAAAGCCTCCTGGCAGATATTCAGGAATATAAATATATTCCCAACTCTCAGGAACATCTTCTAAATCATAATCCATATTCATATTGTGTTGTGTTATATGTATACTGCCATTATCATGTACAGCAAATATTTTTCTTATTGTATTTTTTATATCCGCTATTGTGCTTACACTCAAAATAATAACAAAGCACGCGCAGACTGCTGCACCCCAAAATATCTTTTTCCTTTTTTCATTTTTAGTATCATATATCTTTTTTCCAATGAGATTATTGATAAACTGCTTGTACTTATCGGAATAATCCGGCTCATATGCACAGCCTTTTTCTTCTTCAAATATTCTAAACTCCTCAAGCAGTTCTTTCTCTAATAAGTATTTAACTGCTGTTTCAAAATGTTCATCTGATATATTGTCAGGAATTTTCATAATTGTCCTCTCTTTTTATTATATCTTTCACCATGGCTTTCCCTCGTGCAAGCCTCGTACTTACATTTGTTTCCGTTATATTAAGAATTTCCGCTATTTCTTTGTTTGTACAGTTATATATATACTTTAAAATCAGAGTATTTTTATATTTATCATCTATTTGTCCAATGGCAGTTACAACTATGTCTGATTCTATTTTTGAAATCGCTCTGTTTTCAACCTGGTATGTGCTGTTTCCGGATATAGTATCATAGCTTTCTATATCTATAACCTTTTTTCTTTTGTTATAAATATCAATAGCAGTATTTTTAGCTACAATCCATACAAAATTTATTCTCTTGTCATAGCTCTGGTTTTTTATTTTATCAAAATTTTTCATTACCTTTTCCCACGCTCCCTGCAGAGCATCTTCTGTATCCTGTTTATTTTTTAAAATAGAATATACCCTTATATATATATTGGCATTGGCTCTTTCATATAAATCACAGAATTTTTCTCTATCATCATTTTCTTCAAGAATCAAAAACATATTAAACACCATTTTCACAAATATTTATATATTTCATAAATTATCTCATATCTACTAAAGCAATATTCTTCTGCTTTTATATACCTATGATTATATTTAGCTATATAGTTTTATGCTTTTTACGATTTTCTCTATTTCTTCATTTTTCAGTTTTCCTGAAATACTGACTGTAGAAATTTCGTCAGTGTACGTAAATATCTTCCTGTCATCCCATTCAGATAAAAAGCCATATTTTGAACCCAGCTCAGCCTTTTTAGTTTCATAATCTTCATCATCAATATCTATACTTACATCGGTGCTTCTTATTTCTACAAAACATATAACTTCCGAACCATCAGTAAATTCAGCAGTAGTCATCCCGTCACTGACCCTTACACTTTTAACGGAATATCCATCTGGTATGTATGTTGGCAGATATATGCTCTGGCCATTCGTTTCAAATTCAGGATATTCTATTTTATTTCCCCGGCGTGTTTTAGCTATAAAAAGCATTAATAATATAAAAATCAATACTATAAAAACAAATATAATTTTTTTATTTTTAGTCATAGTTTCCTCCATATAAACTAGAGTTTTATGCTTCATATATACAAGTAATAATTTACCATTTTAACAATATTTTTTCAATAATAGACAATTTATGACTTTTAATAAATTATATTTTCCTCCAAGTTTCTTAAACAATTCAAAAGCAGTTTTATTCAGGAAATATGTGACCAAACCACCTACTCTTGGTTATTTATTATGAAAGCTTTATTTAAAAGTCATTAAGCTTTTAATATATGATGTATTGAAGGAATTATACTTATCCCTTGTAAAATAACGCCACATAATAAAGGCAAATATTTTCACAATATTAATATCTGTTATCTCCATTATTAAGTGAGGAAATCTATATGAAAAATAATGCAAAAATAATTATATTCGGCCTATTTATTATAATCATATTTCTAGTAACAGTTAAAAACAGCATACCAAACGTATACTTAAACGAATCAGGTCAAAATATAGTAGTCAACTATCGCGATGATATATATGGCACGTCCAATACTTATAGCAGTCTTGAAGAAATTTCTGAGTCACCCAAGACAGTTTTTTCTCTAAAAATATCTAATACTGTTATAAATGACCCTAAAAACATATCTAAATACGAAAATATTGAATACCTTAATATATATGAATGTGAAATAAACGATTTTTCATTCTTAAGAAGTCTTGATAATCTAAAATCTCTAGAAATAAGTTATTCTAAATCCAACGATTTCAGCCGTATCAAATATCTGCAAAACAAAGAAAGGCTGCTGTCTCTTGAAATTGCGTATTGTAAAAGCATCGATTGTTCTCCTGTTACCGATATAGACTGGTTAAAAGATTTTACCGGCTTAGCCTTCCTTTCTCTATGCGGTAACGATGTCAAAAATTTAGATGTCATATCTAATATGAAAAATTTAGAAATACTATATTTATACGATAATGACAGTATATCAACACTTGAACCTTTGTATGAACTTCCAAATCTGACAAATGTCATTATACCTTCAACTTATGTATACACAGATGAAGATACTAATAACCTTGGTAACCCTATGGAATCAACTATTTATTACGATTAAATTTCAACTGTAGTTTTCGTAGGTTTTTATAAAAGCCAGTTAATATTTATAAAACCTTCGTCTATTAATATAAACGGAAGGCCTGCCTTATGGCTGAATACCTTTCCCGTATATTTATTAAAAAATATTGGAAGAGATTCATACCCTTCAAGTTCAAAAACATAGTATCTGTCTAAGTCATGGCCTGTGTATCTTATGGCATTGGGGTCATAAATATCTTCATTTTCATATTTTGTAATATTTCTTTCACTCAGACCATTAACTACCTGATTATATTTTTCCATAGATGCCTTTTTTATAATACTTTCAGCCTCCTGAATGGTGTATGGCTCCTGTCCATTTTCGTCCATACTTATGGTTATAATATTGATTTGAGGCACATCATCTCTGTCATCATGCTGAAATGTATAAATATAGTCAGAATAATAATGTACCTCTCCCCCAAATGCTTCACATATAAATCTTAGTGGAATATAATAGTCGTCCAATACATACTCAAATCTTCTTGGCATTGATATGTTCTTACCATTTAGAACAGCTTCTGTGCTGTTGTATGATTTTACAAAAAGTGTCTGCCCTTTATAGTCTATACTGATGCTTACAAAGTCGCCCTTGTTTACTGTTACTTCTGCATCAGTCATTTCAGCAAACTTTTGTAATGAAATATAAACAACATCGTCTTTGATGACTGTACCTGGATCTTTTACAAAACCTCCATTAAACATTACTAGTCTTATTCCGTTTTTTACATCTTTTTCATACGAAAATCTATGTTTTCCATCTTCACTGCTGTGATAGTCAATTTCATATAAATCTTTAAATTCTGTTTTATAAATAGACAGTTCAAGATTATTTGGATTTTCGGATGCCATAACCATATTAGCATAATTAATACATAGCAAAACTGCAATTATAATGCAGCTGATTTTCCTAAACATACTCATTCACCTCTGCTCAGTAAAAATGATATATTTATATAAAGTCCACTTGTTTATGTACCTTTTAAGGTTATCCTTCTTCTTTTTACTATTCACAATATTCCATTTTATACGGTTCCGTAAACAATACTTTGCCGTCATCTTCGTCTATTAAAAGTCTGTATAGATTTCCTCCATCAGTCATCACATATAAAAAGCTAATTTCGCTTTCTATCCATTTTACATCATCAAGTATTTTATTTTTATCTATGTAACTCACGGCTCTGCGTTCACCGTCAATAAAAGTTATGTTATTATATCCGCATATACTGAGACTACCGTCTTTTCCTATGGCTAGTACTGCGTTTCTCATAAGCTCCGTACTTTCTGCATTATCCATAAGCTTAGTGAATTTTAACGTACTTTCTTTTTCTCCCATAAAATAAGAGATGTTTAATCCGCTTCCCCACAATGTATCATCTTCTTTTATCACATATAAAGCTTCATAGTATGAATCATAAGACTTTACATTATCCATTATCTTAATAGGTTCAAGGACGTATTCTGTTGTTCCGTTTCCAAGCTGACCGTAATAGTTCAGTCCCCAGCCCCAAAGGCTTCCGTCTTCTTTTAATGCGTATGATATATTTAAGCTGTTATCCTTTTGAATCTCAGCCACATCATCAAGTATTTTGACAGGTGCAAGAACATTTTCCGTTGTTCCGTTTCCGGCTTCACCTTCTCCGTTATATCCACAGCTCCATAATGTACCGTCATTTTTTAATGCATAGGCAAATGAATATGTTTCAAAGGAGCCATCTCCCACTGCGGCTGCTGTTACATCTTTAACATCATCCATAATTTTAACAGGTACATTGCCACTTTCCGTCGTGCCGTTTCCAACGGCTCCATATTTATTGTTTCCCCAAGCCCACAATGTATTGTCTGTTTTAATTGCATAAATCGTCGGGTCTCCTCTGTCATAACTCCTCACTATGGTTTTGACATTATCTAAAATTATTTGGGGGTTGGCTGACTCAATATAGTCAGACCCTTGGCCAAGCTCACTTCCGCAGTAATCTCCCCAGGACCAAAGGTTTCCGTCTTTATCTATTGCAAAAGCAGGAAGTCCGCTTACATCTATGCTCTCAACATTTTCTAATAATTTTCCTGTCTTTTCACTAAGATAGGGTAAACTGTTTTTGCGATATAATATATCATATAAATCTCCGTTTTCGGTTATTGCATATCCGTATGTTGAATATTTTACGTTATCTAAAATTTTTGTATATGTAACAGAATTATTATCCTCATCCTCTATCACCCATAAGCTATTATCGTTCTTAATAAAATGTGGCTCAACATCAAATTTTGCATCATATTTAACTATACTTTTAACATTATTCAAAACTATTTCAGGTTTTGTGCTTGAATCTTGAAACGTTTTTAAATATTCATGCAATTCTTTTGTCTTCCAGGACCACAGATTATTATTTTCGTCTAAATAATAATTTAAATATATGTAATCGCTGTCATACCATATTTTATTTTCAAGAGAGAACCTTTCAATATCAATTTCTGTATTTTCTTTTTTATTCATATAGTGCGCATTATCAATAGTATTATTTTCTGATGCATCGGATTTAAGGCATCCCGCAGATGTAACCAATAACACTGCTGCTAAAATAACAAGAACTGTTTTTTTCATAAGTATCACCTTGTAGTTATATGTTTTAAGTTTTTAATCCAACCGTACATTACCATACTAAAATTAATCTTTATTCTTCAAACTCTATTTTATATGGTTCAGTAAATAATATTTTTCCTTTTTCAATCTCATCGGCTGCAAAACAATATAGTTCTCCATTATGAGTCATGGCAAACATAGTGTTTACATATCCATCTATCCATTTTACATTATCTAATATTTCATTTTTATCTATATAACTCATTGTCTTTCGCTCACTATCTATAAATGTAACATTACCATATCCACATATTTGTAAGCTTCCATCGTTCCCTATCGCAAAGACAATATCATCTATTTTATTTATGTTTTTGATATCATCCATCAGACTTACAAACTTTAAAGTACTTTCCTCCCCTATAAAATAAGAAATGTTTAACCCGCTTCCCCACAATGTACCATCTTCTTTTATCACATATAAAGCCTCATAATATGGCTCATAAGACTTTACGTTATCCATTATCTTAATTGGTTCAAGGACGTTTTCTGTTGTTCCGTTTCCAAGCTGACCGTAATAGTTCAGTCCCCAGCCCCAAAGGCTTCCGTCTTCTTTTAATGCGTATGATATATTTAAGCTGTTATCCTTTTGAATCTCAGCCACATCATCAAGTATTTTGACAGGTGCAAGAACATTTTCCGTTGTTCCGTTTCCGGCTTCACCTTCTCCGTTATATCCACAGCTCCATAATGTACCGTCATTTTTTAATGCATAGGCAAATGAATATGTTTCAAAGGAGCCATCTCCCACTGCGGCTGCTGTTACATCTTTAACATCATCCATAATTTTAACAGGTACATTGCCACTTTCCGTCGTGCCGTTTCCAACGGCTCCATATTTATTGTTTCCCCAAGCCCACAATGTATTGTCTGTTTTAATTGCATAAATCGTCGGGTCTCCTCTGTCATAACTCCTCACTATGGTTTTGACATTATCTAGAATTGTTTTAGGAGCAGCTGACTCTATATAATCATTATTTTGTCCAAGTTCTATTCCCGTGTTATATCCCCAAGACCAAAGATTTCCGTCTTTATCTATTGAAAAAGAAGTTCTTCCTGTTATATCTGCATAGACAATGTCATCTAATATCTTGACCGGTTCCCCCTCTTGTTCATATTTCACTCCAATATCAGATATTAATTTGGGATTATAATCGAGAAGATATAAATCATCGTTTTCAGTTATTGCAAAACTATCTTCGGCATACTTTACATTTTCTAAAATTTTAATATATGAAACATTATTGTTTTCCAAAAAATTTAACTTCCAAAGACTTTTATCTTTTTTCAATAAATATGGATTTTCTCCATTTTCAATTATATCAACAGCATCATTTATTACTATTTGAGGTTTAGTTTCAGTATTTATAAAATCTTCAGTTACTCTGTCAAAACAATTTGACTTCCATATCCATAATCTGCTGTCACTATCTATATAAAAATTAATAGATGGTTCTGTATATGATTCTCTATTTTTAAATGAATAGTTTTCAATATCAGTTTTATCAAAGGATTTTTGATTATTTATAGCTGCGTCAATGTTTAAACTACTATTTTTCTTCATATCGGCACTTTGACAACCAGGTACTGCCATAAGCAGAACCCCACAAAAAAGTATAGTAATAAATTTTTTCATATTTTCCACTCTTCCCTATCAAAATTCACACATTATACTAACTGTATAACATTCATAAACAAATTTTTAGTCTCTCAAAACACTGCATCGTCTTTTTCTATGTATAATCCAAATGCTCCCGGAAAACTGACAAAGTAATATTTATCATCTTCACTTTTAATTGTGCCTATCATTGTACTGTCAAGTATGTATTCTTCACTTTCTTCATCATTTTTGAGTATACCTATTGTTCCTTCTCTAACTTTTACTTCCGTATTTATAACATCTCCTGAAAAATCTCCTACACACTCTTTATTAACCCACATTTCAGGATATAATGAATAATATCCATTCACAAGCCTGATATAATACAATCCATCTATTTCTCCTATAACTTCTACAGCTATTCCTTTTGATAAAACTTTAACTTCTCCAGAATCTTCGCTTGCTCCATAATAAGCTGTTGTTTCTTTGATTATATATTTTTCTTCGTTTATATTTTTGAAATAAATATTGGGATTATCATTAGTAATATACCAAGAGGGAACATATCCTTCTATTTTTATTTTTGTAAAATACTCATCTCCGCCGCTAAGCACTGTTATACGGCTGTTGTTGTTGTTAATACCATAAGGATTTATATACGCAGATGGTCCTGTTGCCGAAAAATTCTCTGCATATACGCCATCAATGCTGCTATGAAGATACAGATTCGGTACTTCCTTTAAGAACATCACATCTTCCGAATCACTATTAACCTCATTGTCCTTGTTAAAATAATACTGCGCAGCATTTAAGCAGAGGCTTACTATAAGTGCAGCGTTTATAATCATAGATACTTTTTTCATTTTTATTTCTCCTATTGTGTATTTATTGAAATCAACAGTTTTATACTTATCATTAATAAAAACCATTTTTATACCATTTTCGTCACATCTAAATTAGTTAAATTTAAAGAATATAATTGTTTTATCTCTTCCATATTTTATAATTCGCGTATACTTTTTTATACTATGTATTTAAAATAAAAAGGCAGCGAGATTTTAATCTCACTGCCCTTTTGCAATACTTATATTTATTTTTAAATGCTTTTATGGATTGTTATATTTACCATATGTCAGAACAATCACCTAACATATTTATCACTGAATGTATTTACATCCATAGGTTTTTCATATAAATATCCTTGTCCATAGTCACAGCCTAATGCCAGCATACTCTGTCTGTCTTCAGGAGTTTCTATTCCCTCGGCTACAGTTTTGATTCCGAGTTTCTTTGCCAGACTTATGACCTGTTCCAATATAATGTAACGGCGCTCTTTGTCATCAACTGATACCTTTCTCAAAAATCCTCTGTCCAGTTTCAATTCATCTATATTGAGCTGATACAGCATATTTAAAGATGAATAGCCCTTGCCAAAATCATCCATAGATACTTTGACGCCTTTAGCATGCAGCTCTTTTATCTGATGGTCTAAAAGTTCCAAATCATCACTTGCAACGCCTTCAAGTATCTCAAGAGTAATCAATTCCGCAGGAACATTATATTGAGCCAGAATTTTCTCTACAGTATCAGGATAGCTTAGATCAGAAAACAGTACTTTAGACTGATTTACTGAAATAGGAATGGGTTTCACGCCTGAGTCCATCCACGTTCTTATCCGCTCACATACTCTCTCAAGCATATAAATATCAAGCTTCATGCAAAAACCGTTTGCTTCAAACAGCGGTATAAATTCATTAGGGTAGCGGTATGAACCGTCGTTTTTCTGCCAGCGCACAAGAGCCTCCGCCCCTACTATACTATCAGTTTTAATATCAAATTTAGGCTGTAAAAACAGCTTGAATTCTTTATCCTGCAGTGCCTGATACATATAACTTTCAATATTATTTTTCTTTCTTATTTCTTCATACAAACTTTCGCTGTAGAATGCAATAGTTGTAGAGTGTGTTTTCTGTATGCTCTGAAGGGCAACAAGTGCCTCTTCTCTATCTCCTCTGATTGCGGCCCCCGCATACAGCATAAGTCCATAGTTATAAGAGTTATAGGACGCTGACTTATTACGGATATAATTTATCATCTCCTGAACACGCATATTGACCTTATATTGGTCCGTATCAAATATAAAAATATAGAATAAGTCAGCTGCATATCGGCAGAAAAATTCTCCTTCATTTAAGTTCTTTTCTATAACATCTTTTATATAGCAGAGAACTTCGTCTCCCTTTTTTTTGCCGAATAAATCATTTATTCCCTTAAAGTTATGGACATTTAACGCAATAACGGTATAGTCATTAATAGTTTTACGGCATCGCTGGAATTCCTCATCAAACTTAAATACATTTTTAGCGCCTGTAAGTGAATCATAGCTTACCAGTCTCATAAGAGATGCTGAATTTCTTCTAAATTTATAGTATCCCAGATACAATATCGATAAAAGGACTAAAACTATAATTATAAATACAGCTCCGATGAGAATAATACTTCGTCCATATGATAAATTAGAACTCCAAAGGTTGCCCGCACAGAAAAGATACCATCCGTTCATTCCTAATGGTTCCATATAAAAGTGGCAGGTTTTGCCATTGTATTTGAAATAGCCATACATTTTCTGCTGCTGTTCAAACGCCTTTTTGGCAGCAGCTTGTGTATCCTGCGATAAATATTGACCGTCAAATATTGACATCACATTTTCTTTGACAAGTGTATTTTTAGAACGTATCAAGAAATTTCCGTCTGCCGAAATGAGGTGCACATATCCGTCTCCACCCATAACCGTGTCGCCATTAACTATGTCTTCAAAAATATCCAAAGTATCACTGGCAGAAATAACTCCAACAATTTCTCCGTCTTTATATACGGGCACACTATAAACAAAAAGTTTTCCGTCATATACCTCGCTGTCAAACATTTTTGATACTGCGTTTTCTCCCTGTAAAGACTTATTTATAGCTGTCTGTACTTCCGGCTTGCAGTCGTCTATGCTTGTCTCTATGGTTTCCTGTCCTTTTGTACTTACTATTCCGCTTCCGTCGGCAGAAAAATACCCAAGGCTGATAAAAGCACTGACGGAATTTACATCCTCATTGCAGATTTCCATTATCTGTTCATTGTCCATTACATCGCAGTTTTCATAAAACTTAGAAACAGTCATAAGTGTCTCAAAGTTTTTATCTATCTGCTTATTGATACGGGATTTGTATTCCTTTACTTCCTTAACCATTTGTTCCTGATTTGCTTTATGTGCAGTATTTTTTACATACAATAGCGCGCAAAAAGTAGATACACACAATACAATACTGCTGATTACCACTACAGCAGTCACGTGAAATAATTGTTTTTTAAGTTCTTTTTCATCCATATCTGTCTCCCCTATGATGTTACACTATTGTATTTGCAATAATCTTTTTATGCACAGCCGGAAAACTGCTGAAGTATTTTAGTCTTTGCTTCCCAGTCAGGCATCGGATAATAAAAATAGTATCCTTGAATGACATCGCAGCCTATTTCCTGAAGAACATTTACCTGTTCTTCATTCTCTACACCTTCAGCTAGTATAGTTATCTGCAGTTCATGGCCTACCTTGACCATATATTTTAAAATTGTTTTTCCTCTTGGTGTTAAAATCTGGTCTACAAGCCCTTTATCAAGCTTAACTCCGTCGATATTATATTTTTGCAGGTCATAGAAAGAAGTGAATCCTTCGCCAAAGTCGTCAAGTACAACACTTACTCCGAACTTCTTTAACTCAGATATATTCTCCTGCATCTGCAAAACATCTTTCGTTTCTTCGCTTTCTGTTATCTCAAAAATTAAAAGCTCTCTTGGGAAATTATACTGCTGTAAAATTTCTTTGACGCGCTCAGGAAACTCCGGAGAAGCAAATGTTCCCCTTGAAAAGTTGCAGGAAATAAAAAATGTTTTAATATTGTTTTTCGCCATTTCCTGTAAAAATTCACATACTTCTTTTAAGCAGTAAAAGTCTAGACTGCTTATCATATTTTCACGTTCCATAAACGGTACAAATTCTGACGGACTCAGTATACCTTTTTGGGGATGGTGCCATCTGGAAAGGGCCTCTCCTCCAACTATACTGCCTGTATAAGAATCCACATAAAACTGTATGTAAAGCTTAAACTGATGTTTTTCAAAGGCCTCTTCTGCCTTTGACTGCAGCTGTCTTTCCTGCATACATTTTTGAAGCATCTGCTCAGAGCAGTATACATAATCAACGCCTTCTTTAGCAGCCATATACGCTCCCTGAGAAGCATGAAAAATCATTTCATCCAAATCTCTGTCCTGCTGCTTCATTGGATATATACCCACATTCATATCAGATTCAAACGGCTTTGAATACTGCTGTGTATAGCTTCGTATTCTTTTCAGTATGGCCATAATCCATTCATCTGTTTTTTCATTGTCATAGCTCTGTTTTAGTATAACAAATCCCTGGTCAGATACTTTAGCCAAAATATCGGTGTCACCAGTATATTCCTTAAGAATAACGGCACAGTAGCGCAGAAACTCTTCGGTCTCACGGCTGTTTCCTATCTTTCTGAGTCTGTCAGTATCAACATAAAAATATACGAGATTATAAAGTATGCGGTTTTTGTCGTTTATAAACTGACTGTAATATCTGCGCATATATTCCAGGTTTCCAAGGCCTGTGGTTTCATCGGTTTCTACATCCTGCAGCGCTTTCTTGAGTTTTATTCTATAGCTGCGTACAAGCAAAACAATCAAAATAATCAGCCCGATAATAACTCCTATAAGCCAAGCAGCTATCTTTGGATATACTTCCTGTCCAGGCGTAATCTGCGCCATTTCAACAAGAAGGCCATTTACCTCCTGCTGAGACACCGAAGAAATAAAGTCCTTAAGCTCTGTTTTTAATCCGTCAGGCGCAGCATTGGTAAACGAAAGATAGTATGAAATATCTTCGCCGTTTTCATCCTCTGCCTTAAACATTGAAATGGCATTCGCTCTGTCTACGCTAATTTCTTCACTTGTATTTGCTGATATTATATCCACCTGATTATTTTTGGCCAGATTCTCTCTGTTGTCTTTGCTGTCCGCATCATAATATATAATATCATAGGAACTTTGTTCGGAAAAGTCCTCAAGCAGGCTTGGAATTACACCTTTAAAAGCCTGAGATTCCTTATCATAATATTCAATGGGATATGCATCAGGATTTCCAGCAATATAAATTGTTATTTTATCTTCCAATGTTTTCGCCCCTGATTTTATTTTTCATTTTCGTCTTTCAGTTTAAATAAAGTCATATTTCGGTTTGGACATTCTTCTTTAATTACCTGAATCTGAGTGCCCAATTCTGCCGCTTTTTCGTCCATATTCTGCAGAGTTTTAATAAGATTTTCTCTTATTTCCGAAATTTTTTTCTGATAATTATCCAGCTCTAAATTATTCTGAGCCACTGCCTTTTCCCACTTACGGCGTTCTTTTTCTTCATCTTCGTATGCCTTTTTCTTGAGCTCTTCTGCATAACGTTTAGCATCCATAAGAGTATCGCCAATCATCATCTGCTCTTTTTTACAGCCGTCAAGCTGTTTTCTTACATCCTGCAGTTCACTTTCCAGCTGTCTGATTTTCTCTTTATACTCTTCTTCTTTTTTCTTAGTATCTTCATCCTTTTCAAGAAGTCTTTCTGAAAATTCTTCTTCCATTGATGATATATACTCATATACACTGCTCTTCTTGTATCCAAAAAAGCCCTTTTGCAAATTATCTAAATTCATAATGTACACTCCCCTTTACTTGAATGATATTTTCTTTCTCTCTATGCTTCCCCAAACCATCTTTCTTTTTCTGTATCCTATAAGTGCCATGGCACGTACCCATGCAAGCACAAGCCTCAGACAGGATACCTCAACTGCACAAAGTCCAATGGCTTTAATTACGTCTGTAAATTTAAGTTTCAAGTCTATAGTATGTATACGGGCAAAAAATGCCGTCAACGACAAAATTGCGGAATATACAACATATATTAGGAAAAACAATATCATAAACGGAACATTTATCAAATCCACCAAAAACGCCAGTACAATCGTAAAAATACCAAATATTTCGATATACGGCGAAAACAGTTCATATATCAAAAAGTACAGATACGAAATAAGACCAACAAGTCCATATTTAGGATTAATAAACATTCTTCTATGGCGCGTCATACTCTGAAACAGTCCAATATGCCAGCGTCTGCGCTGTTTGCAAAGGTCATCAAGTTTTTCCGGTGCCTGAGTCCAGCATATCGCGTCGGTAGCATAACGTATTCTGTATGGAATGTTATTTTCGCGGCAGAATACGTGCAGCTTAACGACAAGCTCCATATCCTCACCCATTGTAGTGGCGTCATATCCGCCGGCATCAATAACAATATTTTTCTTAAAAAGTCCAAAGGCCCCTGAAATAATTATACTTCCGTTGAATTTATCAAACAGTATTCTGGCAGCCAGAAATGAACGGTCATATTCCAAAACCTGCATACAAGGAATAATCTTATTGGGAAGATGATACGAAACAACCCTTCCGTTATGTATAACCGCTCCGTTGCCCGGACGTACTGCTCCTCCTACGGCTACGATATCACCCTCTTCAAGTACGGGCCTCACTATTTTTTCCAGGGAGTCATACTGAAGCACGGAGTCTGCATCCATACAAATGAAATAAGGATATTTAGATGCATTTATTCCCATATTCAGGGCATCGGCTTTGCCTCCGTTTTTCTTTCTTATAAGCGTGATAGGAACTTTAAAACCATAGCTTTCATAAATTGCTTCTTCCGGCTGGCAGAAAATTTTACGCTGTATAGGTCTGCTTATTTTCTGCATACTGAATGCTTTCTGCACCACATCAGCCGTATTATCTTTCGAGCCGTCATCGACAATTATAATTTCATATAATTTATACTCCAGCGCAAGCAGCGAGCGTATGCTTTCTACAATTGTGATTTCCTCATTATATGCCGGCACTATAATAGAAACCGGGATATAATATTCTCCCTGCAGTTCACTTTTCAGCTCATTTCTTTTCTTTGACTGGTAAAGCGCCGAAGACCCAACTGTAACCGACAAAAACAGAAAGCTGGCATATCCAATCATATAGATTATAAAAAATATTTCTATATAGCTAAAAAACAGTTTATATACGTCTGTCATTTACTTTCATACCTCCGCATTCTGCAGCTTCTGTGATTCCAGACGATAAGTCATCATTTCTCTGGCATAGCGGTCATTTCCTGAAACTATATCAGTCAAATCGCTGTAATCTATTTTATGGGAAGTAAGGCTTTGCGCCGCCGAATAACGTATAAACCAGTTGCTGCTGCAAAGGGCTTCCTTCAGCGCTTCGATAACTTCTTCTCCGTCATAAATTGATAGTGAAGAAGTAGCCACAGTGGCATATTCCCATTTGTCCTGATTTTTGTCCATTGTAAAAGCCAAAAGTGTATTAAGTGCTGGTTCATAATAATATTTTCCAAAGTATCTTACAGCTGAAAGACGCAGTTCCTTATCCATATCTTCATTCAGCATAATGGCAAGCATTTCTTTTTTATAGTCACCGCTGTAAAAACGTATGTAATTCAGTATTGCAAGCTGTGTATGTATAGAAAAATCTTCAAACTCTGACCATAAACGTCTGATAAGGACACTATGTTCGCCGGAAAAAGAAAGGAGACCTTCTGTCAATATTTTCTCATGCAGAAAAACCCTGCCATCGTCCTGGACTATAAGTGCCTGAGCGATATGTTCCTCATCTCCAAAGTTATATAAAGCCTGTAATGCGTTGCATCTGCAGTATAGGTTATCTTTTTTCACATATTCCAGCAAAATGTCCTGAATTGTATCAAACTGCTGACGGTTTCTGATTTCGCATCTTGAAAGAAAGTAGGCAAAATAGCTCATCTGTATACTTTCCTTTTTAAGATAGAGCGTAGACATATACATTATAACGGGCTTTATCTGACGAATATATTCTTTCTTAACTTCATTCTGTTCAGGCAAAAGCTCATACAGTACACGGTCAAATGCTGCAAGATAGTTAACATGACGCAGTATACGCCATAAATATTTTAAATGATTTTCAGATACTTTACCATTATTTTCTATGATTTTGAGCTGTACATCCAGCTGTTTTTTTATCTTTTGGCATCGTTTTTCGAGGCTGGAGCCTCTGCGGCTCAAAGTGATATTGTATATCACATTGAATATAATCATACTTACACAAACAGCACCATAAATATAGAGTAAATCTTCTACATTCATTTTTTACCCCTTTTCTACGCCGCCAGACTGTTAACTCTTACGGCACCAATAATCTTTTATCATATAATAGGATTCCTTAAGCCTTTCATGATAGGTAACATCTTCTCCCCAGCCCTTAAGCGGGAAAGCTTCCATTTCTACTCTTATTTTATCGTTGTTATCATCCGTTATGCCGACATACATCTCATCTATATGGATATACTCTACTCCGTAATGCTCATAATAATCATCGTGTATCAGCATCTCTGACGGATTTGAAAAGTTCAGAAGCTGCCAGGGAAGTTTCAATTCAACTCCGTTTTCAGTAAATATAAAGTCTGCCAAAGAATTGAAATCCTCCGATTCAGGATTTGCATTACCGTATTCTAAAAGTCCCGTCTCGTAGGTCTCAGCAGTGGCTGTCCATTCGCCTGTCAGCAGCGGTGTAGCTGTCTGAAGCATTAGGTGTATGGGCTTAAATACCGGTGTATCTGCATCGGGAACATTGAGATATGCATCCTCATTTCTGGTTTCAAGAGAATACATTGCCCTCAGATTCTCATATCTTTCCTGCACAAGCAGACGGCTGTTTTCTTTTCCGTCAATGGTTATTATAAAGTCACAGGCTCTGGTAAATGATATGTCATAGTTGCTGCAGTAAGTAGTTCCCGTTTTTTGTGTCGTATCAATGGGAATATACAGCTTATCATTTTCCGGAGAAAATCCTTCTTTTTGTATGTAAATAATTGAGAAGAAATTCTCACAACAGAATAAAGTGCTTGGAAATATTGAAAA
>ERZ791934.1526-NODE-1526-length-21098-cov-12.251580_pt1 | contig 21098 bp, 17 predicted proteins | sample MGYA00510125_ERZ791934 | MGnify/ENA primary metagenome ERZ791934 (study PRJEB30046, sample SAMN00993240) | human gut metagenome | study: EMG produced TPA metagenomics assembly of the A metagenome-wide association study of gut microbiota in type 2...
CCCAAATATGCCCTATATCCTCTTCCGGAATCGGAGAACCTGTGTTGAATACAGAAACTCTCACCGTCTCTTCCTTCTTCACAATCTTTATTTCAATTATATTCTCTCCCGCCACATGATTCAAGGCATTACTGATATAATTTCTGATAACCTGTTCCGCTTTAAACTCATCTGCCCACACATATACAGATTCTTCCATAATGAAATTGATTTTGACACCTTTTTGCTGAATCAAAATATCGCATGACTGAATGACACCGCGCACTAACTCCACAATATCAAACCGTTCAAATGATATCTCCTCCTTGCCAAACTCTAACTGGTTCAGCGTCAGAAGATTTCTCACCATCTGATTCATCTTATTCGCTTCGTCCATAATAACATCACAGTAAAACTCGCGTCTTTCCACATCGTCACTGATTCCTTCTTTCAATCCTTCCGCATATCCCTGAATCAGTGCAATCGGTGTTTTTAATTCATGAGAAACATTTCCCAAAAATTCCGTACGCATCGTCTCTATCTGTTCTTTTTTCTCAATATCTTTCTGTAATTCGTTATTTGCACTCTTTAACTCAGAAATGGTTGTTTCCAATCTCTGTGACATTTTGTTAAAATTGCAGCCCAAAATTCCAATTTCATTTTTCCCGCCGCTTGTGTATTTTGCATCAAAATCTAAATCAGCCATTTTCTCCGAGAGCATCGCCAACTCTAAAATCGGATCGGTAATCTTCTTTGAAAAATACCAAATAATCACGATACTGATAAGGATAACCCCCACTCCGATATACATGAGAAAACGGTTAAAAATCATGACACTTTCACGTATACTTTCCAGCGGACTTCTAAAAAGAAATACATTTCCATTAGAAAAATTTCCCCACATCTCCAAATATTCCATTTTATTCCGCGGGTCTTTCGCCTTTCGCAGTTCATAGTTATCGCTTGACTTCAAAAGCGTACTTTCTTCCTGATTAATATTAAAACGGTAGCCGACTAAACGTGTTTTCAGCTCTTCATTTTCCGAGTCTGTACGCATTTTAATCCGTATGCTTCCGGTGGCATCTGTCACAATAAGAGAGACGTTGCTTTTCTCCACCAACGGCCCTAAAGTCTTATTCAGACTTTCGGAATCCATTTCCTTATTTTCCTCCATCAGTTTATTAAGAGATTGATATATATTTGTTAGTACCTGCATTTTATTTTGTACATAGTATTCCTCGAGAAATCTGCTGTTCATAACAAACACCGCTAGAAGAATAAACATTACAATTCCAATAAATACAGTTGCCATCTGACGTTTTATTGAATATTTCATTACGACACCTCAAATTTATAGCCCATGCCCCATATGGTCTTGATATATTCTCCTTTTTCCCCCATTTTGCTGCGCAGCTTCTTTACATGGGTGTCTATGGTACGGGCATCTCCAAAGTAGTCATAATTCCACACATTATTCAGAATCTTTTCCCTGGAAAGGGCGATTCCCTGATTTTCCACAAAGTAGGTGAGAAGCTCAAACTCCTTAAAGCTCAGATCAATCTCCTGTCCGTCAATGGTGACCTGATGGGCCGCCTTATCAATGCAGATTCCTCCCACATTCACGCTGTCCGTAGAGGCCACATTGGTCCTCCTAAGAATGGCCTCCACCCGTGCCACCAGAATCTTGGGGCTGAAGGGCTTTGATATATACTCGTCCACTCCCAGGGAAAAGCCCTGGAGCTCGTCACGCTCCTCGCTTCTGGCTGTCAGCATGATAACCGGTACCTGGGAATATTTGCGGATGGTCCTCAGAACTTCCCAGCCGTCCATTTTCGGCATCATTACATCCAGAAGAACCAGTGCAATGTCCTTTTGCGCAAAGAATACGTCCACTGCCTCCTCGCCGTCGCCTGCCTCTATGACTGCAAACCCTTTATTGGTGAGAAAATCCTTTACCAGCTTTCTCATTCTGGCTTCGTCGTCCACTACTAATATCTTAAGTGTATCCATGATACTGCCTCCTTACATATAATCTGGCCTTTTTTCATTCTTTTATAGAAATTATTTTAACAAAAATCAAGGAATATTTCCATCATTTCACACAAGTTTCACAACTAAGGGGCAGCTGTTCAGACGGCGGGAGAATTCTCGCAGAAACAGCACCGTCGAAACGTTTCACCGGAGAATAAAGGAAAAGCTCCGGGATTTCTCCCGGAGCCATTCACCTGTATCTTAATTATCCAGATTATTCTTCCTCGTCCTCACCAACCAGCTCGTCGTATTCCTGGGCATCCAGAAGTTCGTCAAATGCTTCAGCCACGATTTCGTACTCATCGTCATCCTCGATATTGTCCAGGTTAGGGGTTCCGTCCTCAGTCTCGCTATAGCGGTACAGATATACCTCGCCTTCCTCTGAGTCAGCGCCCTCCATAGGCAGAAGGGCAATGTATTCGTGCTCTCCCGCGTTAAAAACGGTCAGCACCACGCACTCCACTTCTGTATCATCATCCAGAGTAAGGGTCACTGTCATCTCCTGCTCTTCTTCATTCAGCTCTTTCTCATCTGCCATATCCTGATTCCTCTCTTATTTCCTTAAATTTAGGCTTGTTTCTTTTCTCTTACACTCTATCAGACTCACCCTGAAAATGCAAGAACATATTCTCTAATATTCGATTCCTTCCCTTGCTCCGATTCCCCTCTCGTAGGGATGGCGCCTCATAACCATCTCTGTGATATAGTCCGCCTGCTCCTGCAGGGCCTCTGAGGGACAGCGCCCTGTGAGGATGACCTCCAGGGAAGCCGGTTTTTCTTTAAGGGCCTTTATCAGCCCGGACTCGTCCACAAACCCCAGATTGCAGGCTCCAATGGCTTCATCCAGCACCAGCATGTCATATGGTTCCTCCCCGCCCGCCCCCAGGGCCATGTTCCAGGCCGTCAGTAGACAGTGGTCATAATACAGTGCAGCTGCCTTCCGCTGGGACTGGGTCATGTTCCAGGAAAAACCGAAGTTCTGGTCGCAGGGCAGCACTGTAATGCCGGGTATATGGACCAGGCCATTGACCTCCCCCGAATCATCCGTCTTAAGCAGCCTGGCCACCAGTACCCGGTATCCCCGTCCGGCAGCCCGCACAGCCGCACCTATAGCTGCCGTGGTCTTTCCCTTTCCATCTCCGCAATAGATCTGGACCAGCCCCGTTTCATTCATCCCTCTGCCTCCTCTGCAAACCTTGATATTGCCTGTTTCTTGCGGTACCGCTCCTTCACATGGTAAATATGGAGCCTCTCCTTTGCCCTTGTCATAGCCACATAGAACATTCTGCGTTCTTCCTCCACATCCGGATCCAGAACCGCCTTGTGATGGGGCGTGACGCCTTCATTGGCATCCAGGATATAGACCACCCGGAATTCCAGTCCCTTGGCGCTGTGCATGGTCATAAGGCTGACGCCCTGGCGCTGCGCATCCCTGTCTGCCGCCTGTTTCTTAAGCTGTTCCTTGTATTCCTCCATATGGATAAACCAGTGTTCATACGTCTTAAAGCCGGCTGCGCTCTCCTGAAGCTGGTCCAGTACCTCAAAGAGTTCCTCCGGCTTCATCCTTCTGGACTGGGCATATTCCCGGATATACTCATCGTACTCCACTGCCTTCCGGATATAATTGACAGCTGCAGCCGGAGCCATGTTCCTTAACATCGCCAAATCATATTCCAGCTGCTCAATCCGGTCCATCATCCAGTTCTTATCCTGGTAAAAGGATTTCACCGACTCCCAGCTGACCTGCTGGCCCTCCAGGGCATCCCGGCTGACGTAGCGCTTGGGACGGTTGATGATTTGAAGCACATTGGAACGGCTCAGATCTCCTAATGCGGCCCGGATATAGGAGATTACATTTCCGGCTATCCAGTGCTCATACAGATTTGGCACCGCATCCCTCATGTAAAAAGGTATGTTGTATTCCATGAGCTTGGAAATCAGCAGCCGCGGCCCCACGTTGGTCCGGTAGAGCACCGCCATGTCATTGTAGGAGATACCCATGGAGGCATAGTCACGTATTTCCGTGACGATTCCCAGAGTTTCGTCCATAGGTTCCTGCCATGCCTTTATGATGACCGGATGTCCGTTCCCTCTTGCCGCCTTGATCTCCTTTGGAAAACGGGTCCTGTTGTGTGAGATAACCCGCCCCGCAGCCTCCACAATCTGGCGGCTGCACCGGTAATTGGTGTCCAGGAGAATCTTTTTTGCATCGGGATAATCCCGCTCAAAGCCCAGCATCAGCTCCGGCTTTGCCCCGCGGAACCGGTAAATGGACTGGTCGTCATCCCCGACGATGAACAGGTTGTTTCCGGGAAGAGCCAGCATTTTCACAATCTCATACTGAATCCGGTTTATATCCTGGAACTCATCAATTAATATGTACCTGTATTTGTCCTGCCATGCAGACAGTATATCTTTTCTTTCCTTAAACAGCTCATAGCACATCACCAGCATGTCGTCAAAATCCAGCAGCCGGTTCTGTCTCAGCCGTGCTTCATAGCCCCGGTACAGCTGTCTGAACATATCCTCAGAACAGTTTTTTGCATAATAATGGTCCATGTCCATGAGTTCGCCCTTCACCATGCTGATTTCACTGAGCACAGAGGATATGAACTCCCCTTCATCCTCAACTTCCAAATCGCATTTTACCAGCATTTCCTTCATGTACTGAATGCGCTGTTCTTCCCTTACAATGTCTGCGGCCTTATACCGGTAAGCCAGTTTGAGAATCAGAAAAAAGACAGAATGAAAGGTCCCGAAGGAAACCCGGCTGCATCCTGCCTGTGCAATCTGTTCATAGCGCTCCTTCATTTCCCTGGCCGCTGCCCTGGTAAATGTGATTACCAGAATATGGGAGGGATCCACGCCTGCTTTTTCCGTAAGATAACGGACCCGGTTGGTGATGACTGTCGTCTTGCCGGAACCGGGTCCTGCCAAAACCAGCATAGGACCTTCCCTGTGCCGGATTGCCGTTTTTTGTGCGTCGTTAAATGCCATTTACTAGATTCCTATGCCTCAAGCATCTGTATCCCTTTGCGGATTCTGGCCAGGGACTCTTCTTTGCCCAGAACTTCCATGATTTCCGTGGCTCCGGCCGGCGTCATCTGCTTACCTGAAACAGCGGTGCGGATGGGCCACATCACAAAGCCGGTCTTAACCCCAGTGTCCTCCACATATTTTGAAAGGACACCGTAAAGGGCATCGTTGGTAAAATCATCCTGTGCTTCCAAAAGAGGCAGCACATCCGTTAAAACCTTAAGTGAAGTCTCTGCATTGGTTTTCATCTTCTTATGGGTGTACATGGCCGTATCGTATTCCGGAAGGGCCTCAAAGAAATCCACATGGTCCGCAATGTCGGGGAACACTTCAATCCTTGTCTTGACCATGGCAGCTATCTTCCTGAGATCCAAATCCCTGCTGACAGCTGCCTTCAGATATGGCTCAGCCATCCCGTAGAAGGTATCAAAATCCATTGCCTTCATATATTCGCCGTTCATCCACTTAAGCTTTGTCATATCAAACACAGCAGGGGATTTGCTCATGCGGTGGTAATCAAATTCCTTTACCATCTCCTCCAGGGAGAATATTTCCCGATTGTCCTCCGGTGACCAGCCCAAAAGAGCCACGTAGTTCACCACGGCCTGGGAGATAAAGCCCTGCTCCAAAAGGTCCTCAAAGGAGGAATGTCCGCTTCTCTTGCTCAGCTTATGATGGCTCTCATCTGTAATCAGCGGACAGTGTACATAGACCGGCACATCCCACCCGAAGGCGGCATAAAGCCTGTTGTACTTGGGTGATGAGGACAGATATTCATTTCCCCTTACCACATGGGTAATTCCCATCAGGTGGTCGTCCACCACATTTGCGAAATTATAGGTGGGGTATCCGTCTGACTTGATGAGGACCATATCATCCAGCTCGGAGTTGTCCACCGTGATATCCCCGTAAATCTCGTCCTGGAACGTGGTGGTTCCCGTGGCGGGATTGTTCTGGCGGATGACATAGGGCATACCTGCTGCCAGGTTGGCTTCCACCTCTTCTTTGGATAAATGGAGACAGTGCTTGTCATATGTCATGATTTCCTCTCCATTTACAGTTGTCTTAAGGGAAGCCAGACGCTCCGGTGTACAGAAGCAGTAATAAGCCTCTCCTTTTTCCACCAGCTTTTTTGCGTATTCCAGGTAAATGCCGGATGCCTGGCGCTCACTCTGGACATAGGGGCCGCATCCGCCGTCCTTGTCAGGTCCTTCGTCATGAATCAGGCCCGTGTCCTTCAGGGTCTGGTATATGATCTCCACTGCCCCTTCCACGAAACGTTCCTGGTCTGTATCTTCAATACGGAGAAGGAAATCCCCTCCCTCATGCTTTGCTATGAGATAGGCATACAATGCCGTCCTTAAATTTCCCACATGCATCCTGCCTGTGGGGCTGGGTGCATACCTTGTCCTTACTCTGCTCATGTTAAAGTCTCCTATATTCTTCTCAATCTGATAACTCAAAAACCATTATATACCGAAGGTTGAAAAAAGACAATGCCTGTTTTCACAGGCACTGTCCCTTTCTTCTTACCTATTTGAAGGTTGCGTTGTTTACCTCATCAGAGAACTTGCTTAAGTCCTGAGGCATCCAGGCAATCTTTTCCTTGCCGCTTACATCCACCTTGACTCTCTGGCACTTGATGGTCAGCTCAGTCATCTCTTCTGATGGCTCCATCTCGCCAATCTTTGTCATATACTGCTTTACAGCATCCTGCATCAGCTTCTGAAGGGCATCCTCATCACCGGCCATGATAGCTGCTGCTGTGTCTTCGTCGATGTTGTTCTGCATATCGGTCATAACGTCTACCATGATATTCTGCATATCGGTCATGGAATAGCTCTTAACCTTCAGAAGTACGGTGGTCTCGTCCTTGCTCTGGTCTGTGATCTCGGTGCTGTAATCCAGCTTGTCAATCAGTCCCTGAAGGGCATTGGACATTTCCTCTACCTCTTCGTCAGAGAACTCAATGCCTGCAGCCTCAAATTCTGACTTGAACATGGAAACCAGGTCTGTCTCAGCGGAATCATCCATCAGGGCGGTCTTTACATCTTCCTCAGAAGCAAATCCCAGCAAATCCTTCATAGGAGTCGCATTTTCCTTAACAGACAGCTCATACAGTGCTCCCACTACCTGGTCTGCCGGTTCCAGCTTCTGCTGGCATCCTGTCAGTGCAATGCTGCACACAGCCATAACGGTTGCGGCCAATACCGCAAAATTTCTCTTCATGTTTCTCATAAACTTATCTCCTCTTTAATTCTGCCCTCTACCGGGCAATTTATTTTTCCTCTGTCCTGGCAGCAGTCTTATTCTCTGCCAAGTCGCTTGGTCTCATGGTCAGGTTGATTCTGCCCATCTTATCGACCTCAGTTACCTTTACAGTAACCTCATCGCCGATATTCACAACATCCTCCACCTTGCCAACGCGCTTATCAGACAGCTTGGAAATATGAATCATACCATCCTTATTGGGGGCCAGCTCTACAAATGCGCCGAAGTTCATGATACGCACCACTTTGCCGTTAAATATCATGCCCGCCTCAATATCTGTAACGATTCCGGTAATAATCTGGATGGCCTTATCAATCATAGCCTCGTCCGTGCCGCATACATTTACAGCACCGTCGTCCGTAATGTCAATCTTAACACCGGTCTCCTCAATAATCTTGTTGATAACCTTGCCCTGCTTTCCTACCACATCGCCAATCTTCTGCGGATCGATGGTAATCTGCTTAATCTTCGGGGCATATGGGCTTAAATGCTTCCTTGGCTCTGAGATGACAGGCCTCATTACATTGTCCAGAATATACATTCTGGCTTCTCTGGTCCTGGCAATAGCTTCCTCGATAATAGGCCGTGTCAGTCCATGAATCTTAATATCCATCTGGATGGCAGTAATACCATTCTTGGTTCCGCCCACCTTAAAATCCATATCGCCAAAAAAATCTTCCAGGCCCTGGATGTCTGTAAGCACCAGATAATCGTCATCCGTATCCCCGGTCACAAGACCGCAGGAAATACCAGCCACCATTTCCTTAAGAGGCACACCGGCAGCCATCAGTGAAAGGGTGGACGCGCAGATGCTTGCCTGAGAGGTGGAACCGTTGGATTCCATGGTCTCAGATACGGTACGGATTGCATATGGGAATTCCTCCGCGCTTGGCAGAACCGGAATCAATGCCCTCTCCGCCAGGGCGCCATGGCCTATCTCGCGGCGGCCGGGTCCTCTGCTTGGCTTTGTCTCGCCTACAGAGAAGGATGGGAAGTTATAGTGATGCATATAACGCTTGCTGGTCTCATTCTCATCCAGGCCGTCTAATTTCTGAGCCTCGGACAGAGGAGCCAGGGTGCAGGCGTTGAGTATCTGTGTCTGTCCGCGGGTAAACATACCTGAACCATGAACTCTCGGAAGCAGGTCAACCTCTGCGGCCAGGTGGCGGATTTCTGTGATGGCGCGGCCGTCAGGACGCTTGTGATCCTTTAAGATCATCTTGCGGACCGTCTTCTTCTGGTACTGGTAAACAGCCTCGCCCAGGACGGCAAGCCATTCCTCGTTGCCGGCAAATGCCTCTTCCAGCTTTGCTGTGATCTCTGCTATATTCTTCTCGCGGGTCTGCTTGTCATCGGTAAACACAGCCTCTTCCATTTCCTGAGGAGTCACGATTTCCCTGATGGCGGCAAACAGCTCTTCCGGCACTGCGCAGCTCTCGTAAGTGTGCTTTTCCTTACCGCACTCAGCCACGATGGTGTCGATGAACTTGATAATTTCCTGGTTTACTTCATGAGCCCTAAAGATGGCGTCAATCATAATCTGCTCCGGCACCTCATTGGCTCCGGCCTCAATCATGATAACCTTTTCCCTGGTGGAAGCAACGGTCAGTGCCATGTCAGATACCTGCTTCTGGTCAGCAGTGGGGTTGATAATAAACTCACCGTCAATCAGACCCACCTGCGTGGTGGCACAGGGACCTGCAAACGGAATATCGGAAATGCTGGTTGCAATGGCAGAACCCAGCATGGCTGTCAGCTCAGGGCTGCAGTTGGGGTCCACACACATTACGATGTTGTCAAGGGTCACGTCGTTGCGGTAATCCTTAGGGAACAGCGGCCGCATGGGGCGGTCGATAACGCGGCAGGTCAGGACAGCGTTCTCAGAAGCCTTGCCTTCCCTCTTATTAAAACCGCCTGGTATCTTTCCTACTGAATATAATTTTTCCTCATATTCCACACTGAGCGGGAAGAAATCAATGCCTTCCCTTGGCTTGGATGACGCGGTTGCCGTGGAAAGCACCACCGTATCGCCATAGTGCATGAATGCAGCACCGCTTGCCTGGGCAGCCACACGGCCAACCTCAACAGTCAGCTTGCGTCCTGCCAAATCCATACTAAAACTTTTAAACATACTGGTATCTCCTTTACAATAAAAAAATAATAAATGTTACCGGTATGGTTGGGGCATGTCCGATTTCATTGGCATCCCCCGGGGCAGAAGACGCCGAAACTACTGATCTGCCTGCAGAATCCCCAATCCTGCAGGTACATCAGCGGTCTCGGAGTGATACCTCTGCCGCCCACACCGCTTCTTCCTCTCCATGATAAGCAAATATAGGGTGGAGTTCCCTCCACCCTAATCTTCAGAATTACTTTCTGATACCAAGCTTCTCGATTAATGCACGATATCCTTCCAGGTCTGTCTTCTTTAAGTAATCAAGAAGACCTCTTCTCTGTCCAACCATCATCAGAAGACCTCTTCTGGAGTGATGATCCTTTGGATTCTGCTTCAGATGTTCGGTCAGTTCTGTGATTCTCTCTGTCAGAATGGCAATCTGAACCTCAGGTGAACCTGTGTCCCCTGGCTTACGGCCATACTCTGCGATAATCTGTGCTTTCTTTTCCTTTGAAATCATGGTGTTTCCTCCTTAATATTATTCATCTCACCAAAAACCAGGCTGCCGGCTGGAGTCACCAGGTAACCGGGCATCGGCGTTATTTCATACCGACTTAGTATAGCATAAATGGGTGGGGTTGTAAAGTGCGAAAAAATAAATTTGGCGGGAGTAAATTTAGCATGAGGGCGTCTCCCGTCTCACCCCTGTGCAATCATCTCCGGATGGTTTTCATAATATGCATTGGCAAACTCTTTATCCTTCTCAATCCGCTCCTTCAGTTCCTCAAAGGAGGTGAATTTTTGTTCCGGGCGGTCGAAGGCCAGGAGCTGGACTTCTATATTTTTACCGTAGATGTCGCCTTCCAGGCCAAAGATATAGGTCTCCACGCCTGCGGGGTATTCTCCTCCTACCGTGGGCTTTTTGCCGATATTGGTGACGCCTTTATAGTAGACGCCGTCCACCAGCACCCGTGATACGTAAACGCCGTATCTGGGCAGGCGCTTAATGGGAGGCGGAAGGATATTGGCTGTGGGGAAGCCCAACAGGCTGCCTCCGATGTGGTTGCCGTGCACTACTTCCCCGTGGATGGCATAGGGCTGGCCCAGCAGCTGGTTGGCCTTTTCCACATTGCCTTTTTCCAGCTCTTCACGGATATAGGTGCTGCTGATGTCACGCCTGTGGTCCTTTTCCTTTTCTATGACATGGAGATGGTAACCCAGGTCACGGGCCATGGCAGAGAGCAGCTCTGCACTGCCCGCGCCCTTGTAGCCAAAGCTGCAGTCCGGGCCTACCACGATTTCCCTGGCATGCATGCGGCCTGCCAGAATGTCCTTTACAAAGGCTTCCGGCTCCATATGGCGTGTTTCCTCGGTAAAGGGGTATTCCACCAGATAATCAATCCCCACCTTCTCCATGTTGGCCCGGCGCTCCAGGTTGGTGGTGATGACGGTCTGGGGCTTTCCCGTGACTGCTGTTCCCGGAGCCGTGCCAAAGGTGAAAATGGCTGTGGGATACCCAGTTGCTTCCTTCAGCTCCATCATGGTTCTCAGTAACTTCTGGTGGCCTCTGTGCCTGCCGTCAAACTTACCCAAAGTCACGATGGTGGGCTCCTCTATCTGAAATTCTGTGGTGTCTGCAATATACCTCATCCTGTCACTTCCTCGTTTTTTCCTCTGTTCCAGATGTTCCGGCAGCGCTGCGCGGGCAGCTACATAAGGAACATCTTCCAGGGCTTCCACCAGTGCCTGTCCTTCTGGTACTGGTATACCCCTGTGAATCTATGATTACTGTCATACATACGGAACATCTGTCCGTCCTCAGCCCCGGCCTTCCACTGGTCTGACTGACTCCAGTCCAGATGTCTTGCAAAGCAGGGATTTCCGTTGTGTAAAAGGGAATCTGCTTCCGGCAGACATCCAAGAGGCGGATAGGACTGCAGGGCTTCCTCCACCGGGAGGATGCAGCTCTCCACAGCTGCCTGGTCACGGAGCTGTTCCAGCTGGTCCAGTGTAAGGCTGTCCTCAATGCTGAAACGGTCCACCCTGGTACGTGTGAGATGCTCCATACAGCCCCCGCATCCCAAAAGCCTTCCTATATCATGGCACAGGGTACGTATGTAGGTGCCTTTGGAACAGGTGACCTCCATCCAGACCCTGGGCAGTTCTATCCTGCTTACCTTTATGTCCAGAATCTGCACCGCCCTTGGCCGGCGTTCCACTTCCTTTCCCGCCCTTGCCAGCTCATACAGCTTCTTTCCGTCCACCTTAAGCGCGGAGTACATGGGAGGTATCTGGGCATAATCGCCCTTAAATCCCATAACAGCTTCATTTACCTGTTCCTCAGCAAGGGACAGCGCCCCTTCCCTGTCTTCTGCCAGAATGGTTCCCGTGGTGTCCTGGGTATCTGTCTCACAGCCCAGCAGCATGACAGCCTGGTACGTTTTGGACCGGTCCGTCAGCATATCGCACAGCCTGGTGCCTGCCCCCAGACAAACAGGAAGGACTCCTTCAGCTGCGGGGTCCAGGGTTCCTGTATGGCCTATTTTTTTCTGCTTTAAAATTCCTCGAAGCCGGGCTACCACATCGTGGGAAGTATAGCCCGGCTCTTTGTATACATTTATGATTCCGTGATACATGGTATGTTCCTTACTCCTGGCTGCCTGATGCAGCATCCAGCTGCCTGGCAATGTGTACGGACAGATTGTTGATTACGTCGTGTATGCTGCCGCTCATAGAGCATCCGGCAGCCCTTACATGGCCACCGCCGCCGAAGAACGCGGCAATCCTGCTTACGTCCACCAGATACTGGGAGCGCATGCTGACCTTAAATTCCTGAGGTCCTGTCTCATAGAGGAAAATGGCAACTTCCACGCCTTCCGTAAGGCGCAGCTGGTCAATGATGCCGTCCATATCCTTGCCGTCAACCCCGTAAAACTCCATCTCGCTCTGGCGGATGGCGCTGAAGATGCACCGTCCGTCAAAAAAGGTGATGCTCTCCAAAAGAGCTCTGCCCAGAATCTGGTTCTGGATGTATGTTTTTCTGTAAAAGCTGTTGTCTATGATGGCTCCGAAGTCAATTCCCTTTCCCATCAGCTTACCCGCTATCTCCATGGTGTGGGCTGAGGTACAGGAAAATTTGAACACGCCTGTGTCGTGGATGATGCCGGTATACAGGCATTCCGCCGTATAGCGGTCAAGTTTTCCTTCGTCCAGCTGGTCAAAAAGGACCTCGCAGGTGGAACTGGCCTCATCCGGAACCACGTTGGTGCCGCCGTAACGGGTATTGGTCACGTGATGGTCCAGGCACAGGCTTTTGTCAGCCTGGTCCAGGTAATGTTTAAAATCACCCAGACGCTGGATATCGCCGCTGTCCAGGCAGACGCAGAGCTCATAGCATTCACCGTCAACCTGGTGGCGGATTGTATCATATCCCTTCAGATAACTGAATTTAGGAGATGACTCCTCCAGATACACGGCTGCCCGTATATCTGGATAATTAAGCCGGAGATAGTTATAAAGTCCCAGTGTGGAGCCCAGGCAGTCGCCGTCCGGGCGTATATGGCCCAGGATAGCGACGGACTTGGTGTCCTCTAACATCTGTTCAAGAATCGTCATTAAAACTCCTCCTTTGCTCCTTCCTCATCCTGTGTTTCTTCCTGATGAAGGTCTTTTGTCACTTCATCAATGAGTCTGGACATGTTGACACCATATTCAATGGACTGGTCCAATATGAACTTCAGCTCCGGCGTGTTGCGCAGGTTTACCCTTCTGGCAAGCTCCCTGCGCACGTACCCTTCTGCGCTCTTTAACCCCTGGATGGTTGACTTTCCCGCCTCCTCGTCCCCAAGAACGCTGATATACGCCTTGCAGAACTTAAGGTCTGGTGTAACCTCCACGGAAACCACACTGGTCATGGGATGAATCCTTGGATCCTTGATTCCCCCGCGGATGATCTCACTGAGCTCCCGCTGGACCTCCATGTTGATTCTGGTATTCTTTATGCTGTTCTTACGCATGTAACTCCTCTCTTAGCCATGATGCCTATCTCGGTACTTCCACCATGATGTAAGCCTCGATCTCATCATCTTCCTGAAGATCATTAAACTTCTCAAATACAAGACCGCACTCGTATCCTGCCGCCACTTCCTTTACATCGTCCTTGAAACGCTTAAGAGAAGCCAGAGGTCCTTCAAAAATCTGCTCTCCCTCTCTCTTGACACGGCAGCTGCAGTTTCTCTGGAACTTGCCGTCCAATACATAGGAACCTGCAATGGTGCCTATGCCGGATGCCTTAAAGGTCTGGCGGATCACTGCATGGCCGATAACCTTTTCCTCGAATACAGGATCCAGCATGCCCTTCATGGCTGCTTCCACATCCTCGATGGCCTGATAGATAACCTTGTACAGACGGATATCCACCTTCTCGCGCTCCGCAATGGACTTGGCTGTTGCATCCGGACGGATGTTGAAGCCGATGATGATTGCGTTGGACGCGGATGCCAGGGAAACATCGGATTCGTTGATGGCGCCTACGCCGCCGTGAATCACCTTCACCATAACCTCCTCGTTGGAGAGCTTGGTAAGACTCTGCTTTACAGCCTCCACGGAGCCCTGCACGTCAGCCTTTACGATAATCGGCAGTTCCTTTACATTACCGGCCTGAATCTGGCTGAACAGGTCATCCAGAGACAGTTTTGCCTTTGTATCCTCTATCAGTTTGCTCTTTCCTTCTGAAATAAATGTCTCAGCAAAGTTTCTTGCTTCCTTCTCATTTTCAGTAGCCACAAATACCTCACCGGCATTCGGCACATCGTTGAGGCCCAGGATTTCCACTGGCGTGGATGGTCCTGCTTCCTTCACGCGGCGGCCCCTGTCGTCCATCATGGCACGAATCTTGCCGAAGCATGCGCCGGCCGCAATGGTCTCTCCCACTCTTAAGGTACCTTTCTGTACCAGAACCGTGGCAACAGGTCCCTTGCCCTTATCCAGCTCTGCCTCGATCACAAGGCCCCTGCCCTTACGGTTGGGGTTAGCCTTCAGTTCAAGGACGTCTGCGGTCAGAAGAACCATCTCCAGCAGATCCTTGATACCCTCTTTTGTATGGGCGGAAACAGGTACAAAGATGGTGCTGCCGCCCCAATCCTCGGGAATCAGCTCATACTCAGCCAGCTCCTGCTTTACCTTATCCACGTTGGCGCTTGGCTTATCAATCTTATTGATGGCCACAATGATTTCCACATTGGCTGCCTTTGCGTGGTTGATGGCCTCAACTGTCTGAGGCATTACACCGTCGTCCGCAGCCACTACCAGGATGGCAATGTCCGTGGACTGTGCTCCTCTCATACGCATGGCCGTGAATGCCTCATGTCCCGGCGTATCCAGGAACGTAATCTTGCGGTCGTTTATCTCAATGACAGACGCACCAATATGCTGGGTGATGCCGCCTGCCTCTCTTGCAGTCACGTTGGTCTCACGGATAGCGTCCAAAAGGGAGGTTTTACCGTGGTCAACATGGCCCATAACACATACAACCGGTGATCTGGGAACCATGTCCTCGGTGCTCTCTTCATCTTCCTTCAAAAGCTCCGCTATGACATCAACCTTTACTTCCCTTTCACACAGGACATCGAATTCCATGGCTATCTCTTCCGCCTGCTCATAGTCGATTTCCTGGTTCAGGGTTACTACCTGGCCCTTTAAAAACAGCTTCTTTACAATGACAGACGGCTGAAGCTTCATCTTCTCTGCCAGCTCCTTGATGGTGAGTACATCGGGAAGAGTAATGGTTTTCACCTCATCCGCCTTGGACTCCTCCTTCTTAGGCTGGGGCATGATAAATGCTCCCTTTCCTGTCTTCGGCACTTTCTTCTTGCCGTCCTCCAACCTGTCGCGCTTATCAAATCTGTCATTCTTATGAGAATTCTTGTTCTGGCGGTTGCTGGTTGGCTTTGTCTGGATTGGGGTGTCAAAGGAAGATTTTCCGTCTCTGGCTCCTGCCGGGCGGCGGCTGTCATTCCTGCCTCTGTTATCCCTTGCATCCTTGTCATCTCCCGGACGGCCCTGATAGCCACCCTGGGGTCTTGCGCCGTAGCCGCCCTGAGGCCTGTTGCCCTGGTAGCCGCCTCCCTGGGGCCTGTTGTTGTCGCGGTTACCCTGGTAGCCTCCCTGGCCTCCCTGATAGCCGCCCTGGGGCCTGTTGCCCTGATAGCCGCCTCCCTGAGGTCTGTTGTCGCGGTTACCCTGGTAACCTCCCTGCCCCTGATAGCCGCCCTGGGGTCTGTTTCCCTGGTAGCCGCCTCCCTGGGGTCTGTTGTTGTCACGGTTGCCCTGGTAGCCTCCCTGGCCTCCCTGATAGCCGCCCTGGCCGCGGTTATTATCGCGGTTGCCCTGGTAACCTCCCTGGCTCCTGTTATTGTCGCGGTTGCCCTGGTAGCCTCCCTGGCCTCTGTTGTTGTCACGGTTTCCCTGGTAGCCTCCCTGGCTGCCCTGATAGCCTCCCTGACCGCGGTTGTTATCGCGGTTGCCCTGGTAACCTCCCTGACCGCGGTTGTTGTCGCGGCTGCCCTGGTAGCCTCCCTGGCTCCTGGCTGTATCGCGGCTGTCCTGGGCAGTTCCCTGGGTTCCTGTATGAGCACCTGCCTGGGGTGCTGCAGACGGCTGGGGTGCTGCGGCTTTCTCTGAAACCGTATCCGCGGACTGGGCCTGCACCTGAGGTTTGGCAGCCTCTGCCGGTACTGCCGATGCTGCTGCCTGCGCCGGCTGCGGCGCTGCCGCGGGAGCGGGTGCCGTATGGCCCTGGTTTGCTGTCTGGGATTTCGGAGGAACCGGACGCTTAATCTGCTGCTGGGCGTTCTGCGGGCGGAACACGGCTGTCAGCTTCTTCTTAGCCGGCTCTCCCTTGGACGCGCCGTCCTGGCTCCTGACAGCCTCTGCCTTAGGAGCCTCTGTTTTAGGCGCTTCTGTCCTTGGTGCCTCTGTTCTTGGAGCTTCTGCTCTGGGGGCCTCTGTTTTAGGAGCCTCCGACCTGTGCTCCGGTGCGGCAGGTTTTGCATCCCTCTTAGGATTTGCAAAAGAGCGCACAATATTCTCCTGATCCTTTGTCACATTCGATGCTGCATATAATACAGCTGCTTTATCTTTCGTCTTAATAATTTCCAATATCTCCTTACTGGTCTTGCCCAGTTCATTTGCCAGTTCACTTACTCTCATTCAAGCTACCTCCGTTTATATTCATTCGTTCTACCATTGACTTTGCGAAACCTGCATCCTCCACTGACAGTGACGCCCTGAACTCCTGCCCCATGGCATGCCCCAGTTCGTCCTTTGTTCCAAACAGATAGATTGGGACTTTATAGTAAGTACACATGTTGGTAAACTTTTTCTTCGTGTTGTCAGAAGCCTCTTCCGATACGATTACCAAATGGGACTTTCCGCTCTTTACTGATTTCTCCGTCGAAAATTCGCCGCTGACCACCTTCCTGGCCCTTGTTGCAAGGCCCACCAGGCTTAACAGCCTTTTGTTATCTGCCAAGTTCTTCCATCTCCTTTTCCAGAGTTTCATACACCTCTTTGGGAATGGCCATCTTGAAGGAACGTTCCAGTCCCTTTCCCTTCACTGCCTTCTTCAGGCATTCCATTGATGGACACAGGTAAGCGCCCCTGCCGTTCTTGCGGCCTGTGGCATCCAACATAATCTCATCCTCGGCGGTTTTTATGACTCTTATCATTTCTTTCTTGCTCTTCATCTCCTGGCAGCCGATACACTGCCTGAGCGGAACTTTTTTCATGCTCACTTACATCACTCCTAACCTTCTCAGAGTATCCCTTTTACTGTTCGCTTCCGTCTTCCTGATAGTTTTCTTCATATTCCTGGTAGCTTTCCGGTTCCTCCTGCTCTTCCTCATAATTCTCAGAGGACGTGTCGCCGTACTGGAGTCCCATCTGCTCGAAGAGCCCCATTTCCCTGGCCTGGGTTTCACTCTTAATATCAATCTTAAAGCCCGTAAGCCTTGCGGCCAGTCTCGCGTTCTGGCCCTCCTTGCCAATGGCAAGGGACAGCTGGTAATCCGGCACAATAACCTGTGCTTCCCGCTCTTCCTCATCCGCCACAACGCAGATAACCTTTGCAGGGCTCAAAGCGTTTTCAATCAGGTACGCAGGATTGTCGTCCCAGTTAATGATGTCAATTTTTTCACCCTTTAATTCACTTACAATGGAATTAACCCTGGAACCGTTGAGACCCACGCATGCGCCTACCGGGTCCACATTGGCGTCATTGGATTTCACCGCAATCTTTGTCCTGGAGCCTGCTTCCCTGGCAATGGCCTTGATTTCCACTGTGCCGTCGCGGACCTCGGCCACCTCGGATTCAAAGAGACGTTTCACCAGGTCCGGGTGTGTCCTGGACACAGAAACTCTTGGGCCCTTTGGCGTATCCTTTACCTCGATGACATATACCTTGACCCGCTCCGTGGGACGGAATGTCTCACCCTTTACCTGCTCGCTTTCATTGAGGATGGCGTCCACCCTGCCCAGGTTAATGCTCACGTTCCTTCCCAGATAGCGCTGTACCACGCCGGTCATGACATCCTTTTCCTTCATATAATACTCGTTGTACAGTGCCTTGCGTTCTTCCTCGCGTATTTTCTGCAGAATCACGTTCTTTGCGTTCTGTGTGGCAATACGTCCGAATTTCTTGGAATCCAGCGGAATCTGTACCGTATCCCCAATCTCATACTTGGGATTCAGCATCTTGGCATCCGCCAGACTCATCTCCAGACAATCGTCCTCCACGTTTTCCACAACCGCTTTTTCTGCATATACTGCAAAGTCACAGGTATTTGGGTTCACTGTGACCTTTACATTATCGGCTTTTCCGAAATGGTTCTTACAGGCAGTGAGTAAAGAGTTTTCAATCGCTTCAATGAGCGTATCTTTGGAGATGTTCTTCTCTTTCTCCAATACCTCCATTGCCTCTAACAGTTCCTTGTTCATGTTTATCCTCCTATCCATGTCTCAGCATGTGAATGATCTAACTAAAAATCCAGCGCAAGCCGTATCAGGGCAATGTCCGCTTTTTCAAATACCATCTGGCTTCCGTCTTCCATGGTCAGCGTCACAGTATTTTCATCATATGCACTGAGGGCGCCCGTAAATTCCTTTTGCTTGTTAAGCTGACGGTAAAGCCTTACATCCACATCCTTGCCCATGCTTCTTACGAAGTCCCTTTCCTTCTTAAGAGGACGGCCCAGTCCCGGGGAACTGACTTCCAGAATATAGCTGTCGTCAATAAAATCCTCTTTGTCCAGCCAGTCGCTTAAGGCCCTGCTGATGACCTCACAGTCATCCACGGCAATCCCGCCTTCTTTATCTATATAAGCTCTCAGGTACCAGGTACCTGCTTCTTTTACATATTCCACGTCTACCAGTTCAAAACCATGCTCTTCCATCAGTGGAAGGAGGTGTTTCTCCACCCGGCTCTCATAGCTCTCCTTTTTTCCCATCGTTCCACCACCTTTCCTGTCTTTCCAAAACGAAAGAGTGGACTGGTGTCCACTCTTTTATCAGTAATTTACATTAGTTATCGTATACACTATACCATCATGCCGCTGTAAATGCAAGCATTTTCAAGGATTTTATCGAAAATTTCGTAACAGTTCAAAGTCCCGTTACAACTTCCTGTCCGTCCTGAATCTGGAAATCAAATCAAAAAGTTTCTTAGCTTCCTCTGAAAGTTCGCCTCCTGTTGCAGCGTTCTCCTCCACCATAGCGGCATTTGTCTGAACCACTCCTGATATCTGTTCGATCCCGATGCGCACCTGATCCAGGGATTTGGCCTGTTCCGTGGAAGCCTTTGATATGTCCTCCACCGCCTCCGCGATCTGTTGTGCGCTGGTAACCACCTGCCCCAGTGACTGTGCCGTCTCATTGGCGATCTTCTGTCCGTTATCAATGGACCGGAGAGACTCTTCGATCAGAGATGTGGTATTCTTAGCCGCCTCGCCGCTTTTATTTGCCAAATTCCGCACCTCATCCGCCACAACGGCAAAACCTTTCCCTGCCTCACCGGCCCGCGCCGCCTCCACTGCCGCGTTTAAAGCCAGTATATTCGTCTGGAATGCTATGTCTTCGATGGTTTTGATGATCTTCCCTATCTCGCCCGACTTATTGCTGATATCCCTTACTGCTTTCACCAGCTCCTGCATCTGTGTGTTGCTGAGCGCAACCCGGTGGTCCATTTCCGCAGAGCGCCCGCTGACCTCTTCGGTGCGCCTGGCATTGGAATCTACATGAGTAAATATTTCATTGATGGTGGCGGCAAGCTCTTCCACGGAGCTGGCCTGCCTGGCATTTCCATCCGCAAGGCTGCTGGTACTGTCCGCTACCTGGCCCGAACTGGCCGTCACCTGTTCCGCTGTGCGAAGGATACTTCCCAGAGTATCATTCAGCGTAGTCCGGATCCGCATCAGAGCATCCCTGATTTTCGCAAAATCTCCTTCGTACTGTAGTTCCAGTTCAAACTGAAGATTGCCGTCAGCGATTTCATCCAGGACCCTGGTGGTCTCATTGATATATTCAATATAGTCCTTAAGCTTTGACACGGTGCGCTCCATGGCGGAGGCAACCTGCCCGATTTCATCCTTTGAGTGCACGCCCGTCTCCACATTCAGTTCCCCATCCGCAATCCGGTGTGCAGCATCAGCAAGTTTTTTCATAGGACGTGTAATGCCGTTGGAGATCAGCAGAACAGCCGCCGCCATAAGGACCATACTGCCTGCAAATGTGACCGCCGACATGCGCATGACCGTATAAAAGCCCTGAAGCGCTTCCGTCTCCGGCATGGCGGAGAGTACATACCACCCCGCGCTGTCTATTCTGGTAAGATTCCCGTAATACCGGGTTCCGTCTATTTCATATATATAATCCCCGGTCAATCCGTTCTGTACAGCCTGCTTTACTTCATCTGAGATATTGATTTCTGAAATGGATTTCCCCACCTGTTCTGTGTCCGGGTAGCAGAGAATATTTCCTGAGCCGCTCATGAGCACAAGAAATCCTGTCTGCCCTAACTTCACCTCATTGATCCGCTGCTGAAGGGTATCCAGGTTAATATCCGTGCCGGAAGCCCCGTATACTTCTCCGCTCTGACGGTCAATCACAGGTGCCGCCGCCGTCACAATAGGGAGTCCCGTATTAACATCAATGTACGGCTCCGTCATAACAGGCTTCTTTGTTTTTGTGCACTCAAACCATGGTCTTGACGTAACGTCCCAACCTGGATCACTGATAAAGCCGTCCGGCTGAAAAAGCTGGCTGGAATCGGTATCAGCCAGCCAGACCCCCAGTATGGTAGATGAATCCAGGGCCTGACGCACCGCCATGGCCGCCATCACCTCATCATAGCGGGGAGCTGCGCTGGCCCGTTGGCTGCCTCTCAGTTCATGCATGAAATCTATAACCAGAGCTTCCTGGGCGGACTGCTCAACCGCTTTTAAATGTCCGGTAAAGAAAGTATCCACTTCATGGGCAGCGGACTCAGAATCAGATGTCAGCTTTTCTCTGGCCTGCACCTTGGCATATTTCCCCACAGACACGCTGATCAGCACTCCCGACAGCAGAAATACCATCAATGCAGGTACCATGATACCTAAAAACATTTTAATCC
>ERZ791934.1538-NODE-1538-length-20893-cov-4.193733_pt1 | contig 20893 bp, 21 predicted proteins | sample MGYA00510125_ERZ791934 | MGnify/ENA primary metagenome ERZ791934 (study PRJEB30046, sample SAMN00993240) | human gut metagenome | study: EMG produced TPA metagenomics assembly of the A metagenome-wide association study of gut microbiota in type 2...
GGTCAGCAGGGCAAGGCCGGCGGCCAGCAGGCCAAACCCGCCCAGGCAGAACCCGCCCGTCCCACCACCCGCGTACCCGAAAAGAAGCTGGTGGACACCCGGAAGGCGGGCAACGTGAACCTGGCCCGTTACGACGAGCATCTGGAGACCCTGGCTCCTGAGCGGGCCAACAAGATGCAGAGCGGCAAGCAGAAGATCCAGAGCAAGGGAGCCCACCGTAAAGGAGCCAATTTCGGCAACAAGCGCCGCCAGGAGGAGCAGGAGAAGATGCGCCGGCTCCAGCTGGAGATCGCCAAAAAGACTCCGCTGACCGTCAAGATCCCCGACGCCATCGGCGTGGGCGAGCTGGCCTCCCGCATGAAGAAGACCGGCGCCGAGGTGGTCAAGACCCTGATGAAGAACGGCGTCATGGCCTCCCTCAGTGACGTCATCGACTTCGACACCGCCGCCATCATTGCGGAGGAGCTGGGCTGCAAGGTGGAAAAGGAGGTCATTGTCACCATCGAGGAGCGGCTCATCGACACCGCCGAGGACAAGGAGGAGGATCTGGAGCCCCGCGCCCCCGTGGTGGTGGTCATGGGCCACGTCGACCACGGCAAGACCTCCCTGCTGGACTATATCCGCAACGCCCACGTGGCCGCCGGCGAGGCCGGCGGCATCACCCAGCACATCGGTGCCTATCAGGTGAACGTGCAGGGCAAGACCATTACCTTCCTGGACACCCCCGGCCACGAGGCCTTCACCGCCATGCGCGCCCGCGGTGCCATGATCACCGACGTGGCCATCCTGGTGGTGGCCGCCGACGACGGCATCATGCCCCAGACGGTTGAGTCCATCAACCACGCCAAGGCGGCCAATATCCCCATCATCGTGGCCATCAACAAGATGGATAAGCCGGAGGCCAACCCCGAGCGCATCAAGGAGCAGCTCACCAAGTACGAGCTGGTGCCCGAGGAGTGGGGCGGCGAGACCATCATCTGCCCCATCTCCGCCAAGACCGGCGAGGGCATCGACAATCTGCTGGAGATGGTCAACCTGACCGCCGAGATGCAGGAGCTCAAGGCCAACCCCAACCGCTCCGCCCACGGCGCGGTCATCGAGGCCCGGCTGGACAAGGGCCGCGGCCCCATCGCTACCGTGCTGGTGCAGAATGGTACCCTGCATACCGGCGATATCATTGTGGCCGGTACCACTGTGGGCCGTGTCCGTGCAATGACCGACGATAAGGGCCGCAGAGTGACCGAAGCAGGTCCTTCTGTTCCCGTGGAGATCACCGGCCTGAACGATGTTCCCACCGGCGGCGACATTCTGAATGCCGTTTCCGACGAACGTCTGGCCCGTGAGCTGGTGGAACAGCGTATCACCGAGCAGAAGGAAGAAATTTTCAACGCCCAGACCAAGGTTACGCTGGATAACCTGTTTGATCAGATGCAGCAGGGCGAGATGAAGGAACTGAAGGTCATCGTCAAGGCCGACGTGCAGGGCTCTGTGGAAGCCGTCCGCCAGTCTCTGGAGAAGCTGACCAACGAGGAAGTTCGCGTGCATGTCATCCACGGCGCAGTTGGTGCAGTCAACGAAAACGACGTCATGCTGGCCAACGCTTCCAACGCCATTATCGTGGGCTTCAACGTCCGTCCCGACCCGGTGGCAGAAGAGAACGCCAAGCGCGACGGCGTGGATATGCGCCTGTACCGCGTGATTTATGACTGCATTGAGGAAATCGAGTCCGCTATGAAGGGTATGTTGGCACCCAAGTTCCGCGAGGTTGCACTGGGCAAGGCCGAGTGCCGTGAGACCTACAAGATCTCCAACGTGGGTATGGTCATCGGCGGCCATGTTACCAGCGGTAAGATTACCCGTAATGCACAGGTCCGCGTGGTGCGTGACGGTATCATCGTGGCCGACGACAAAGTGGCGTCCCTGCGCCGCTTTAAGGATGACGTGAAGGAAGTTGCCGACGGTTACGACTGCGGTATCTGCCTGGAGCGTTTCTCCGACATCAAGGAAGGGGATATTCTGGAAGCCTATATGATGGAGGAATATCGTCCCGAATAAGGAACGTGTTTTCGGGGAGCCTTTCCTTTGCGGGAGGCTCCCTGTTTGCTTTTGAAAGGATGTCCGCTATGAAAAAACGCGTAAATGACTGGCTCAATATCATTATGGGCGCTGTATTCGGCGTTTTTCTGGGCTATGGAATTTTTGCATATTGGGACTACAGCTGTCATCCGGAGCAATATGCTTTTTACTCTGCGCCATGGTACACCGGCATTCTGCTGTATGGAGCGATTGCTGCCGGAATTTTGTTGATTCTGGCAGTGATAAAATGGTTCCTGAAAAAGAGATGAAATGTACCCGCATATAAAACTCACGCAGACAACCGGCTCATCAATAGCCTCCCTCTTTGAGGGAGGTGGCACGGCACAGCCGTGACGGAGGGAGTTGTATGCGCCCGGAAATACAGGAGGAGCTTTTATGAAAAAATGGCTGATTGGCGGTGCCATTGCAATTGTCTGTATTCTCGCAGTTTGTACCTGTATCGTGGTGTATACACTGTCTCAAATTCCCTCCACGGTACCGTCTATAGGCATTATTGGCGGTGCAGATTTGCCAACGGCTCAGTTTGTCCTGTGGAGGGGATTGCGGCCGGTGCTGTTGACCAGCGGCGGACTGATTGTACTGATTCTCCTGCTGGTTGTCGGTGTGGCTGTGTACAAAAGCCGCAGGAAGGCCTGACGTAGGAGGAGATTGTATGGCGATCACGTATCTGATGATTGTGATTTTTATGGCAATACTGGGAATTGTGTTTCTCTGCGGAAAAGGCGCCATGCTCATTGCGGGCTACAATACCGCTTCGCCGGAGGAACGGGCGGAAATGGATGAAAAACAGCTCTGCCGCTTTATGGGGAAATTTTGTTTTGCCATGGCAGGAGGCTGGCTGATTGCCGCAGTGGGCATTTGGCTCAAACAGGACATCCTGCACATGGGGGGAATCGTCCTGTTTTGCGTTGTCATCATCGCCGGGCTGATTTATGCCAACACCGGAAACCGGTTTAAAAAACAAAGCTGACAAGTGAAAATGATTTTTTGATTGAAGAGAACGGAGGAAGTTTATGCCCAGTCATCGTATGGGAAGAACCACAGAAGATATCCGCCGGGAGCTTTCCGCTATCCTGCGGGAAGTCAAAGACCCCCGTGTACAGGGGAATGGAATGATCAGCATCGTGCGGGTAGAGGTCACCAATGACCTTTCTTACTGCACCGTGTATATCAGCTCGATGACAGGAATGGAGCATGCCCAGAATGCTGTCAAGGGCCTGAAAAGCGCCGCGGGCTTTATCCGCCGGGAGCTGGGCCATCAGCTCAAGCTGCGCCATGTGCCCGAGCTGATTTTCAAGGCCACCGACTCCATCGAGTACAGCGCCAATATCTCCAAAATCCTCAATGACCTGAAGGAGTGATTTCGATGGATATTACCCTGCATACCGCCGCCCAGCGGCTGCTGGACGCGGATCATATCCTGATTTTAAGCCACTGCTCCCCCGACGGCGATACCCTCGGCTGTGCTTCTGCTTTGCTGCGGGGGCTGCATTCTCTGGGCAAAAAAGCCCGGTTCCTGTGCAGCGACCCGGTGCCGAAAAAGTTTGCGTTTCTCTTTGAGGGCGTGGAGGAGCAGGACTTTGAGCCGGAATTTATTGTGAGCGTGGATATCGCCGACCGCCAGCTGTTCGGAAAGAATCTGGAAGGCTATGCGGAAAAGGTGGACTTGTGCCTGGATCACCACGGTACCAACGGCGATTTTGCAAAAGAACGTTATGTGGAGCCCAAAGCGGCCGCAGCCTGTGAAGTGCTGTTCCTGCTGCTGAAAGAAATGCAGGTGGAGATTTCCCCGGAAATCGCGGACTGCCTGTTTACCGGCATTTCTACCGACACCGGCTGCTTCCGTTTTGGCAATGTCACACCCCGTACCCACCGTATGGGCGCAGAGCTGATGGAGCTGGGCGCTCATGCTGCCGAGATCAACCGGCAAATGTACGATACCAAGAGCCGGGCTCGTCTGGAAGTGGAAAAGTATGTGCTTCAGTCCATGACCTTCCATTTTGACGGGAAATGCGCGGTGCTGTGCCTGCCGGCTTCTCTGGTGGAGGAGCTGTCTGTGGAAGAAGGGGATTTGGACGGCGTTGCATCCATGTCCCGTCAGGTGGAGGGCGTGATGGTGGGTGTGACCATCCGCGAAAAGGAAGACGGCATGCTGAAAGTCTCCCTGCGCACCAACCCGCCGGTGGATGCGGCGGAAATCTGCGGGGAATTCGGCGGCGGCGGACATGCGGCAGCCGCAGGATGCAGCTTTACCGGCAAGAGCTTTGACGAAGTGAAAGCACTGCTGCTGGAAGCCGTGCAAAAGCAGATGGAGAGGTGCGGCCTGTGACCGGTGTACTGATTCTGGATAAACCTGCCGATTTCACCTCTTTTGACGCGGTGGCGGTGTGCCGCCGCCTGTGCCATGAGCGGAAAATCGGCCATACCGGTACGCTGGACCCTATGGCCACCGGTGTTCTGCCCCTTCTGTTGGGAAAAGCCACCCGCGCCGCCTCTCTGCTGGAAGATACCGATAAAGAGTATGAGGCCGGATTTCGGCTGGGACTTTCCACCGATACCGAAGACAGCACCGGCAAGGTGCTGGAAACCAGCGACACGCCTGTTTCCCGGGAATTGCTGGAAAGCCTTCTGCCCCGTTTCCGCGGGGAAATCATGCAGGTGCCGCCCATGTATTCGGCGGTTTCCAAAGACGGAAAGCGGCTGTATGAGCTGGCCAGAAAGGGCATTGAAGTGGAACGGGACGCCCGCCCGGTGACCATTTTCAAGCTGGAATTGACGGAATATCACGAAGAAACCCGGGAAGGGAAACTGACGGTTTCCTGTTCCAAGGGAACCTATATCCGCACGCTGATTGCCGATCTGGCGAAAGCGGCGGGCTCGCTGGGCGTGATGACCGCTTTGCGCCGGACAAAGGCCTGCGGTTTTACGCTGGCGGACGCCATCACGCTGGACGAAGCGAAAGCCCTCTCGGAAGCCGGAACGCTGGAAGAAAAGCTGCGCCCGGTGGAGAGCCTGTTTGTTCATCTGCCGGCAATCACCGTTTCCGGCGCACAGGCCGCCCGGTTTGGCAACGGCGGGCAGCTGGATTTAAAGCGGATTCCCGCATTTCGGAAACAGAATCCTCCGGATGGGGAAATCGTCCGCGTCCGGGGAGAAAAGGGCGAATTTTTGGGGCTGGGACAGGTGCAGGCTGAAAAAGGCTGGCTTGCCATTCTCAAATTGTTTTAAAGGGGACAAAGCACAAGCACAGGAAAGGACGGATTCCCATGAAATGCTATCAGGATTTACAGACACCGGAAGGAGAGCTGGCGGCGGCGCTGGGCAGCTTTGACGGGCTGCATCTGGGACACCGTCAGGTCATCGGAAACACCCTTTCCGTTCCCGGTCTGCGTCCTGCGGTCATCACCTTTCAGCAGAATCCGTCGGTTTCCCTGCAAAAAAAGCCCGTCCCCCTGCTCACCACCAACGAGCAGAAGCTGGCGCTGCTGAAGGAAATGGGCGTGGAAGTGGTCTATCTGCTGCCTTTCGACCGGATTCGGGACATGGAACCGGAGGACTTTGTGGAAGCCCTGTACCGGGTTTGCCGGGTGCGGGCGCTGTCCTGCGGGTTTAATTTCCGTTTTGGAAAAAACGGCCGGGGCGATGCCGGTTTGCTGAAAGAGCTGTGCCGGGAAAAGGGAATCAGCCTTTCCGTAACGCCGCCGGTCTCCGTTGCAGGGGAAACGGTCAGTTCCACCCGGATTCGCGCCTGTCTGGAACAGGGCGACGTACAGCAGGCCGGACAGCTGCTGGGCCGTCCCTTTGGTTATGATTTTGAAGTGACCCACGGCCGCCAGTTGGGCCGTACCTGGGGAACCCCCACCATTAACCAGCCGTTTCCGGCGGGATATGTGCTGCCCCGGTTCGGGGTGTATGCTTCGCTGGTGGAGGTGGAGGGCCAAAAGTATTACGGCGTCACCAACATCGGCGTGAAGCCCACTGTGGGCTCCGACTGCGCCTTGTCCGAAACCTGGATTCCCGAATTTTCCGGCGACCTGTACGGGAAAAAAGTCCCGGTGGAGCTGCTGGACTTTATCCGGCCGGAGCGGAAGTTTGACAGTCTCGATCAGCTGAAAAATGAGATTCTGGAAAATGGCGTATTGGCGCGAAAAATTGCGGAACGGGAATGGAAAGACCCGTTCTGGAAAAAATCCCGGTAAATGGCGGAAAACGATTTACAAAAAGAGCTCGTCATGCTATAATACTACAGTTACAGCCCCTTTCCCGGATAAAGGGTAAAGCCCCGCACGGGGAGTTCACCAGCCTTTTTCTGTGAATGAGGGTAAATTTATGGCGGCACTGCCGCAGAAAAGGTGGAATTGCAAATGCTGAAAGAAGAAAAGACCGCAATCATTAAGGAATACGCAATGCACGAGGGCGACACCGGCTCCCCCGAGGTTCAGATCGCTGTTCTGACCAAGCGCATCAACGACCTGACCGATCACCTGCGTACCCACAACAAGGATCACCACTCCCGCCGCGGCCTGCTGAAGATGGTTGGCCAGCGCCGCAACCTGCTCAACTACCTGATGAAGGTTGACATTGAGCGCTATCGTTCCATCATCGCAAAGCTGGGTATCCGTAAGTAATCCGGATTGCGGAAGCAATTTTTCACAGAAAGCTGAAAAGGGCAGGCGGCCTCAGTCGCCTGCCTTTAGGCTATCTGGAACCCCTGTGAGAAGTATTGAAATTGTTTCTGGAAGAAGGACAGCTGTGTTTAGCAGTGAAACGAGGGCGCAGGCGCTGCGCGTTGGTTTTATTGCTAAATCGGTTCTGCCTTCTTCGGAAAAAGAAATGGAGGAAAGCTGAATGTTCGAGAAATTCCGCGTATTTGAAACCGAATTTGCCGGCCGTCCGCTGGTTGTGGAAACCGGCAAAATGGCACAGCTGGCCAACGGCGAGTGCCTGGTCCGCTATGGCGAGACCGTGGTGCATGTGGCGGTAACCGCTGCTGCAAAGCCCCGTGAGGGCGTTGATTTCTTCCCTCTGTCCGTGGACTTTGAGGAGAAGCTGTATTCCGTGGGCAAGATCCCCGGCTCCTTCCTGAAGCGGGAAGGCCGTCCCACCGACAAGGCCATTCTGGTGTGCCGCGTCATCGACCGCCCCATCCGTCCTCTGTTCCCCAAGGATATGCGCAATGACGTTTCCATCGTCTGCACCGTTATGTCCGTGGACCCGGATTGCTCCCCCGAAATCACCGCTATGGTGGGTACTTCCATCGCTCTGTCCATCTCCGACGTGCCGTGGAACGGACCCATTTCCGCTGTGAGCGTGGGCCTCATTGACGGCGAGTTTGTCATCAACCCCAACGCCGAGCAGCGCAAGGTTTCCCAGATGGCCGTCACCGTTGCCTCCACCGATTCCCGTATCGCCATGATCGAAGCAGGCGCCAACGAGGTTTCCGACGAGGATATGTACAACGGCATTATCGCCGGTCACAAGGCCAACCAGCACATCATCGAATTCATCAAGGGCATTCAGGCCGAAATCGGCAAGCCCAAGTTTGAATATCCCAGCAACCTGCCCCCCGAGGAAATGATCGAGGCCATCAAGGAGTTCGCCATGGAGGACGTCAAGTTCGCTATGGATACCGACGACAAGACCGTCCGCGACGAGCGCCTGAAGCCCATCTACGAGAAGGTGCACGAGCACTTTGATCCCATTTACCCCGAGCAGGAAGCGCTCATCGACGACTGCATGTATCGCACTCAGAAATATATCGTGCGCCGCTGGCTGCTCGACGAGCAGAAGCGCGTAGACGGCCGCGGCATGGACGAAATCCGCCCGCTGGCTGCCGAAGTGGGACTGCTGCCCCGCGTACACGGCTCCGGTATGTTTACCCGTGGTCAGACCCAGGTGCTCACCGTTGCGACTCTGGGCCCGGTCAGCGATTGCCAGCTGCTGGACGGCATCGATGACGAGGAAACCAAGCGGTATATTCACCACTACAACTTCCCCTCCTACTCCGTAGGCGAGACCAAGCCCAGCCGCGGCCCCGGCCGTCGTGAAATCGGTCACGGCGCTCTGGCAGAGCGTGCTCTGGTGCCGGTCATTCCTCCGGTAGAGGAGTTCCCCTATACCCTGCGTCTGGTGTCCGAGGTTCTGTCCTCCAACGGCTCCACCTCTCAGGGCTCCGTTTGCGGCAGCACCCTGGCTCTGATGGATGCCGGTGTACCCATTAAGGCTCCCGTAGCCGGTATTTCCTGCGGCCTGATTACCGAGGGCGAGCGCTGGATGACCATGGTGGACATTCAGGGCGTGGAAGATTTCTTCGGCGACATGGACTTCAAGGTGGCCGGTACCCATAAGGGCATTACCGCCATTCAGATGGATCTGAAGATCAACGGACTGACTCCCGCGATGGTGAAGGAAGCCCTGCTCAAGACCCACAAGGCCCGCGATTATATCATCGACGAAATCATGCTCAAGGCCATTCCCGAGCCCCGTCCGGAGCTCTCCAAGTATGCGCCCAAGATGCTCTCCACCGTGATTCCCGTGGACAAGATCCGCGAGGTCATTGGTTCCGGTGGAAAGGTCATCCAGAAGATCTGCGCCGAGTGCGAGGTCAAGGTGGACGTGGAAGAAGACGGACACGTGTTCGTTTCCGGTATCGATCAGGAGAAGTGCCAGCGCGCGATGACCATCATCGATACCATCGTCAACGATCCCGAGCCGGGCACCTACTACACCGGTAAGGTCACCCGCATTATGGACTTCGGCGCCTTTGTGGAAATCGCTCCCGGCAAGGAAGGTCTGGTGCACATTTCCCGTCTGGACGTGAAGCGCACCGAGAAGGTCACCGACGTGGTGGATGTGGGCGACGTGGTCAAGGTCAAGGTTCTGGAAATCGACGACAAGGGCCGTCTGAACCTGTCCCGCCGTGATGCTCTCATCGATCTGGACGGCATGGTGCCGGAGAACACCATTTCTGATGCTCCCCGCCGCCGTGATGACCGCCGTGACGGACACCGCCGCCATGACGACCGTCCCCGCGCAAGCAATGGCTTTATTGCCAACACCAATAAGCCCCGCCATAACGGCTAATTGAAAATACCAAGGTCCCTGCTCTGGTTTGAGCAGGGACCTTGTTTTTTATGAAGGAAAGTCCCTGTGGCGGCAAAATTTTTCTTCTGTACTGCGATAAAATATGATATACTGAAATGGTAACTGAAAAGCGATTAAAAGACAGGAGGGGTGGGAGAAAATGAATCAGTATCTGTTGCTTGCAGGGATTGTCATTGTTGCCTGCGTTCTGCTTCACCGATTTGCGGAAAAGCTGCCGGTTCCCTCTTTGGTGATCTTTATTGCACTAGGAATGTTCTTTGGGGAAAATGGGCCGTTGGGCATTGTGTTCAACGAGTATGCCATTTCGGAAAATATCTGTTCCGCTTGTTTGATTGTAGTCATGTTTTACGGCGGTTTTGGTACCAATATTCATGTGGCAAAGCCGGTGGTGGGCAGGGCTTTTTTTCTGGCCAGTGCAGGCGTATTTTTAACCGCTGCTTTTGTGGGGATTTTTTCCCATTATGTGCTTGGGCTGAGTTGGATGGAAAGTTTTCTGATTGGTGCGGTGCTCTCTTCTACCGATGCCGCGTCGGTGTTTAATATTCTGCGTTCCCAGAAGATGGCTCTGAAAAACCATACCGACTCGCTGCTGGAACTGGAGTCTGGCTCCAACGACCCCATGTCCTACTTGCTGACGGTGGTAATGGTTTCGCTGGTTACCGGACAGCAGGTTTCGGTGCCGGTGCTGTTTTTGCAGCAGATGATTTTCGGCGTATTGGGCGGCCTGCTGGTGGGATGGGTATCGGTGCTGCTGTTGAACCGGTTTGACTTTTCCATGGAGCAGGGAAAGACCATCTTTGTGTTTGCCGCCGCGATTATTGCCTATGCGCTGCCAAATGAGGTGGGGGGAAACGGATATCTGAGCGTTTATGTGTGCGGGATTCTGATGGGAAACCGGTATTTCCCGGGGAAACGGGAATTGGTTCACTTTTTCGACGCTGTGACCGGGATTTCCCAAATGATGATTTTTTTCCTGTTAGGACTTTTGGTAACGCCGATGGAACTTCCACAGGTGTTGATACCGGCCATATTGATTATGATATTTATGACGGTGATCGGGCGGCCGCTGGCCGTGTCGGCGGTACTATTGCCTGTGCGCTCTTCCCTGCGGCAGATTGGAATCGTCTCTTGGGCAGGGCTTCGGGGGGTTGCTTCCATTGTGTTTGCCATTTATGTGATTCTCCATCAGGTGAACATGACCTTTAATATTTTTAACTTGGTGTTTTGCGTGGTACTGCTTTCTCTGGGCGTGCAGGGAACCCTGCTTCCGTGGGTCGCCGGAAAACTGGGGATGATCGATCAGTGCGCAGATATTCAGAAAACCTTCAATGATTATCAGGAGGACAGCAACATCTCCTTTGTCAAAATCCATGTGGATGCGGACAGCGGGATGGCACATAAAAAGCTGAGTAAACTGTCGCTGCCCACGGGCTTTTTGATTGTGGTCATTATCCGGGGAGAGGAAAATATTATTCCCAATGGGGAGACGGAAGTCCTGCCGGGAGATTTGCTGGTGGCGGCGGCAAGGGAATTTGAAAACCGGCGGAACCTGTATTTGTACGAAATCAGTATTGATAAAGGGCATAAGTGGTCGGGAAAGAAGCTGAAAGAGCTGGATACCGGCAAAGGGCTGCTGGTGGTGCTGGTCAAGCGCCATGACGAGACGATTATTCCCGACGGCAACACGGAAATTTGTTTGGACGACACACTGGTGCTGGCCAGGTTTTAAGAGGTTTTTAGGAGAAGAAAAGCAAAAAGAAAAGAAGGAAAGAAGGACAAAAACGATGATACAGGATGCAAAGCGCGTGGTAGTCAAGGTGGGTACTTCCAGCCTGACCTATGAAAACGGAAAACTGAACCTTCGGCGGATGGAAACGCTGTGCAAGGTGCTGACAGACTTGCAGAATGCCGGACGGCAGGTAGTGCTGGTGACCTCCGGCGCTATTGGTGTCGGTATGGGAAAGCTGGGCCAGACCCGGCGCCCCACCGAAACAGAGAAAAAGCAGGCGCTGGCCGCTGTGGGGCAGTGTGAGCTGATGTTTATGTATGACAAGCTCTTCGGGGAATATAACCAGATGGTGGCACAGGTGCTGCTCACCGGCGACGTGGTGGAACAGCCCCGCAGCCGCCGCAATGTTGAGAACACCTTCCGGGAGCTGATTGAGCTGGGGATTATCCCGGTGGTCAATGAAAATGATACCGTCGCTATCGACGAATTGGTGGGCAGCCATTTTGGCGATAACGACACCCTTTCGGCGGTGGTGGCCCAGCTGGTGGAGGCCGACGCGCTGGTGATTCTCACCGATATTGACGGCCTGTATGACAGCGACCCCCGAAAGAATCCCGATGCCAGACGGATTCCTGTTGTGAAGGAAATTACCGACGAAGTCCGGGCACTGGCAGGAGGGGCAGGCTCCAACCGGGGTACCGGCGGCATGGCCACCAAAATCAAAGCCGCAGAAATTGCCAACCGGCAGGGGATTCCCTGCTGTGTGGTCAGCGGAGAAGACCCCCATGTGCTGTATCAATTATTTGACGGGGCACAGATTGGGACAATTTTCGGATAAGAAATCAAATAGTATTTATGTGAGGGAGGCGCAAAAATGACAAGACTGGAAGAAATGGGCGCAGCTGCAAAGCAGGCGGCCCGAAAACTGGCGGTTGCCGGAAATCAGAAGGACACAGCGCTGGAGGCCATTGCCGCCGCGCTGGAGGCACATACGGAAGAAATTCTGGCTGCAAACCGGGAAGACCTTTTCGCGGCGGAACAGAATGGTATGTCCCGTTCGCTGATGGACCGGCTGGCGTTGAATGAAAAGCGGATTGCAGGGATGGCCGACGGCGTACGGCAGGTAAAGGCCCAGCCTGACCCGGTGGGGCAGGTGCTGGAAGGCGGCGTGCGGCCCAACGGCCTGCGCATTGAGAAAGTCGCCGTCCCTCTGGGCGTGATTGGCATCATCTATGAGGCCCGTCCCAATGTGACCGCCGACGCGGCAGCACTGTGCCTGAAGGCAGGAAACGCGGTGATTCTCCGAGGCGGAAAAGAGGCGTTCCGCTCCAATCAGGCTATTGCCGAAGTGATGCGGGACGCAGTGGAAGCCGCCGGACTGCCTCGTGACAGCATCCAGCTGGTGCAGGATACCAGCCGGGCTTCCTCCATTGAAATGATGGGGCTGACCGGGTATCTGGATGTATTGATTCCCCGCGGCGGTGCGGGGCTGATTCGCGCTGTGGTGGAGAATTCTCATGTGCCGGTGATCGAAACCGGTGTGGGCAACTGCCATGTGTATGTGGATGATGCGGCTGATTTGGAAATGGCTGCGGACATTATTTTCAACGCCAAAACCTCTCGGCCTTCGGTGTGCAATGCGATTGAGACTGTATTGATACATCAGGCCATTGCAGGTGAATTTTTGCCCAAGATGAAGGCAAAGCTGGACGAAAAGCAGGTGGAAATTCGCGGCTGTGAGAAGACCCGGGAGATTCTTCCGGACTGTGTGCCGGCCTGTGAAGAGGACTGGGCCACGGAATATCTGGACTATATTCTGGCCGTAAAAGTGGTTGACTCTCTGGACGAGGCCATGGCCCACATTGCAAGCTATTCTTCCGGACACAGCGAATGTATCGTGACGGAAAACTATCGCAATGCAGAGCGGTTCCTCTCTGAAGTGGACGCGGCGGCTGTATATGTCAATGCTTCCACCCGGTTCACCGACGGCGGAGAGTTCGGGCTGGGGGCAGAAATCGGTATTTCCACCCAGAAGCTCCACGCCCGGGGCCCCATGGGAATCCGGCAGCTGACTTCTCAGAAATTTGTCATTCGGGGCAATGGCCAGATCCGGTAAATTTCCACGAAAGGAGAAGAGCGGATGGAACAGGAAAAAAAGCAGAAGGCTTCCGCCGGAAAAGAACCGCCCAAGGGGAAGGTGCTTTCCTCCAATTATCGGGAGATGTTTGAAAACACAGACGGGGAAGTTTCTGTAGCAGAGCCGGAAACCCCGCCCACCGAGAGCAGCGAGACCGTTTCCAAACAGGAGTCTCCGGTACAGGCCGCAGTAAAGGCCGCTCAGGAGGGGCTGGACCTTTTGCAGGAAGAGACCGAGGAAACGCCGGAGCGGAAACGTCCGGAAAGAGAGCCGGACGCCCCTGCTTTCCGGGCAAAGGGAACCCATCGCCGTCCGGCGCTGATTACCGGTGTGATTGTGCTGCTGCTGGCGTTGACAGGCGTGGGCTTTCTGGCCACGGAAATCGGACAGCAGATCTATACCATTGCAACGGATGACAGCCGGGAACGGGCCTATGACGACTATCTGGAGCCGCTGGTGATGCAGGACCCGGAGCCCTTCTCTTCCTATGAAGCGGCGGACCCGCAAATGGTGCTCAGTGCGTCCCTGTGGAAAGCCCTCTCCGATAACAGCGCATCTTATACGGAGTACGATCAGGACGGGCGCACGCTGGTGCCTCTGGCGGATGTGTCCGATGCCTGTCATGCCCTGTTTGGCCCTCAGGCAGAGCTGGAACTGAGTGACAGCGGACAGGAAAACTTTTTCACCTTTGACGAGACCATCAACCAGTTCCATGTCACTCCCTACAGTAACCAGAGCAGCTATATGCCCTATACAGAGAGTATTCGCACAGAAGACGGCAAAACCGTTTTGAAAGTGGGCTATGTGGCGCCCACTGACAGCTGGCGGGAAGAGAGCGGCGAAGACGCAGCTCCGGCTCCGGTGAAATACATGGAGTATGTGCTGGTTTCTGATGGGCAGAACGAATATGTGGAGCAGGTGCGGGAGCCGGAGGAAGGCAGCGCGCCTTCCACTGCTTCCTGACGGCTATAACAGCAGAAACAGCAGGGCAAACATCAGCTCCGGGTCGGCGTTTTCCCCGCCCAGCACCATCAGCAGCGCCAGAATCAGGGTGCGTTCCGGGTCTTTCATCAAAAGTTCGGTGACGGACGCGGAGGACGGTGGGCAAGACGAAGCAGGCGGCAGAGAAGCCGGTCCAGGCGCGGGAACCGGTCGGGACTGCTGCTTTTGCGGGGATTCCTGGGATTTTCTGGAGGGCGGAGCGGGTTCGGAAGGGTGCAGGTGGCTGCGGGCACGGTTCTGCATTTCGTGAACCCGGCGGACAGCATCTTCCTGCATCCGGCGAAGCTCTTCCGGCGGCGTGTTTCCGGAATCACGTCCGGAAGCAGTGCGGTTGACAGCCATCAAACTCCCCCTCTCTTTTTACAGCAGCCCGGACAGCAGTCCGGTTTCCCGCAGCATGGGCAGCATCCGCATCAGCTGCAAAATGCGGATGGATTCATCCAGCTTTTTCTGGCGCTCTTCTCCCAAAAGAGGGCGGAGGGCTTTCAGCAGACGGATACGGTCGTCTTCCTGCCGGGCGGCGGACAGCATGGGTCCCAGACGGGTGACCAGCTGCAAAGCGGAGGCATCCGGCATGGCACTGGGTTCAGAGGAACCGCCCAACGCGCCCAGCAGGGAGGACAAACCGCCGGAATCACCGGACGGGGCAGGCGCTTCCTCCTGATTTTGTGCCAGCATCCCAGCCAGATTTTGCAGTCGGGCTTTTCCTTCCGGACTGTTTAAAAATGCGGAAAGCGTTCCTGCCAGATCGTCCATGGTTCTATTTTCCTCCTTTTGGCGGATTGGAAAGCATTTGCAGCAGTTTTTGTGCCTGGGGAGAACTCAGCATCCGGTTGGCGGCGTTGGGGTCCGACAGGACTTTCCGGAATTTGTCGGCGTCGCCGGCGTTCATGCCGCTGATAATGGAGTCCAGCTGGCCGGACTGAGCGGCGTTTTTTAACTGTTGGGGTGTGACCCCAAGCTGTTTGGAAGCCTGACGGAGCAGAAGCTCCAGCTGATCGGGCGTTGGCATCGGGCATTCTTCCTTTCCTGAAAAATAGGGCGAGGAACCGCAATGCTCCTCTATCAGCAGGATATGCCGCAAACAGGAAAAAATGACACGAAACCCGGCTTTTGGGAATAGAATGGGAACAGCCGGGGAAAACATGAAATAGAAACAGAAGAGAAATCGAAACAAAAACAGAAGAAGAAAAGAACCGGGGAAACGTTCCCCGCTTGATAAGGGAAGAAGGTTTTTGTATATGAGAATTTTGGTAGTATCCGACAGCCACGGCGATGCAGACGGCCTGCATAAAGTGATTCAGTCCCAGCCGAAAGCGGAAATTGTCATTCATTTGGGAGACGGGGAGCAGGATCTGGAAGCCCAGAAATATCTTTTCCCTCACAAAATGTTTTTGCAGGTGCGGGGAAACTGCGACTGGTGTTCCAAGCTGCCGTCTACTGGAAACTGTCTGGTAGAAGGGGTGCGGATTTTTTATACTCACGGGCATGTTTACAATGTGAAATACGGAACGTATGATTTTGAACAGGCTGCCAGAGAGAACAAAGCCAACATTGCCCTGTATGGACATACCCATATTCCGGAAACCGTGTACCGGGACGGATTGTATATCATGAACCCCGGCAGTCTGCGGGGCAGCTATGGTTCCTATGGCATCATTGACATTACCCCTCAGGGGATTGTTACAAACATTATTGACAGAAAATAACGCAAATCAACATGAAATGTCATTGACATTGACGGACAACCGTGTTATTCTATAGACAGGAAACGTCTGTCCGGAAATGGGTCCGGCACGTTTTCCAAAGGGTATGGTTTTGAAAAAATACGTGCCATAGCGGCTGAAAGGAACGTGTTACCAATGAACGAATACGAGAGATGGCTTTCCGTGTCTCTGGACGACCCCGACCTGACCGAGGAACTGAAGGCAATTGAAGGAAAGCCGGAAGAGATCAACGATCGCTTTTACCGCAATCTGGAGTTCGGTACCGGTGGTCTGCGCGGTGTGATCGGCGCAGGCACAAACCGTATGAATGTGTATACTGTCCGCAAGGCAACTCAGGGCCTGGCGAACTATCTGAACAACCACAAGGCAGAGGGCGCTGTGCCCAGCGTAGCCATTGCACACGACAGCCGTATCAAGGGCGATACCTTTGCCCGTGAGTCCGCTGCGGTTCTGGCTGCCAACGGCATCAAGGCCTATCTGTATCCCCAGCTGATGCCCACTCCCGCACTGTCCTATGCTGTGCGGTATCTGAAGTGCGACGCCGGTATCTGTGTCACCGCCAGCCACAACCCCGCCAAATACAACGGCTATAAGGCTTATGGCAGCGACGGCTGCCAGGTCACCCTGGAAATGGCCGACGAGATTTTGGCAGAAATCAACAGCCTGGATATTTTCGCAGACGTGAAGAAGGTTGACTTTGAAGAGGGCCTGAAGAGCGGCATGATTGCCTGGATCGGCGAAGACTGCGTTACCGCTTTCCTGGACGATGTCCAGTCCCAGAGCGTTCTGGGCGGCACTGACGGCAGCCTGAAGATCGTTTACACGCCTCTGAACGGCAGCGGCAAAATGTGCGTCACCCGGATTTTGGAGCGCATTGGCGTCACCGATGTACATATCGTTCCCGAGCAGTCCGAGCCCGACGGCAACTTCCCCACCTGCCCCTATCCGAACCCCGAGATCCGCGAGGCTCTGCAGAAGGGTCTGGAACTGTGCGAAAAGGTGGAGCCCACCCTGCTGCTGGCAACCGACCCCGACTGTGACCGCGTAGGCATCGCTGTCAACCAGAACGGCGAGTATGTGCTGCTGACCGGCAACGAAGTCGGCATTCTGCTGCTGGACTTCATCGCTTCCCAGAAGAAGGCAAACGGCACCCTGCCGGAGAATCCGGTAGCCGTTACCACCATCGTCAGCACCGACATGGTGGACCCCATCGCCAAGGATTACGGCGTAGAGATGCGCCGCGTGCTCACCGGCTTCAAGTACATTGGCGACCAGATCGCCGGTCTGGAAGCAGAGGGCCATCCCGAGCGGTATCTGCTGGGCTTTGAAGAGAGCTATGGCTATCTGTCCGGCGGTTATGTCCGCGACAAGGACGCTGTGGACGGCAGTATGCTGATCTGCGAAATGGCTTACTATTACAAGAAGAAGGGCATGACCCTGGTGGATGCCATCAATGCCCTGTATGAAAAATACGGTTACTACCGCAATGACCTGTGCAACTTCGGCTTTGAGGGCGAGGACGGCATGAAGAAGATGGAGAGCATCATGTCCACTCTGCGCGCCAATGCCCCTGCTGAAATTGCAGGCCATAAGGTCATCGGCTGGAGCGACTACAAGGAGTCTGTCCGCTATGACGGCGAAGAGAAGTCCGAAATCACGCTGCCCAAGTCCAACGTGCTGGAATACCGCATGGAAGACGGCAGCAAGCTGATTGTCCGTCCCTCCGGCACCGAGCCCAAGATCAAGATTTACCTGTCCGCAAAGGGCGCCAGCCGCGAGGATTCTGTGGCAATCATCGACAAGATGAAGGCTGCTGTTCCCGCACTGCTGGGTATCTGAAACAAAATCTGACCATGCAAAAGCCCGCTTCCCCAACCAGGAAGCGGGCTTCTGTTTTATGAAATAAGAAGATACAGGGCAAGTATGCCGTTTTTCACAGAGAAAAGAGGTCAAAAGCAGGGAAAGAGGAAAAATGTACGGAATACCGTTCTGTTTTTGTGAGGTTTGTATAAATCGGAAATTTGAATTCTATGCAAATCCCAGACGAGGTTTTCCACATGGATTCAACCGCATGTGGAAAACTGTTCGGGTTTAACAGTATGTATAACGCGGTTTGTCAAAGCCAACTGATTAGGGCGTTTCTGAAAACGAAGAAATGGATGGATTTTCCGCAAGCAACAGACAGATACAAGGCAAAAAACGCAGGAATCCTTTGTGGATTCCGAGTATTTTTAACGCAGTAGCTGGCGTTGCACGACATCATTTCATGATGCCGATAGTAAAGACGATCATTTCGACTTTTCAGATAGCCCCTGGTTTTTAGGAATCAGCAAAAAGGGGGAATGAGGCGTGAAAGTGATTTTTCTGGATGTGGATGGCGTGCTGAATTCGGATTTCCGAAGCCGAAAACAGATTGCATCCGGACAGTTAATCGACGAAGAACGGGTACAGCTGTTGGGGGAGCTGGTTCGCCGCACCGGGGCGGAGCTGGTACTCCATTCCGGGTGGCGGTTCTGGCTGGATGAGCACCTGCGGCCCATTCGCCCGGAAGCGCAGCAGCTGACAGCCCTTTTGAAAAAACACGGAATGACGCTGGCGGGAAAAACGGAAGATTTGTCGGAAACAAAGAGCTATCTGATTCCACGGCTCAGCCTGACAAAGGGAGATGAGATTCTCCTGTGGCTGCAAATGCACCCGGAAGTCAAAAAATATGTGATTCTGGAGGATCTGGATTTGCACAAGCTGCGGCTGAAACCCCACCATGTCCAGACAGACCCCTGTATCGGTCTGACAGAGGAAGATGTGGAACGGGCGGTGGCTATTTTAGGGGAGCTATAAGAAAACCCGGAAGTTTGTGCTTCCGGGTTTTCTTATAGCTTCTTCTGTTTTGGATAGGGAGTGAGAACAGAGGTCCTTCCCGTAAATCCAGCAGACGCTGAAAATACATGGCGATTCCTCTTTCTGACTTCTCTTTACTCCTCTTTCGGCGACAAACAAAGCGCCACAAATTCCTCGTCCAGAGATTGCCAGGAGACCGGCGGCACCGGCTCGTCCTGTAATTTACGCAGGGGACGTTCCATGACAATCATGTCGTGCCACTCGCCCAGCTTGTAGCCCGTAGCGGGATAGGTGGCAATGGTGGAAAAGCCGTGGGCCTGATGGAACCCCACACTTACCGGATTGGGAACGGTGATGAGGGAATACAGCCGGTAATAGCCTTGAGCCGCCAGCAGTGCCGTAATGGCCCCATACAGCCGGGACGCAAGGCCCAGCCGGTGGAAACGGTTGTCCACATAGACCGAAAGCTCTGCGTCCCACTGAAAAGCGGCGCGCTCGTGATGAGCGGAGGCATAACAGTACCCGGCAATTTCGCCGTCCACTTCACACACCAGCCACGGATATTGGGGTAAAATCCGCTCCACCCGGCGGGTGAATTCTTCCACGGTGGGCGGGACGTATTCAAAGGTGATAGAGGTATTCTCCACATAAGGGGCGTAAATGGCCAGCATTTTTTCCGCGTCCGCAGGAGAAGCTATCCGCAGGGTGATTTCCATATGCCTGCCTCCTTACAGCCGGTCGATTTCGTCCAGCCACAGCTTGGAACAGGCATCGCTGGGCATCCGCCAGTCTCCGCGGGGAGAAAGGGTCACGCTGCCCACTTTGGGGCCGTCGGGCAGGCAGGAGCGCTTAAACTGCTGGATAAAGAACCGGCGATAGAAGGTGCGCAGCCACTTTTTGATGGTCTCGTCATCGTAAGTGCCCGCGAAAGAGCGCTGGGCCATGCGGTAAATTTTGCCCGGAGCAAAGTGGAAGCGGAGCATATAGTACAGGAAGAAGTCGTGGAGCTCATAGGGACCCACCAGATCTTCCGTTTTCTGGGCAATCTGACCGTCAACCGGCGGCAGCAGCTCGGGGCTGACCGGGGTATCGAGGATATCTTCCAGCACTTCCCGCAGCGCAGGAGTGCCGATGAGGGCGCAATACCGTACCAGATAGCGTACCAGCGTTTTGGGAATCGAGGCGTTCACGCCGTACATGGACATGTGGTCGCCGTTGTAGGTAGCCCAGCCCAGTGCCAGCTCGGACAGGTCGCCGGTGCCGATCACCAGACCGTTTTTCTGATTGGCGATATCCATGAGTACCTGGGTGCGCTCTCTGGCCTGGCTGTTTTCATAGGTCACATCGTGGACATCGGGGTCGTGGCCGATGTCGGAGAAATGCTGCTCCACGGCCTTGCCGATGGTCACCTGAGAGAAGGACACACCCAGTTCTGCCGCCAGCTTTTCGGCATTGCTGCGGGTACGGCTGGTAGTGCCGAAACAGGGCATGGTCACGGCCTGAATGCCGGTGCGGGGCAGATTCAAACTGTCAAAGGCCCGGACGGTCACCAGCAGGGCCAGAGTGGAATCCAATCCGCCGGAAAGTCCCACGACTGCGCAGGTGCAGCGGGTGTGGGCCAGACGGGTACGCAGACCGGCGGCCTGCATGGCCAGAATATCCCGGCAGCGGTGATCCAGATCGCCGGTATCACTGGGGACAAAGGGCAGACAGGGGAAAACCCGTTCCGGGGTATGAAGAGAAGCTTCCGGCAGGGTAAAGCCGATCTCAAACAGCAGGTCTTCCACGTCAGGAGCCGTCCAGGTATTCATGCGGCGGCGTTCCTGACACAGCCGCTCAATATCAATATCGGCATAGACAAATCCCGTGGAATAGGGCTCGCTTTCGGACAGAAGAGCGCCGTTTTCACAGATCAAATCCTGTCCGGCAAACACCATATCGGTGGAGGACTCGCCAATACCGGCATCGGCATAGACATAAGCAGCCAGCAGACGGGCAGATTGGTTCTTTACCAGCTCCCGGCGATAGGCGGCTTTGCCGATGGTTTCATCGCTGGCAGAGAGGTTCAGCAGCACCGTTGCGCCATTCATAGCCAGACGGGTGCTGGGGGGATTGGCCACCCACAAATCTTCGCAGATTTCCGCGCCAATGGTCAGGCCGGGGAAATTTTCACAGGTAAACAGCAGGTCATAGCCCAGAGAGACTTCCTGCCCGCAGTAAACTATGGTTTCCAGCGCGGGGCCGGGGGTAAAGTGGCGA
>ERZ791934.1541-NODE-1541-length-20854-cov-7.994038_pt1 | contig 20854 bp, 17 predicted proteins | sample MGYA00510125_ERZ791934 | MGnify/ENA primary metagenome ERZ791934 (study PRJEB30046, sample SAMN00993240) | human gut metagenome | study: EMG produced TPA metagenomics assembly of the A metagenome-wide association study of gut microbiota in type 2...
TGTTTCTCACAGAATCTCACTCTCCCTTCACCTGCCACAGGCAGCGGTCGAGCTTTTTAACTCTGTTCGAAATCGTCGCGTTTCTTCGCCTTCGCTCGCTCCTCTTGTTTCTCACAGAATCTCACTCTCCCTTCACCTGCCACAGGCAGCGGTCGAGCTTAATTCTTCGCAACTTCGAGCGTTGCCCTTCCCCGCGGGTAGTAATTAAGATATGCATTACCGCAAATTTGAAACCACAAAATTTTATCTCTTCTCCCTTCATCCTTATCCCCACCTAAATAAAAAAGACTGCCGATTCACCATATCGGCAGCCTCTTTTTTTCTACTTTTCCACACCTTCAGAGTAATTTACCCTTATGTTTATTTCAAGATTTTCTCCGTTGTCTATTATGTCATAATATGCCGTAATTCCCGCATTTCTTATGGTATTTACGGTCTGTTTTATGGAATTTGTAAAGAGTTTCATATCTCCGAGCCCCGTTTTTATCTTCTGTCCCTTATCGGGGAAACGCATTCCGAAAAGTATTTTATCAACATAATCCTCAGCTTTTTTAACAGTCATATCCTGCTCAACAATATCGCCTATGGCCTTTACCCTTAAGTCCGTATCGGGTATTTTAAGTACAGCCTTAACATAGTTTTCGTCCAGACTGTTTTCGCTTATTATTTTGAGAGCCTCCTCGGGCAGTTCCAATATTTTCAGCCTGTTGTTTATGAGGCATTTGCTTACTCCCGTACTGGCTGATATTTCCTCCACACCCATTCCAAAATCATCCATAAGAGACTTATATCCTTCGGCCTCTTCTATGTAGCTTAAATTTTTTCTCTGGAGATTCTCAATAAAGGAAAGTATGGAGCTTTCCTCCTCGTCGGCGTCCACAAATACGGCGGGTATGGTTTTAAGCCCAGCGGCACGGCTGGCTCTCAGCCTTCTTTCTCCCGCCACCAGTTCGTAGTTTTTTCCGTTTACTATTCTGACAGTTATGGGCTGTATGACACCAAATCTTTTTATGGACTCAGTAAGCCTGTTAAGCGAATAAAAATCAAAATATCTCCTCTGCTGATAGGGGTTTGGTTTTATTTCATCTATGGGCAGTTCAACTATATTAAGGGCTTCATTTTCAGGTATCTCTTTAACGGTTATCAATACAAAAACCTCCTTTGTAATACAGTTATTTCTAATATTTTACAATCAGAATTATAACATATATTTCCAAAAGAGGTTTTATTTATACATGTAAAATTATTCCTTATTTCTACAAATAGTCTGTCACAAAATATCACATAATGGGCTCTTTTTTAGCTTTTCCAGCTTTTCTCGGATATTTTGAAGGTGTTGGTTTTACCTTCTCGATAAATATAAGGCTGTGTACTATGTCGGTTTCGGGAATTTCCATTTTCTTTATGGCTTTTATTTCACCGCCAAGGACTTTTATGGCCTTTTTGGCTTCGTTTACTTCTTCCTCCACGTCGGGACCTTTCATTGATATGAATGTTCCGCCAACTTTGACAAAGGGCAGACAGTATTCACTCAGTACCGCCAGATTAGCCACCGCCCTGGATATACATAAATCAAAACTTTCCCTCAAATTTTTGTCGGCGCCGCCGTCCTCGGCCCTCATATGGACACAGTCCACATTTTCAAGACCCAGCTTTTCCGAAAGCTCCTTAAGGAAGTTTATCCTTTTATTGAGGGAGTCAAGAAGGGTCATCTCAGCTCCCGGGCAGGCTATTTTTACCGGCACTCCGGGAAATCCCGCTCCCGTACCAACATCAATGACCTTTTTACCGTCCAGGTCAAGGTCCGAACATATCATAAGACAGTCCGCAAAATGCTTGAGCATTATCTCCCTTTCGTCGGTTATGGCCGTAAGGTTCATTTTCTCGTTCCATTCAAGGAGCATATCCTTATAATCCATAAACTGGCTTATCTGTTTTTCATTAAGTTCCACATTTATCTTTTTGCAGCTTTCGTAAAGCAGTTGTTCCAAGGGGGACATATTATTCGCTCCTTTTCTTATTCTGTTCAAGATAAATGAGAAGTACAGTTATATCCGCAGGCGAAACACCCGTTATTCTTGATGCCTGTCCGATGGATACGGGTCTGATGTTCGTAAGTTTCTGCTTTGCTTCGATACGGAGATTGCTTATCTCGCTGTAATCAATATCTTCGGGAAGCAGCTTATTCTCCATCTTTTTGAACTGGCTTACCTGATTCATCTGCTGTTTTATATATCCTTCGTATTTTATCTTGATATTTACTTCTTCCTTAACGTCAAAGGGCAGGTCCGGTCTTTCCTTATCTATCTTTTCCAGTTTGAAATAGTCCAGCTCAGGTCTCTTTATAAGGTCCGAAAGTTTTACTCCCGATTTGAGCCTTGTACTGTTATACTCGTCCAAAAGCTCCTGCACTTCTTCCTTGGGTGTAACGCTCAAAGCGCATACCCTCTCTATTTCCTCGGCTATCATTTCTTCTTTTTTCAAAAATCTTTGGTACCTCTCCTCGGAGATAAGTCCCACTTCATAGCCTTTTTTTGTAAGTCTCTCGTCGGCATTATCCTGTCTCAAAAGCAGACGGTATTCCGCCCTTGATGTCATCATTCTGTAGGGTTCCTTGCTTCCCCTTGTTACCAGGTCGTCAATGAGCACTCCCGTATATGCCTCGGAGCGGTCAAGGATAAGGGGTTCTTTGCCCTGAATGTATCTGGCGGCATTTATTCCTCCGATAAGTCCCTGGGCAGCGGCTTCCTCATATCCCGAACTTCCGTTAAACTGTCCCGCACTGAAAAGTCCCCTTATATTTTTAAACTCCAGACTCAGTTTCAGCTGGGTTGCGTCTATGCAGTCATACTCGATGGCATAGGCGTTTCTCATTATACGGCAGTTTTCCATTCCGGGCAGGGTGCGGTACATCTGCACCTGTACTTCCTCGGGCAGAGATGTGGACATACCCTGTATATACATCTCACTTGTATTCTCGCCCTCGGGCTCAATGAATATCTGATGTCTTTCCTTATCCGCAAAACGTACTATCTTATCTTCTATGGAAGGGCAGTATCTGGGGCCTGTACCATGGATAAGTCCGCCGTACATGGCTGAGCGGTTAAGGTTATCCCTGATGAGCTTATGGGTATTTTCGTTGGTATATGTAAGATAGCAGGGAACCTGCTCTCTTCTTATATCATCGGGTGTATTCTCAAAGGAGAACGGTACTATATTCTCGTCTCCGTACTGGGGAGTCATCTTTGAAAAATCTATGGTATTTCCGTCTATTCTGGCAGGTGTTCCCGTCTTGAATCTATAAAGGGTTATGCCCAAATCAAGAAGGGACTGGCTCAGAGAATTGGCAGGCATAAGTCCGTTTGGTCCGCTGTGTACTATGGTCTCACCGTAAAGACATCTTGCCTTCATATATGTTCCCATACAGAGTACCACTGCCTTGGCAGGATATATGGCATCGGATGTGGTCTTTATTCCCTTAACCGTTCCGTCCTCCACCAGTATTTCGCTTACTTCTCCCTGTCTGATATACAGGTTTTCCGTATTTTCCAGAGTTCTTTTCATCTCTCTCTGGTATCTGCCCTTATCGGCCTGGGCTCTTAAGGAATATACCGCAGGACCCTTTCCCGTATTGAGCATCTTTGTCTGTATATAGGTCTTATCTATGTTTTTGCCCATCTCTCCGCCAAGGGCGTCTATTTCCCTTACAAGATGTCCCTTGGAGCTTCCGCCTATACTGGGGTTGCAGGGCATCATTGCTATACTGTCCAGACTTATGGCAAATATTATTGTCTTTAATCCCATTCTCGCTGCGGCAAGGGCTGCCTCACATCCCGCATGGCCTCCTCCTACAACGATAACATCTGATTCTTCAGCTGTATAGGACATATTTTCACTCTCCTTATTTTCCGAGACAGAATCTCGTAAATATCCTGTCTATTATCTCATCGTCTACACTGTCTCCCGTAATTTCACCTAAAGCCGAAAGGGCATCCTGAAGGTCCATTGATATGAAGTCCTCGGGCATTCCGCTTTCTATGGTCATAAGCGCCCTTGAAAGGGCTTCGTCAGCCTTAGAGAGCATATTTTTATGCCTTGCGTTGCTTATGAGCACCGATTCCTTAACCTCGATATCTCCTCCAAAGAACATTTCCTTGAATCTTTCCGTAAGGAGCTCTATGCCCTTTTCCTCTTTTACCGAAACATAGACGATGTTCTCTTTTTCGGTATACTTACAGAGTGTATCAGAATCTATCTTATTGTCAATATCCGTTTTATTTACTATTATTATGGCCTTTCTTCCCTTTATGAAATCCAGTATCTCCATATCCTCATCGGTAAGTTCCTTTGAAGCGTCCAGCATCATAAATATTATATCGGCGTTTTCCGCGCATTTTCTCGATTTCTCAACGCCTATCCTCTCAACGGTGTCTCCCGTCTCCCTGATGCCTGCCGTATCAACTATTTTTACAGGTATTCCTCCAAAGTTCATATACTCCTCTACCGTATCCCTGGTTGTTCCCGGTATATCCGTAACTATGGCCCTTTCCTCCATAAGAAGAAGGTTTAACAGTGAACTTTTTCCTACGTTGGGTTTTCCAAGTATTACGGCTTCCACGCCTTCCCTTATGACACGGCCCATATCGGCACTGTCCAGAAGTTTCTTTATTTCCTTCTTAAGGGCTGTGGCCCTTTTATGCATTTCGGAATAGGTTTCTTCCTCTATATCATGTTCCGGATAGTCGATGGCGGCTTCGATGGCGGCTATCATATCCAGTATTTCTTCCCTGAGGGCGTGAACCTTTTCCTTTACGCTTCCTCCCAGCTGGTCAAGGGCTGTCCTTCTGGAAAGCTCCGTCTTGGACTCGATTATATCCATTACGGCCTCCGCCTGGGAAAGGTCAATTCTTCCGTTCAAAAACGCTCTCTTTGTAAACTCTCCCGGCTCTGCCAGTCTTGCTCCGTTATTAAGCACAAGCTCAAGCACCCTGTTTGTCACAAGCATTCCGCCGTGGCAGTTTATCTCAACTATGTTTTCCTTTGTATATGTTCTTGGTGTAAGCATAACGCTCACAAGAACTTCGTCTATTATGTCTCCCGTTTTGGGGTCGATTACGTGTCCGTAGGTTATGGTGTGGCTCTTCTTTTCCGTCAGCTTCTTTCCGTCGGCGGACTTGAATATTTTATCGGCTATGTTAAGGGATTCCTCTCCGCTTATTCTTACTATTCCTATTCCTCCGCTGCCTATGGGTGTTGATATGGCAGCTATGGCGTCATCAAGATAAATGTTTTTCATTATTTTTACCTCATTTTTTACCGCTGGTCTGTAAGTATCTAAAAGTATCTAAAAAATGCTTTTTCTATATATTATCATAAAAAGCCCGATAGAAAACTATCGGGCAGAAATTTATTATTTGTTTTTTTCCTTAAGAGCGATTACCACGTTTCTGTAAGGCTCGTCACCTTCGGAATATGTTGTTACATATCTGTCATTCTGAAGAGCTGAGTGGATTATCCTTCTCTCATAGGGATTCATAGGCTCAAGCACTACATTCTTTCCTGTATGCTTTACCTTCTTTGCAAGGTTGAATGCCAGAGACTCAAGGGTCTCTTTTCTTCTTTCCCTGTAGTTTTCAGTATCAAGGGTTACGCTTATGTAGGGCGCTGTTCCCTTGTTTACCACAAGATTTACAAGATACTGTATGGCATCGAGGGTCTGTCCTCTCTTGCCGATTATTATTCCCATATCGTCGCCGCTTATTTTAATTTCAAGCTGCTTTTCTTTAAGGGTAGTATCTATGTTTACTATAAGGCCCATTGAAATGAACATTTCCTTAAGGAAAGTTTTTGCTGTTTTCTCGGGGTCGAATTTTTTCTTTACTTTTACGACAGCTTCTTTAGCGCCGAACATTCCCAAAAATCCTCTGGAACCTTCCTCGATAACTTCTATCTCAGCGTCCTCTCTGGATATTTTGAGCTCCTTGAGAGCTTCTTCGACAGCTTCGTCAACTGTCTTTCCTGTCTTCTGAATTGCCTCCACTCTCATTTACCACCCTTCTGATTTGTGAACTTATTTCTGTCAACTATTGTGCTCTTAGGCTCTTCTTTTTTAGGTTTTTTCTTTTCCTTGAAAGTAAGCTCGCCTTTCTTTTCCTTCTTGTCAAGGACTTTGTATGTTGCCCAAGTCTGAAGAACAGAGAAAAGGTTTGAAAGAGTCCAGTATATACCAAGGGCGATAGGTACGTTTATGGTGATAACACCCATCATTATAGGCATTACTATATTCATTGACTTTGTCATTCCTGCTGCCGCATCGTCCATGGCATCAGGGTTCATAGCTTTCTGTCTCTTCTGCATATACCAGGTTGAAAGGTATGTCGTAAGACCGGCTATTATGGGAATGATTATTCCCGGAAATGAAAGTCCCGCATAGGATACGAGATTGAGACCAAAGAAATATTCAATGGCATGTTTCTGTGCTACGATTTCGGCAAGGGCGCTTCCAGCATTTCCCGCTGCCGATATGACACTGTTCCAGTCTGTAGCAGACATTGTCTTTACAAGACCGAATAACTGGTCAAATATTGATACGTCAACCGTCATATTCTTTGAAAGAATAACGGGTGTCAGTATATTTACCCTTGTTGCCGCGTCAATGTCTAAAAGAGCATTTGTAGCGCTTGTGTAAATGTTGTTGATTACATCTACATACTGATAGGGCTGATTGAAGATATAGTAAAGAGCATAAAGTATAGGGAGCTGTATAAGAAGGGGAAGACATCCCGCAAACATACTTGCTCCGTTTTCCCTCTGGAACTCCTGGAGTTCAAAGGCCATTCTTCTCTGAGATTCCTCATCATTTTTGTTAGCGTATTTAGCTTTTATCTTGTTGAGCTCGGGTGTAAGCATCTGCATTCTGTATGTACCCTTTATCTGTTTGTAAGAAAGGGGGAAAAGCACAAGCTTTACAAGAAATGTGAAAAGAATAATTGCCAGGACAAGTGAGCCTGTCTCTGTAAACGAGTAAATAAAATTAAAAAGCCAGTTGTAAATGATACCCATAAGATTTGCAATGGGTCCGACAATAAAACCGGGTGTTCCGGTTCCTCTCGCATTAAGCAGCGCCGGTGTTCCGGCAAGTAATAAATTGAACACTTTTGGTTGTCCTCCTTAAGACCGCAAAAAATAAGAATCTTTTCGTGATACATTTACCCCGAATATCCGCAAAACTTCCGGATAATTAAAAAGCCGTTCTTTTACGGCACCGGGTCATAGCCGCCCTCGTGGAAGGGATGGCATTTCAAAATCCGTCTTATACTGAGGTAAAGCCCCTTAAAAGGACCGTATTTAGTTATCGCCTCATAGGCATACTGAGAGCATGTCGGTGTGAAACGGCATGTCGGCATAAAATGAGGTGATATACACAGCTGATAAAACCTTATCAAGAACAGGAAAAATTTTTTAAGTATTTTTTTCATAAATAAATCAGCTCTTTTCGAGATTATCCGCCTTATCCGCCAAAAGGTTATGTTTTTTCAAAAGATGATTAAGGGATTTATATATATCGCGGTAGGACGCCTCGTTTGACGACACCCTGGCAATGACTACGATATCATATCCCTTTAACACCTTATTTTCGCTTAATCTGTAACTTTCACGGATAAGCCTCGTTACTCTGCTGCGCACTACGCTTTTACCTACTTTTTTGCTTACGGAAATACCGAGTCTGTTTATATTTCTTCCGTTTTTAATTACATACATTACAAGATGGCGGTTAGCCAGAGACTTGCCCCTGTTATAAACATGTCTGAATTGAAAATTTTTTCTCAGCGATTCGGTAAATTCCATATTTCTACCTCTTTTCAAGGCTTAAAAAGCATCGCATACTATAAAAGGCCACTCTCAGCGGCCTTATTATATCTGTATATGCTAAAGATTTTTAAAATTATGCTGATAATACTTTTCTGCCTTTTTTTCTTCTTGCAGCTAAAACCTTTCTTCCGTTGGCTGTTGCCATTCTTTTTCTGAAACCGTGAACTTTGCTTCTCTGTCTTTTTTTAGGCTGGAATGTCATTTTCATACCGCGCGCACCTCCTTTTTATTGCATAAGAAATCCTTGCTTATGGGCAAGCACTGCTATCATTATATTAAATAAATGGCGTAACGTCAAGAAAAATTGAAATTTATTTTATATGATGAATAAATTGTGAAACCTTTAAAAATATTCACAATATATAGTATGTGCCGTTGAAAAATTTCCTTTAAATGAAATTTTGTCGGTAAATGTTTGTCTATGTTGGGTGTTGATAAAAAAATCTATTTTTGATATATTTAAGTAACGGATTAAACATTATTCACATCTTTTTTTGAGGCAGGTTATTAACATATTGTCTTATCAAGAAAAGTTATCAACAAATTGTTGATAACTCTGTGTATAACTTTTATAATCATTCATCGGACAGGCTTTTTAGCTGAAAAAAATTTCTGTTAATTGTTTTGATAAAAAAATTCTTGAAAATGTTAATTTCTGTTTAAAACCGGCTTAGTAAAAAAAGTTATCAACATAATTAACAGAGATATGTGTATAAATTAATTATTTTATTAACAAACAAGAGGGAGGCAGCTCAATGGATATCACACAGCTATGGACTAATACTCTCGCGCTTCTTGAACCGGAAATCTCTCCGATATCATTCCAGACATGGATACAGCCCATCATTCCAGTTAAAATCAGCGGCAACACAGTCGTACTTAGAATAGACGAAAGCTTCATTAAAGGCATGGTTGAGACAAGATTTCTGACACTTATAGAAAATTCGGTAAAACATCTTATGGGAGCAGAGTATAAAGTCAGCATTATCTCAGGCGATGAAAGCTTTGAGGAAGAAAAAAAGGCGGAGGAAAAGGCTCCGAAGCCCGCAAACGGCTTTAACAGCAATCTTAATCCCAAATACGTTTTCAGCACATTTGTCGTAGGAAACAGCAACAGAATGGCCCATGCGGCATCTCTTGCGGTAGCGGAAGCTCCTGCGAAGGCATATAACCCCTTCTTCCTTTATGGCGGTGTTGGTCTTGGAAAAACCCATCTTATGCATTCCATAGCCCACTACATACTGGACCAGAATCCCAATGCCAAGGTTTTATACGCTTCATGCGAGACCTTTACAAATGAGCTTATCAACTCAATCCGAGACGATAATAATGAAGAATTCAGAAGAAAATACAGAAACATAGACGTACTGCTTATCGACGATATACAGTTCATATCCCAGAAAGAGCGTACTCAGGAGGAATTTTTCCATACATTTAATGCCCTGCACGACGCCAACAAGCAGATAATCATCTCCAGCGACCGACCTCCCAAGGAAATAAAAACCCTTGAGGACAGGCTCAGAAGCCGTTTTGAAGGCGGTCTCATAGCGGACATACAGCCGCCCGACCTGGAAACAAGGATAGCTATTTTAAAGAAAAAAGCGGAAAATGAAAACCTGGAGATAGGCGACGATGTGCTTGGATATATCGCCAAAAACATCGTATCAAACATCAGAGAGCTGGAAGGCGCCCTTACAAGGGTAGTAGCCTACGCAAAGCTTACAAAGGCCCAGATTACAAGGTCTCTGGCTGAAAATGCCCTTAAGGATATATTCAATGAGCAGTCAGCCATCGAGATAACTCCCGAAAGGATACAGGAAGTTGTGGCCCAGTACTACAACATACGTCCCGAGGATATAATCGGCTCAAAGAGAAACAGCTCCATAGCAAAACCCAGACAGATAGCCATGTATCTTTCAAGGCAGCTTTTGGATATGTCGCTGCCAAAGCTTGGCGAGCACTTCGGAGGAAGGGACCATACAACAATTATCCATGGCATCAACAAGATACAGGATAATCTCAAGACAGACAAGAACCTCCAGAATGTTATTTTTGAGCTTGAAAACAGGATTAAAGGCGAATAATTACGTATATAAAGTATGTTAATAATTTGTTGATATGCCTGTTTATCCGCAGATTAAAATTGTGGATAAATTTCGCCGGGCATGCCGGCATGTTTAAACTGTGGAAAACTTTATAATTTTTCAAGACAGGTTTAACAGGCTTATCAATATGTGGAAAACCTTATTTTCAAAGAAAAAATAACTTTTCAACAAATTAACAGCCCCTACTATTACTACTACGGGATCAACTATTTATATATTTATATTTTATACAGAAAGGAGTTATCAACATATGAAACTTACATGCTCTCGTGATTCACTTCTGAATGCTATAAATATAGTATCCAAAGCCGTTTCATCAAGAACAACACTTCCTATACTGGAATGTATACTTCTTACTGCCGGTGACGACGGTTTTAAACTTACTGCCAATGATATGGAACTTGCCATAGAATCTTCATATATAGATGCCGACGTGGAGGAAAACGGAAAGGTTGCCCTTGACGCAAGATTCTTTTCTGACATAATAAGGAAGGTTGACGGCGAAGAAGTAAAAATTTCTTCCGATGACAAAAATATCGCTACAATAAAATGCGGCAAGAGCGAATTCAAAATATCAGGCCAGGACGGAGACGAATTCCCTCCCATACCTGAGGTTGAAAAAAATGCAAAATTCGTTATTTCTCAGAATGAGCTGAGAAACCTCATCAGACAGACCATATTCTCCATATCTCAGGACGAGTCAAAGCCCGTACTTACAGGAGAACTTATTGAGATTGAGGACAATATGATAGACTTCGTGTCCGTTGACGGATACAGAATTTCCTATAAAAAGGCAGAGCTTGTGCAGTCATCAGGCGCAAAAAGAGCTATTGTTCCCGGAAAATCATTGGGAGAAATAGCAAAAATACTTTCCCAGGACGAGGAAGAAAAGGCAGTCCTTTACTTTACAGAAAACCACATAATGGCTGACATTAACGGAAATATCGTGGTTTCAAGACTTATCCAGGGAGAATTTATCAAATATCAGCAGAGTTTTACAAACGATTACAAAACTTCCGCAAAAATCAACAGACTTCAGATGCTGGACAGCCTTGAGAGAGCTTCTCTTATTTCAAGGGATTCCAGAAAAATACCCGTTAAAATGGAAATTTCAGGCAACAATATAGTTATAACAGCCAATGCCGAAACAAGTACAGCCTATGAGGAAATTTCCGCCGAGATAGACGGAGACAAGCTGCTTATAGCTTTCAACCCCAGATATCTCATTGACGCGCTTAAGGCCATCGACGATGATGAAGTATATATGCACTTCAATACATCTTTAAGCCCCTGCGTATTCAAACCCGTTGAAGGCGACAGCTACAAATATCTTGTGCTTCCGCTTAGAATTTAAGAGGTGATACCATGGAAGAAGAAAGAGTATCCATAGATACGGAATTTATTAAACTCGGACAGCTCCTTAAGCTTGCCAGCCTTGTTTCCCAGGGCTCCGATGCCAAAATGCTTATTCAGAACGGCTATGTGTCCTTAAACGGCGAGACGGTCTATGAAAGGGGCAAAAAGGTTTACCCCGGCGACAGGGTGGAAGTAAAGGACTTCGGCGCCGTTGTGGTTGAACAGATATAAAAATTTGTATTTTTAAAATGACGGGAATGAGTTTATGTATATAAAAGATCTGTCTGTTATGAATTTCAGAAATCTTAAAAATATGACCATTGACCTGTCTGAAGGAATTAATATATTTTACGGCGATAATGCCCAGGGAAAGACAAACCTGCTGGAAGCGGTCTATATATGCTCCACGGGAAGGTCCCAGAGGACAAGAACGGAAAGCCAGCTTATAAAGTTCGGATATGATGAATCTCATATCCGTACTTTTGTAATCAGGGAAAATTCTTCGGACAGGATAGATATACACCTGAAGAAAAACGAAAGAAAGGGCGTGGCTGTCAACGGCCTGCCCGTAAGGAAAATGTCCGAATTTTTCGGAACCCTCACGGCCGTCATATTTTCTCCCGAGGACTTAAGGCTTGTAAAGGGAGGCCCCGCCGAAAGACGCAGGTTCATGGACCTGGAATTATGCCAGCTGAGCAAAGTTTACTGCCATGACCTCCAGAACTACTATAAGGTGCTTAAACAGCGCAATAACCTGCTTAAAACGGCCTATAAGGACAATTCCCTGGCCGATACCCTGGACGTATGGGATATTCAGCTTTGTATGTACGGCGAAAGAATAATATCCGCCAGAAAGAAGTTTGCCGAAAAACTCAATGACATATCCAAAAAAATCCACTCGGGAATAACCGATAACAAAGAAGAACTTACGGTGAAGTTTATACCCAATTCCGATGAGGGCTCCCTGGAAGAAAGGCTCAAAAGCCACAGACAGAAGGATATGGCCTTCGGTGCCACCTCCTGCGGCCCCCATAAGGACGATATGGCGTTTTTTATCGACGGCAACGATACAAAGTCCTACGGCTCCCAGGGACAGCAGAGGACGGCTTCTCTGTCGGCAAAAATGGCCGAGATAGAACTCATAAAAGAAGAAACGGGAGAAAGCCCCATACTGCTTTTGGACGATGTTCTGAGCGAACTGGACGAAAGCAGACAGTATTTTCTTATGGAAAATATAGGAAATTTACAGACCTTTATTACCTGTACGGGTGTGGAGGACAGCATTGGTAAATATATAAAAGAAAGTTCCATGTATAATGTGAAAAACGGAGATTTTATAAAATCTTCCCTATCGGTTTGATAGAATAATCTCTGCGATTTTTATATAAAATTCATAATTTTTTGTTGACTAAAACTGCCTGTTTTCTTGTTAAAACAGGCAGTTTGTGTTATAATATATAAATAGGTAAACTTTCCACGTGAAACGTTCGTTTGAAAACGGGGAAAACGTAGATTTTAAGCCGGTTTGAGACCGTTTTTGGTCATTATTAAAAAACAATGCCGGACACTTATTTTTTTGAGGAGAGAAAGAAAAAATGTCGACAGAGTATAATGAAAGTTCAATACAGGTCCTGGAGGGACTGGAAGCAGTCAGAAAAAGACCTGGTATGTATATCGGCTCAACTTCGTCCAAAGGCCTTCATCATCTCGTCTACGAGATAGTTGACAACGCCGTTGACGAGGCCCTTGGCGGTTTCTGCTCGGAGATAGACGTAACTATCCACCCTGACAATACAATTTCCGTAAGGGACAACGGACGAGGAATACCTGTCGGTATACATCATCAGAAGGGCATACCTACCGTTGAGGTTGTATTCACTATCCTTCATGCCGGAGGCAAATTCGGCGGCAGCGGCTACAAAGTATCGGGAGGCCTCCACGGTGTCGGCGCGTCCGTCGTTAACGCCTTAAGCGAATGGCTCGAAGTTGAAGTTGCCGTTGACGGAAAACTTTATAAACAGAGATACGAAAGAGGAAACGTAATGACTCCCCTTATCGAAAGCGGAACTACTGACAAGCACGGTACTTACGTTTGGTTCAAACCCGATAAGGAGATTTTTGAAACCACCGTATTCTCATGCAAAACCCTTGCATACCATCTCAGAGAAACGGCTTTCCTCACAAAGGGCCTTAAAATCAACTTAAAGGACCTCAGAGAAGATAACGAAAGAGACATCGATGATGTTAAACAGGAAGTCAAAAAAGAGTACAGCTTCCATTACGAAGGCGGTATAAAGGAATTTGTTCAGTACATAAACAGAACAAGAACAGCCCTTTATCCCGAAATATTCTATGCTGAAGGCAGCAAGGACGGAGTTTATGTAGAAGTGGCCTTCCAGCATAACGATGAATATAACGAAACCATATTCTCATTTGTTAACAATATCAATACCACCGACGGCGGAACCCATCTTGCGGGCTTCAAATCAGGCCTTACAAAGACCGTAAACGAATACGGAAGAAAATTCGGTCTTTTGAAGGATTCAGATAAGGCCCTTACTGGTGACGACATAAGAGAAGGCATTACCGCCGTAATAAACATAAAAATAAGCGAGCCCCAGTTTGAGGGACAGACTAAGACAAAACTCGGAAACAGCGAGGCTAAAACAGCCGTTGATTCCGTGCTTTCCGAAAAACTGGAATATTTCCTTGAGGAAAACCCTTCGGTTGCCAAGACCATATTTGAAAAGGGACTTTTGGCTTCCAGGGCAAGGGACGCCGCAAGAAAGGCCAGAGAACTCGTAAGAAGAAAAACAGGCCTTGAAAATACAAAGCTTCCCGGAAAACTTACGGACTGCACAAGCAAGGACCCTACGGAATGTGAAATCTACATCGTAGAGGGTAATTCGGCCGGCGGCTCTGCCATCAAGGCCAGAGACCCCAGAACCCAGGCTGTCCTTCCCTTAAGGGGTAAAATACTTAATGTTGAGAAGGCCAGACTTGACAGAATACTTAATTCCGAGGAAATAAAAAATATGATAACAGCCTTCGGAACGGGAATTTCCGAAGATTTCGATATATCAAAGCTCAGATACCATAAAATCGTCATCATGACCGATGCCGACGTGGACGGAGCCCATATCAGAACTTTGCTTCTGACATTCTTCTACAGATATATGCCCGAGCTCATAAAGGAAGGCAAAGTATATATTGCTCAGCCTCCCCTTTACAGAGTTGAGAAAAACAAACAGCACTATTATGTATATGATGATATAGAGCTTGAAAAACTCTATGCGGAAATAGGCAGGACAGGCATTAAGGAAGTACAGAGATACAAAGGTCTGGGAGAAATGGACTTCGACCAGCTCAGGGATACTACCATGGCTGTTGAACACAGAATATTAAAGAGAGTAGACCTGGAAGACGCCATTACTGCCGATGAGATATTCAGTATGCTTATGGGTGACAATGTAGAGCCCAGACGTGAGTTTATTGCTGAGAATGCGCAGTATGCGGAGATGGATTATTGAGAGCGCGGAGCGCTTGTTAAGCCGAAAACAGGTTTTCGGCTTGAAGCGAAAATCCTGAGGGATTTCCGCTTGGAAGTTACTGCATAGTCGGTGAGGAAAATAAAAGTTCCCAGGGAAACTTTTATTTTCAGGCACGGGCGAAGGAAAATTTATCGGACACTGCGGAAAATGAATTTCCGCAGCGGACGGAGTGCTTGTTAAGCCGAAAACGGGTTTTCGGCTTGGAAGTTACTGCATAGTCGGTGAGGAAACAAAAAGTTCCTAAAAGAAACTTTTTGTTTCAGGCACAGGCAGAATTTTAGAGAACGGACACCCTGTGAAGTGAATTCACAGGGTGAATGAAATATTTAGATAGGATTCGGAGATCGGAATTTTGATAGCCGAGTCCGAAAGAATTTAGATAATGAGTTGTCTTCAGAGACACCAATTTCGATAAAACGTCTTTTAATGAAAATTTGAAAGGGTTATAAAGATGAGTGAAAAAGAACTGGATAAAGTCATTTCCGTTGACATAAACAACGAAATGAAACAATGCTATATTGACTACGCCATGAGCGTTATCGTGGCCAGGGCGCTTCCCGATGTAAGGGACGGTCTTAAGCCTGTTCAGAGACGTATACTTTACTCCATGAGCGAGATGAATCTGGACCCCAACAAGGGCTACAGAAAGTCAGCCCGTATCGTCGGTGATACAATGGGTAAGTACCACCCCCATGGTGACAGCTCCATATACCAGGCAATGGTGCGTATGGCTCAGAATTTCTCCATGCGTTATATGCTTGTAGACGGACATGGTAACTTTGGTTCCATAGACGGATACGGCGCAGCTGCCAGCAGGTATACAGAGGCGAGGATGTCAAAGATTACGGCTGCTATGCTGGCTGATATCGATAAAAATACCGTTGATTTCGTACCAAACTACGACGAAAACGAGAAGGAGCCCGTTGTACTTCCTTCAAGAATACCCAACATACTTCTTAACGGTACTACGGGTATTGCCGTAGGTATGGCAACAAACATACCGCCCCACAATCTGGGAGAGGTAATAGACGGCTGTGTCCTTATGATAGATAACAAAAAGGAAAACAAGGACACTGAAATTGAGGACCTTATGGAATACATAAAGGGTCCCGACTTCCCCACAGGCGCCACAATTTTAGGAAAAAGCGGCATAAGGGCAGCCTATAAGACAGGAAGGGGAAAAATAGTAGTACGTTCCCTTGCCGAGATAGAGCCCATGCATGGCGGCAGGGAAAGAATAGTCGTAACTGAGATACCCTATATGGTAAATAAGCTCAGACTTATCGAAAAGATAGCGGAGCTTGTAAAGGACAAGAAGATAGAGGGTATAAGCGATATTTATGATGCTTCATCGGGTGACGACATAAAGATAATTATAGAGCTTAAGAAGGACGTAAATGCCAACGTCATACTTAATCAGCTTTATAAGTTCACGCAGCTTCAGGAAAGCTACGGAGCCATAATGATAGCCCTTGTAAACGGCAAGCCCCAGGTGCTTAATCTTAAGCAGATACTTGAGGAATATCTTAAGCATCAGGAAGATGTCGTTACAAGAAGGACAAAATTTGATTTGGATAAGGCTCAGAAGAGGGCTCATATCCTGGAAGGCTTGAGAATAGCCATCGACAATATCGACGAAGTAATAAGCATAATAAGGACCAGCTACGACAATGCCAAAGAAAGACTTATGGAAAGATTCTCTCTCTCTGACGTTCAGGCGCAGGCCATCCTGGATATGCAGCTCAAAAGACTTCAGGGACTGGAACATGAAAAAATCGATGAGGAATACAGAAACCTCATGGCTCTCATCAAAGAGCTTACGGAAATACTTGCCGATACAAACAAGCTTCTGGACGTTATCAAAAAAGAACTTCTTGAAATAAAGGACAAATATAACGACGAAAGAAGAACAAAGATAGTTCAGAACCCCGGCGAAATAGACATTGAAGACCTTATTGAGGAAGAAGCCAGCGTTATAGCCATGACAAACCTCAACTATATAAAGAGAACACCCCTTGACACCTATAAGAGCCAGAATAGAGGCGGAAGAGGTATCATGGGAATGCAGACCAGGGAAGAAGATGCAGTCACAAGACTTTTCGTATGCTCTACCCATGATTATCTGCTGTTCTTTACAAACTTCGGCAGGGTATACCGCATAAAGGGATACCAGGTACCCGAAGCGGGAAGAACCGCAAGGGGTCTTGCCATAGTGAACCTGCTCAGCATAAGCCAGGGCGAGACCATAACAGCCGTTGTGCCCGTTAAGAATTTTGAAGACGATAAATATCTTGTAATGGTAACAAAGAGCGGAGTTATCAAAAAGACCGATATGTCCAGCTTTGCAAATATAAGAAAGGCAGGACTTACAGCCGTTAACCTCAGAGAGGGAGACGAGCTTATAGCCGCATTCCTTACGGACGGAACAAAGGATATATTCGCAGCCACAAGAAACGGTATGGGAATAAGATTCAATGAAAACGATGTACGTCCCATGGGAAGAACGGCAACGGGAGTTAAGGCCATAACCCTTACGGGAGACGACTATGTTGTTTCATCGGATATAATCGAGGAAAACGACAAACTCCTTAATGTAACCGAAAACGGATACGGAAAACGTACCGAAGAAAGCGCCTTTAACGTTCAGTACAGAGGCGGAAAGGGTGTAAAGATACACCAGATAACTGAAAAGACAGGACTTCTTTCAGGCGTCATAAAGGTAAGCGACAATGAAGAACTTATGATAGTTACATCGGAAGGCGTAATCATAAGACTTAGAGGAAAAGAAATATCAACCTTCGGAAGGATATCCCAGGGTGTAAAACTCATAAATCTTGGTGAAGGCGTCAGCGTTGCCGGTATTGCAAAAATTGACGAAGAAGATATAATGGAAGAAGAAAGCCAAAAAACGGAAACGGAAGAATAAACGTTTTATGAGGCCCCATATAGTCAAAAGCTGTATGGGGCTTTTTTAAAAGGAGTGCTTAAATTGAGAGAAATAGAAGTAAATGAGATAATAGACGCCGTAAGGGAACTTTGCATAAAGGCCAACTGCGTTTTGAACGATGAAGTATATAATGCCCTTGAAGCGGCAAAAAATACGGAAAAATCACCCATAGGAAAGGAAATACTCTGCCAGTTGATTGATAATGCGGATATAGCTAAAAACGAAAATGTGCCCATCTGTCAGGATACTGGAATGGCTATTGTGTTTGTTGAGCTGGGACAGGAAGTTCATATAAAGGGCGGACTCCTTACTGACGCCATAAACGAGGGCGTAAGAAGGGGATACAGAGATGGATATTTGAGAAAATCCGTTGTTTCCGACCCCTTTATAAGAGAAAACACAAAGGACAATACACCTGCCATAATCCACTATGACATAGTTGAGGGAGATAAGATAAAAATAATCGTGGCTCCCAAGGGATTCGGCAGTGAAAATATGAGCAAGATTTATATGCTTAAGCCTTCGGCGGGCATAGAAGGTGCCAAAGATGCCATAGTCCAGGCCGTAGATGAGGCGGGACCCAACCCCTGTCCTCCAATGGTTGTGGGTGTAGGTGTTGGCGGAAACTTTGAGATGGCAGCTCTTTTGGCTAAAAAGGCGCTGTTAAGACCAATCGGCTCCCATTCGGATAAGCCACATTTAAGGGAAATGGAGGAGGAGCTTCTTCAAAGAATGAACTCCCTCGGCATAGGACCCCAGGGTCTGGGCGGAGTGACAACGGTGCTCGGCGTTAACGTGGAATCATTCCCCACCCATATAGCGGGTATGCCCATAGCTGTAAATATCAGCTGTCATGTTACAAGACACGCGGAGGTGATATTATGAGGGTAGAAGTAAAAGCACCCCTTACAAAGGAAGAAGCCGCAAAACTCAGAGCCGGAGACATTGTAAGCCTTACGGGATATATTTATACCGGAAGGGACGCCGCCCATAAAAGAATGGTTGAAGGCTTTGAGAAAACAGGAAAATTTCCCTTTGATATAAAGGACCAGATAATCTACTATGTGGGACCCTCTCCTGCAAAGCCGGGAAATCCCGTAGGTTCCGCAGGACCTACAACGTCAGGAAGAATGGACGCCTATGCTCCCGTACTTCTTGATAACGGTTCAACGGGTATGATAGGAAAGGGTGCAAGAACAAAAGAAGTAATAGAGGCCATGAAAAGAAATAAGGCCGTATATTTTGGAGCGACCGGAGGAGCGGCCGCCCTCATAGCAAAACATATAAAAAGCGCCGAGGTAATAGACTATGAAGACCTGGGTACCGAGGCCATACATAGGTTTTATGTTGAGGATATGCCGCTTGTTGTGATAATAGACAGTGAGGGGAATAATCTATATGAGACAGAGAAGGAGAAATACAGAAATAAATAAACCCGTAAGAAAGAAAAGGCGAAAAAAAAGAAAAATTAGATTTTTTGCCGTTCCTATTCTTATGATAGCTTTTTTTGCCATTGTGGGCTTTAAGTTTATAGACACCATGGAAAAGGCCTTTATGGCATTCAATGCGGCGGAATATATGACCGAAAGAAAAACGGGAAGCATCATAACGGATGCGAGACTGACCTTTACGGGAGACATTATGTGCCACAGCTACCAGTATAACGAAGCCTATGACAGCGCCACGGGTACCTATGATTTTTCCCATAACTTTACGGATATGAAAAAATATTTTGATAATGCCGATTTGGTTATAGGAAATCTTGAAACGGTATTTGCCGGGGAAGATGTGGGCATAAGCGATTATCCATGTTTTAATTCGCCCGACAGCTTTGCCGATGCCATAAAGGACGCAGGCTTTGACGTACTGACCACAGCCAATAACCACAGTATGGACAAGCGTATGGCGGGAGTTTTAAGAACCCTTGACGTACTGGACGAAAGAGGCATTGACCATATGGGCACATACCGCAGTGCAGAAGAAAGGGACAATATACTCATAAAAGACGTAAACGGCATAAAGATAGCCTTTTTATCCTATACATACGGCACCAACGGAATACCCGTTCCCGAGGACTGGCTCGTAAACCGTCTGGACGAGGAACTTGTAAAAAGCGATATAGCAAGGGCAAAGGACCTTAATCCCGATGTTATCATCGTACTTCCCCATATGGGAAACGAATATGAGGAATATGTCAGGGATACGTTTAAAGACTGGGCGCATATGATGCTTAATGCCGGCGCGGATATAGTTGTTGCCAGCCACCCCCATGTACTTCAGCCCATGGAGACGGTACAGATAACGGAAGATGACGGCAGTACAAGGACAGGCTTTGTTATGTATTCCATGGGAAATTTCATATCTTCCCAGACTACACCTCCGAGAAATGCGTCTATACTCCTTAATATCGACCTTCAGAAAAAGGGCGAGGACACATACATAAAGAAAGTATCCTTTGTACCCATCTGGACCCAGTTCCAAAATGCCCAGTGGCAGAATCACTTTGTCGTAAGAAGTGTATATGAGATGCTTACCCTCCCTGAGGACCAGCTCATAAATACCGTAAGAAGCAAGGATATACCAAGGCTTAAGGAAATACATTCCCAGACCACAAAGATGCTTCTTAACAGGGATATACCTCTGGAAGAGATACAGGATGAGTATGTTTTTTATGAGGTGGCGTAGAGGATAGAAAGCGGAACAAAAGTTGATAGTAAAAGACCGTATTCATTTTGAATACGGTCTTTTTATTTAGTTACCTGATTGATAAGCCGTAAGGCCTTGACTTTAAAATCACGTTAATACATATCTTAACTACTTCCCGCGGGGAAGGGCGACGCTCGAAGTTGCGAAGAATCGAACTCGACCGCTGCCAGCGGCAGATGAAGGGAGAGTGAGATTCTGTGAGAAACAAGCGGAGCGAGCGTAAGCGAAGAAACGCGACGATTTCGAACAGAGTTAAAAAGCTCGACCGCTGCCAGTGGCAGATGAAGGGAGTGTGAAATTCCGTGAGATACGAGCAG
>ERZ791934.1548-NODE-1548-length-20744-cov-103.947267_pt1 | contig 20744 bp, 9 predicted proteins | sample MGYA00510125_ERZ791934 | MGnify/ENA primary metagenome ERZ791934 (study PRJEB30046, sample SAMN00993240) | human gut metagenome | study: EMG produced TPA metagenomics assembly of the A metagenome-wide association study of gut microbiota in type 2...
GGCTGGACAAATAACTTTAAATATAAGGCATTCGATTTATCATTTATGTTCTATCTCTCATTAGGTAGTTATACCTTTAATTATCATAGATATACAAAATCATTTGTAGGAGATGGACGTAATAATGTGACTGCTGATATTTATGAGAACTCATGGAAGAAACCGGGAGATATTGCAGAGTATCCGCAACTTCGTTGGCAAGATAAATATAATTATGATGACAATGGAAATGACAAGCAAAATGTAACTTATATAAAACATGATGCCGGTCACACCAAGTATCTGGAGAAAAGTGCTTATTTACGTTTGCGTAATTTGACTTTAGGATATACACTTCCACAAAGAATCTGCTCGAAAATAAATATTGATGCTTTAAGAGTGTATGTCTCAGCTGTCAACCTTTTCACCATTACTTCATTTAACGGCTATGACCCTGAAGTAAGAGTAAAGAACCAAACAGGTGCCAATGCGCAGGGAGCTGTATTCTCCGGTAGTGAAATGCCGCAGACCCGTATATTCTCCGCAGGTATTAACTTTAAATTTTAATTAAATATTTGATAGTATGAAAGCGATAAAAAATATAATGATAGCCTTATCCGGTATTGCACTTCTTGCTTCCTGTGATATGGATAAATTTTTTGAACTGGATCGTCCGGAATCTAATCCTTGGTTATCGGTTGATGATTTGGAATATTCTGTTGCTGATCCTTATAATACTCTTTTTCAGAATCCTAATTGGCAGGCACCTATCGGTATTATCCCTTATTATCAGGAATTGGTGGCAGATTTGTCTACGGTTAATCCGCAAGGGGCTTATGAGCAGGAAGCACTTTACTGGTATCCTCGTCAGATGTCTACCTTTGATGTAACAGGACAACAATTTGAGAAGACCTTTTCAATATTATATCGTTCTGTAACAGGAGCTACTTCTCCGTTGACTTATATTGAGGAGAAGGAGAAAAAAGGAGAGCCAGTTTTTGCCAATATGACTGAAAATGATAAGAAGACGTTGGCACGTCAGACCGGAGAACTATATTTTATGAGAGGGTATACCTATTGGCTGATTAGCCGAGCTTTTGTTGCTCCTTACGACCCGGCAGGTGGAGAGGGGAATAATCGTAAGTTCATTCCGTTAATCAATAGGCTTGATTATTCACAAGAGTCTGCACGCAATCCTTATATGGGGACTGTGAAAGAAGTGTATGATCAGATGTTGTCTGATTTTGCTAAAGCTAAAAGTCTGATGCCTGAAGATTATTTTGTGCGTGGTCGTGCCAATAAATTTTCAGCTGCTATGATGTTGATGCGTGTAAAATGGTTAATGGGAGATAAAGACGGAGCATTGGAAGAAGCTGATTATGTGATTACTAAAGCGGAAGCCGGAGTAGCACCTTTTGATTTGACAGAAGAACCGATTGTTGCTTTTAACCGGAATGCCGAACAACAATATACAGTAGACCCAGTATCAAAGGAAGTTATGTTTGAGTGTGCGTTCACTGAAAGCAATCAGGGAAATAACGTAGCTATTCCGTTAGCTCGTATGTGTAAAACTGGTATTTATAATTTCAAGTCAAAGACATTTGATGCTAGTAATAAATTATGGTTGGAAGGAGCGCGTGGCAGTCAGAATTGGCAACATGGTGGTTGGGCTTGTGCTTACTGGAATCCTCGTTTAATTAAGTATATTGGCTGGGCGGTAACAGATGATCCTATGGATTTGACGAATTATGTTCCGAGTGCAGAAGCCTTGGCTGATAAGAGATTTACTCAACTGCATTATTTCCTGAAAAACTATACGGATGGAGGAGATAAAACCATACATGAAATGGCATATAACAAGACAAAATGGAATGCTTTTTGGAATGATAAGTATTATCGGGCTCCGTATGGGAAGTATTCCCAAGTACCGTTGATTCGTTTGGCGGAAGCATATCTGACGCGTGCGACCTTAGTCCTCTCTAAGAATGCATCTCAAGCTTTAGGAGATGTGAATAAGATTCGTCAACGTGCCGGATTGACTCCTTTGAAGAATGTAACTGAAGCAGATATAGAAAAAGAAAGAATCAAAGAGTTTGGTTTTGAGAATGGAGACCGCTTGCTTTATTTAGTAGCTATGCAGAAGACAATTGATGGGCAAAAGAGAAATCCGGGAGCTGTTTATGATAATCCGAATACTGATGGGGATCCGATTCCTGCAATGAATCCGCCTTACAGTACTATGTATGTACCGTTGCCTTCCATTGAATATTTGTATTCAGGATCTTATCAGCAACCTTAAAAGAAGGTGAGGTTCTAAAAAAGAAGTGCCGCTATGTCTTACGATAGCGGCACTTCTTTTTGATAATAACTCTGTTATTTCCTGTACTTCTTTATATATTCGGAAGGAGATAAGCCGTATTCTGTTTTGAAGCATTTTCCGAAATAAGATATTTCATTAAAACCGCATCGATAAGAAACTTCGGTCACTGTATATTCTGTGTTTTGAAGCATATCTAGTGAAGTTTTCAACCGTATGTCAAGGATGAGTTTACTGGGCGACATACCTGTTACGGCTTTGATCTTGCGATATACCTGTACGCGGCTCATACCGATTTCTTCACTGAACTGATCAATGGAGTAGGCAGGGTTTTCTATGTTTTTGTTTATTATTTCCATTACTTTTTTCATAAACTTTTCTTCCATGGCACTATAAACAGAAGTTTCTTTAGCTTTCTGTGGCTCTCTGTTGATTGATACCATTTCCGTTCCATATCGTTCTGCGAGTTTTTTCCGATTAATCAACAGGTTGGCAACACGTACAACCAACAATTCCGGATCGAATGGTTTCATGATATAATCGTCAGCTAACGATTCATAGCCTTCGCGCACTTGCGATGAAGTGACACGGGCTGTGAGCAATATGATCGGAATATGTGAAGTTACCATATTGTTTTTAGATAATCTTGTAAACTCAATACCGTCCATATATGGAGTCATAATGTCACTAATCACCAAATCAGGTATTTGTTTTTGTTCTATTTCATAGCCTTCTTTACAATTTACGGCAGTATAGATATTATAGTATTTGCTGAGCAATGATACCAGGTAATTACGTACATCCTCATTGTCTTCTATTATGAGCAGAGTCATTTCCTTGGGTGAAGTATTAGTCTGAGATATCTCGCAGGGATTGACATCTGTTGCAATAAGTGCTTCTACATCAGAATAAGTATGGGTGGATTTTACTATCTTGTCTTTGCTAAGTAGTTGGTTTTCGGTATAACTGTCTTTACCTAATGGGAGGGTGAAAGACACGGTCATTCCATGCCCTTCTTTATTATCTATCCAAATACGTCCGCCATGGAGCTCAATGATACTTTTTGTCAGATTCAGCCCAATTCCGCTTCCCAGCACTTTCTCACCTGCCTGGAAGAAAGCTTCGAATATACGGGGCATCATATTGGCAGGGATTCCGGAGCCGCTATCTTCTACTTTAATCAAAAGAATCTTTCCTGCGGGGAGACCCAGATTTTCAGGCTTCTGAATATCTTCAGTATTGGTTTCCATACTTGAGATGATAATATATCCACCGTTGGGAGTATGCTTTAAAGAGTTGGAGAGCAGGTTAAAGAAAACCTTTTCCAATAGAATGGCATCAAACCAAGTGTCTGTTGAGGAGGTCGTATCATTAAATTCGATAGATATGTTTTTCTTTTCGGCAACAGGCATAAATAGTTTGATGATTTCAGGTATGTAAGTACCTAGATTGTAATTGCTGACGTGAAGTTGCATTTTCCCAGCTTCCAGCTTGTGAAAGTCCATTAAACGGTTTACCAGCCATAATAAACGTTGGGAATTACGGTTGATCAGCTCCAATGGTTGGCGATATGCCGGAGGCATATCTTCTTTATGCAACAGGTCTGTGAGCGGAGCTATGATTAAAGTGAGCGGAGTACGTAGCTCATGTGAGAAATTGGTGAACATCTGTACACCCATATTGTGACTGATTTCAATATTCTGTTTCTCCATCTGTTTTAACTGAAGATCCATTTTCAGTTGTGCTTCCCGGGTTTTATAACGTATGAACAGCATAATCATGCTAATAGTGAATGCTAGATAGAACAAATACGCATACCATGTTTTCCATAGAGGAGGAGTGACTGTAATTGATAATGAAGCATTTCCATTGCTCCATATATCGTCATTATTGCAAGCTCTTACTTTAAAAACATACTTACCCGGCGGGATATTAGTATAGTTAACACTCCGTTCGTGTGTCGGTTCCGACCAACCCTTATCAAATCCTTCAAGCATATAGGAAAATTTATTGTTGGAGGCAAACACATAACTAAGTGCGGAGAATTTGATTGTGAATGAGGTTTGGTTGTATCTTAATTTGATTCTCTGATTTGAGATATTTACCCATTGGGTAGCTTTATTATCTTCCAGATAATCTGCCCAAATTCTCATTTTTGTAATATATACGGGAGGTATAAATGTATTTCGTCTAATTAATTGGGGATTAAATGAAAGGAAATGATTATTTCCACCGACATAAAAAATGTTGGATGAACTTTTCAGGCAAGCGTGTAAATTGGTTTCCAGCAAAGAATATCCATTTTTATTATCCCAGTTAGTGAAAGTCTCTGATTTGGGGTCAAAACATGACATGCCTTTTAAAGTAGAAACCCATAATTTACCGTTATTATCGGCCACAATACTGTTGATAGCATTATTGGGAAGACCGTTCTCTTCATTATATATCGTGAAACTTTCTTTGATATTATTATATAATCCTATGCCTCCGCCATAAGTTCCTATCCATAAATTTTCCGATGCATCAGTATACAGCGTACTGACATGATTGCTTGGCAGGAATTGTTCCGGACTTTTTTCTTCACTACCAAAATGTTTTAATTCATGAGTCTGTGTGTGATAGCGATATAGACCGGCTGCACGAGTCCCCATCCATATATAAGGTCCTATAGCTTTTAAATCTTGTACATTGATGATAGAAAGTTCTGTGGCACGACCCTTTACTGGAAAAGACTCTTCCAATTGGTTGTTCTCCATGTGGTAACGTAGTATGGGGCTGTCTACTCCTAAAGCAATCCAATAAATATTATCAGTACCTTTGGCAATACGTCTTACTTGATTATAAGGAAAATCGGGTATTTCTTTTATTATGCGGCGGGTTTCCATATCATAGAGATATAGTCCGCAATAATAAATACTAATCCATAAAAGATGATCTCCTTCTTTCTGTATATACTTTACTTCATTGTTTGTTACCGAGCGTGGAACATGAAGCGGGCAGTACTCATAACTTTCGTCTTTGGGATTGTAGATGATTAAACCACCGTCCGTGCCTAACCAAAGTTTCTCTTTATATTCCACTATGGCATTAATGTTTCCGATACTTTTCTGGAGCTTATATTCTGGTTTATGAGGAATAAAGAAATTACTGTATGGTGTGTACAAATTAACACCTCCTCCGTAAGTTCCGATCCATATATTATTTGCTTTATCCCTATATAGAGAGATGATGGTATTTTCACTCAAACCGCAGCTTTGTTCCCGTTGGTAATAATTGATAAGCCTGTTTGCTTGCCGGTCATAAATCAGCACTCCTTCACGTGTGGCAAGCATAAGATTTCCTTCCAACGTTTCTACAATGTAGTTGACTTGGGAGTTATTGAAATTTTTGCCGTTTTCCATTGTCAGGTTGGCATCTACAAGTTTACGGTTTTTACGGTCAAACCATTTAAGTCCTGAATCCCACATACCTACCCACAGGCGTTTATCATTGTCTTCATATAAAAAGTAGATTTTATGTTCATCACCGAATTGAAAACGCTCTGTAACATAGGTGACAGGATTCATGATGCACAATGTGTTGTTGATAAGATAGCAGATTTCATTTTGACTGTTTTGCATAAGCCAGAAGACAGAACCGTTGGTTGAAATGGGGATAAAATCATCAGTTTCCTTATTATACAGATTGAGTCCTTTCATGCTGCCTACCCAGATTCTTTTTTGGTTATCGCACAACAAGTGTTTGATGCAATTGTCCGATATAGTATACTGGTTCGCCGGATCATGAAAGTATTGAGTAAATGTATTTGAGGATACATCGTAGCGATTCAGTCCACTGTGAGTCCCTATCCATAGAACTCCGGGCGATTCTTCAATAATGGTGGTAACATCACTGCTGGATAGGGAGTGCGGCTGACCGTCGGCGCGAAAAACTTCGAACTCGGTACCATCAAACCGGTTCAGCCCATCCCGCGTGCAAAACCACATAACTCCGTTACTGTCTTCCAAACTACGTATAACGGTGTTTTGTGAGAGTCCGTTGCTTACGTTATAGTTCTGAAACAATATGTTGTTGTCTTGCGCTCTGCAAATGGAAATAAACAGAAGAAAAATGATGAATGCAATGTTTTTCATGTCCTGATAGATATTTTTAGTAGAAGCAAATATAATTTGTTTGCAAGTAACTCGCAAACAAAATCGAGGCTGAAAACGAAAAACGTAACCTGTGTGATAGTAATGTAACCGGAGTAGGAATAAAGATACATGTATGGAAAAGATTGAAACATGATTTCTAATGGATTAAAATAAGGAGTGCTATTTTTGTAACATGAAAAACAAAGTGAAATGAATTATGAAAAACTCTTTTTTAATAGTTACTGCTACATTGCTTGTATCCGTGTTCTTTTCTTGTACAAAAGAAAGAGTGACAGCAGGTTCGGTTAATGAGGTTTATGAATTTCAGTCGGTAGATTCCACTTGGAAACTTTTGACTTTGCGTGAAAAGATAGGGCAGACAATGTTAATGTTACCTGATCGCAAGAAAGAATTGGATTTGGGAGACGGCTCATTGGACGTGTACTTCAAACGTTACCCGGTTACAGGTTATTTTATGGGGTGGAAGTTGTTTACAGGAGTTCCGGAGGAAGAGCGGGTTGATTTTGTGCGTAGTTCTGTCGAGGAATATCAAAAAGCATCAGAGCTTCCTTTATTGTTTCAACAGGATTATGAATCGGGAGTAGGACTTCAAGGGATGACTCCTTTTCCGAAAGAGATGGCACTGGGAGCCGCAAATTCTCCGGAATTAGCTTATAAATATGGTAAAAGTGTAGCATTAGAATGTCGTTCGTTGGGTATAAACTGGGTGTTACATCCTGTTGCAGATTTAAATATGAATCCATTGAATCCTATTGTAAATACACGTTCAGTTTCGGATAATCCGGAAAAAGCGGTTTGTTTGTTGTCCGAACAGATAAAGGGGTTGCAAGATAACTCTGTTGCCGCTACAATCAAACATTTTCCGGGAGATGGGGTTGATTATCGTGATCAGCATTTGATGACAACTGTCAATTCCTTGTCTGAAGAAATGTGGAAGCAATATCATGGAAAAGTGTTTGCCGAGTTGATTAAAAAAGGAGTTGCATGTATCATGCCCGGACATATAACTTTACCTTTCTATCAGAAAGAAAGGATAAATGGTTATCTGCCTCCGGCAACTTTATCCCATGAGCTATTAACTGGGTTATTGAAAAAAGAAATGCATTTTAACGGGGTTGTGGTATCGGACGCGATGACAATGGCAGGTTTCCGGGGCTGGTATAAAAATGATTTGGAAGGGCAAGTTGCCAGCTTTTTAGCCGGGGTAGATATATTGTTGTGGCCTTCTTACGAATACATGGATACGGTAGAAGTACGGATTCAACGTGGTGAAATTCCAATGGAACGGTTGGACGATGCTGTTCGCCGTGTTTGGGCAATGAAAGAACGTTTTGGGTTATTAAATAAAAACAGGGAGTTGATACGTCCTGTCTCAGCAGAAGAAAAAGCTGAAATACGGGAAGCTGCCAAAGAGATAACAGAGCGTTCCATAACTTTAGTACGGGATGAAGATCATAAGTTACCACTTTCTTTGGAAAAAGATAAAAAGCTGTTATTGGTGGCTGTAACTCCCGTAGCTCATAAAGGTAACGACCGTGACTTTAAGCGATTACAGAATTTGCGGGATGAGTTTGTGAAGAATGGTTTTGAGGTTGATTTCCGCCGTAATATACTTTATGAAGATCAAGGTTGGCAGGATAATGCGACTGAAGTGTATGATAAAGTAATCTTTCTGGTAGCACGGAATACTCATACTCCATTTGGCCCGCTCCAATTATGGGACGATGAGGCTCAGTCCGTATGGGCTGCCAATTCTATGGACAAAAGTAAAGTGATTGTTATTTCATTAGGTAGTCCTTACATTGGAAATGAATATTTTGAACGTGTCAGGACTTATATAAATACTTATTCGAATGATGCTTCCACTCATTCTGCTTTATTACGGATATTGTTGGGACAGCTTCCGTTCAAAGGTAAGTCACCGGTCAACTTGGAGCATAAACTGTTTACATTTTAATCATTATACTTATGAAGAAATTTTTATTTAGTGGAATTATAGCTTGTCTTATCGGGTTTTGTTTGAGTTGTACTACAACAGAAGACTCTGTAGGGTTACAGATGCGTGCAGGACTTCCTAATTTTAATTATAAGATACAAAAGAATGAACCCGTATCTGTCGTTTTTTTGGGTGGAAGTATAACAAATCATCAAGGATATAGAGTGCAAATTACTGATTGGCTCAAGCAACAATATAGTAATGTACAGTTTACGTCAATAAATTCCGGAATTGGTGGGACCGGATCCGATTTGGGTGTGTTCCGTACAGAACGGGACGTGTTGCAGTATCATCCGGATTTGGTATTTGTCGAATTTGCTGTGAATGATGCCAAAACTGACTCCTTGGTGATCGCTCATTCCATGGAAGGAATTGTACGTAAGATCTGGCATCATAATCCGCATACGGATATATGTTTTCTCTATACGCTAAATGAACCAATGTTGGATGACTTGAAAGCAGGAAAGAATTACCGTTCTGTGCGGTATATGGAGACAGTAGCAGACTATTATGATATTCCGTCTGTTAATTTTGCTGATGATGTTCTGGAATTGTTGAATGAGGATAAGTTGGTTTTTAAAGGAGATTCAAAAAAGGAGTATAGTGGTAAGATTGTGTTTACGAATGATGGGACACATCCTACTTATGATGGCGGACATCCTATATATACAAAGACACTGAGCCGTTCCCTGTTACAAATGAACAAGGCGCAGGAAAAGGCACATGCATTGAAAGCTCCGTTGTATCCGGGTAATTATGAGAAAGCTAAAATGATTCCCGTAACAGAGTTTGAACATTCCGAAGGTTGGAAACTACTCTCGAAAGATGATAAAGCCTTTTCAAATTTTCAGGGAGACCAAAAAGCATTGCCGGTTGTTCTGGAATCCTCGGATTCGGAAGATTTTGTGAAAGTGCATTTTAAGGGAATTCGAGTTGGGGTGTTTGACTTAATCGGACCTTCATCCGGAGGAATGACAGTAGAGATAGATCAGAATGATCCTTCCTATATCCGTAGGTTTGATAAATATTGCGGAGATCGTAATCGTACCAATTATTGTCTGTTTGAGTCCTTGAATGAAGAAGAACATACAATTATTATTCGTCCGGACAATAGACGTTTTGAGAAGGCGGAAATCTACAAGATGAATCCGAAGCGAATAAAGGAAACTGAATATTTCAATGAGTTTAATACCTATCTCGGCTATATTCTTTTAGTGGGTGATATTATACAAAATTAATGGTGCAAGACTGATGGTATAAGGCTGTTATTGTAGTCAAACTATAAATTAGATTACAATAATAGCCTTGTTCTTCAAATGGCATATATTTGTGGTCGGAATATACCGCTTATCAACTCTTTTTGAACCATTTGTAAACCCATTTGCCCACTTTCTCATAGTGTCGGGTTTCAGTATCGGTGTATAGCTTGGAGAAGAAAGAACTGTCCAGTGGTTCACCCGATTGATTGGGATATAACACAATCAGGCTATTATTAGAGAAATATTTTCCTAATTGTCTCGGCAATTTCTCAAACGAGTTGTCATAAGAAATCGTTCCGGGACGGGCGCTGATAATGACTAACAGATGGTCGTAGCTTACTTGCCCTGTCAGTACCAGTAAATCGTTCCAGTCTTCTAAAAGAGAGAAATCCGTCAGTACCTGTTTATGTCTTTTCTTTATCCACGTTTGCAGGCGGATGATTGTCTGTTCGTTTGCAAAGAAATGCACACGACATCCGAGCGTGCTTCCCATTCGGCAGAAATGCTCCAACCAACGTGGAAAGCCGGATTCATATTCCGCTTTCGGAGGGACGGCAATAACGATTCGCTTTATCGTATTGACCGGTATCAGGAATTTGGAGATAATAATCTCGCAATTTAATCCTTTCAGCAGGTTTCCGGCAAGCATTCCGAAATATGAATCAGTGATATTCGCTTTGCGGTGTAGCCCGGTGATGATACTCGTTACTTCATTCTCTTTCACAGAGTGGATGATGCCGGAAGCAATATTCAAGTCATAGCGGGTCAGCTGTTTCAGCGAAACATTGGCTGCTGTTGTTGTCATGGCCGCTTTTTCCAAGTTGCGTTTACTTCGCATTCTCAGGTTATCGGAAGTGCTGTCGTCGTTGATAACGTGCAGTGCCAGAAGATTGTCCTTTAGTTTCGTATCACGTATCACTAAAGAAAGGTTCATCATGTCTTCAATGGTGTCTGGATTGGCAAGAGATACCAAAATCTTTTCAGTTTCCGTCGAAGACTCTTTTCCCGGTTCCGAATCATCCATGGCCAGCTTCTTGGCCGCCCGTTCGGTTATCAGGGAACTGACTACGCAAGTAACGAGGATCAGCAGAACCGTCCCATTCAGTACATCATCATTCAACAGACGTTCGCCGCCGGGCAGGATAATATTATATCCGACCAATACCGCCGCCAATGTAGCTGCCGCCTGTGCATTACTCAATCCGTACATCATGTTTCGTTCGAGAACGGACATCCTGTATATCTTTTGCGTGAGCCAGCAGGCAATCCACTTGCCCGTCAGTGCCATTACAATCATTACGGTGGCCACCTTCAGGGCATCTCCGTGTCCGAAGATAACACGCAGGTTGATCAACATTCCCACTCCGATAAGAAAGTAAGGAATGAAAAGCGCATTCCCGACGAACTCCAGATGATTCATCAACGGAGAAACGTGTGGAATGAGTCGGTTCAGTACCAATCCTGCGAGGAAAGCCCCCAAAATTCCTTCCATTCCTACGAACTCCATGAGTCCTGCTCCAAGAAAGACCATGGCAAGGACGAAAATGAACTGCATCACATGGTCATTGTAGCGGTGAAAGAACCAGCGGCCGATACGCGGGAAGAAATAGATAATTAGTCCACCTAGGAAAATCACTTTTACTACCAGCCATAACCAGAAGAAACCACCGGTCTCTCCTTTGAACAAACCGCCTATGACAGCCAACACCAACAATGTGAGTGTGTCCGTCACTGCCGTTCCTCCTACCGCAATGCTTACGCTACGATGACGTGACACCCCGAAACGGGTGACAATGGGGTAAGCCACCAGGGTATGTGAGGCATACATACTGGCTAGCAGTACGGATGTGATTATACCATATTTCAGATAAGACACATTGGCAACGAATCCGATTCCGATAGGTACAATAAAAGCGAGCAGCCCCAGGACTAACGCCTTGTTCCGTGTCTCTTTGAAATCTCCCATGTTCATTTCCAGACCGGCCAGGAACATGATATAATACAGTCCCACTTTTCCGAATAATTCGAAACTGCTGTCGCGTGCCAGAATGTTGAATCCATGTTCACCCACAGCCAGTCCCGCCAGAATCATACCGATGATATGCGGGATGCGCAACTTGTTCAATAAAATAGGGGCAAACAGTATAATGAGAAGTACAAGGAGAAATATCCATGTAGGGTCGGTAATAGGGAATGTTAAATCAAGGCCAATCCAATCCATAATTTGATGATTTCGTGATATCTGTTGCGCAAAATAACTTAAAAAAATACTATAAAGAAAACGTTTGCCGGTAAAATATTGTTTTACGGGCAATCTTATTTCTTTTCAGTTCTGGAAATCTTTTTACTTCTCCTGTGACATTGGGCAACAATGTGTGGGTTGGAGGAAACTCCAACATTCTGCCCGGCGTCACAATCGGTACTGGAATATCAATACCAATATCTTCGTGAGCGATTATGACACGATGAAGGTGATCCTTACAAACAAGCTTTTCGGGGAAGAAGCCGGACAAGTGCCGGAAAATGCCGAATGCTGGAAAATGTTGAATGCGGGGTTAGGGGATGTATGTAAGCATTGTCTGTCAACCATGTTGTATGGAACAATAGCGGTGAAAGAAAATGCATACAATAGATGTTAGTGATGATTTTACTCTCATACTCTCATAGATAGCTTCAATCCCTTTATACATCGTTGTTTGCGGCTATGAGAGTTAAGTTGGAGTAACCTGAGGGTAATTTTTACCCTCAGGTTACTAATTCCACTATTTAATCTGTAACATGTTTATTATTAGTATAATAACCGTTCCCTGGTACATAAATCGGTTGCATCACTCCACCCTCATTTTTCAGTTTTCCTTCGTCACGTAGCCGCCGGATATGTCGCATTGCCGTGCTTCTTGTCATTCTGCAGAGGTCTTGGAAGTCACATCTCCGCATGAATGGGTGTGTTTGGAAGTATTTCGTCAGTTTCCGGTCTATTTCTTCGTTCGTCAGTTGGGAGAAGTCGAGCCCGCCTTTGAGACTTTTTACTTTCAGTATCCCAAATTCATTTTTCAATGTCTGATCGGCACGAAACTGGATCGCTTTCAATTTTACTTTGGTAGCCTTTCGTTTGGTATCTATCGTTACGGGTTCCGTACTGGTCAGGCAAGGGCGAAAATAACCGATACCGTCCAGATGTACTTGCCGTCCGTTTGCCAATTCCTGTCCCATGATATGCGAAAGGGCGTCGAGTACAGCTGTGACGTCCGTTTCTGTCAGCGAACAACGTTCTTGAATGCGTCGGCTCAATACGTCGGTTCCTATCGAACCGTTATATTTTAGACGTGGGTGCAGTGTCTTTTCTCCTTGTTCTTTGTCCGAAGGCTTCGGGTTTTCATACCAGTCAAATAATATTGCCATAGTTTCATGTTTTGTTTTAAAGTAACCGTTCTTGTTATGTATTCTCTTAGGTAGTTATACGTTAATGCTTAGAGTTTGTTTTGTTAAGCCTTAATGCTTCTCAGGAGCTCACTGCTGTGAATAAGATTGCTTACACTTGTTAACGTTTTTGTTTACAACTGATAGCTTGTTTGTTCACACTGGTGAGCTTCTGGTAACTATTAAGCAAAGATACATCAAATCTGAGTGTAATACAAATAAAATGCGGATATTAATCAGGAGAAATGCTTGCTTTCCGGAAGCTTATAGCGTATCTTTACAGGAATTAAAACAATAAATTCCGATTGTAGAAAATAGACAAAAATAGAATGAATATTACTTTTATCAGGCAAGATAGCGGGAGTGGAAAAGAAACTCTCAGTGTTTGTGAGGCAGGCACATTGTTCGACAAAATGAAAACGGAAACAAAATCGGGACACATTATGACTTTGCGCGAACTTATTGAGTCCGTTGGAACAGTTATTTCATTGTTATCCTAGTCCGTTGGATGAGGAAGCGGAAGAAGGGAAGTGGATGACTTCCATGCAGATATTGAACTATTTGCAGACAAAGACACGTGACAGGTTGGCTATCAATAAGGTGGCACAATTCGGATGCACGCTTCAAAAGCTGAGTATTCCTTCCCGAAAGTCTTATCGGGGGACGCTTTATCATTTGGTAAGGATAGAGTGAGTGTCCTATTTGTTCAATTCGGTTTTCTGCACATTTTAGGGGGCGGTATCAAAGAGGAATTGTTTTTTATTTTGAGTCAGGTATTTTATAGGGATTAATAGTATTTTTCAATCCCGCCGAATCCTGTTATTCTTTTATTTTCTCTCGTTTTATTGATAAAGTTGTTTAATCGCTTTTCAAATTCTCCAGGCCGTTTCCTTGCTGCTTCAATGTAGGCAATTCGGATGCGTTTATATGTGTCGGAAAAAAGTTGATAATTGTTCCATACAGTTTTATCTTCTTTCAATCTGGCAATTATATCCTTTTTCGCCACTCTTTTCTATCTTTAAAATATTTTATTTCTATTGACATGGTAGCAGGTCATTCTTAGAGTTATTATCCGTCCCTCTGCTTTGGAAATAAGCAATAGATCTTTTTGAGTATTGAGGTAACTTCCGGAGTGAAATGATAGCCATATAGTCCTTATCAGCTTTGTGTTCCATAATTGTACCTGTATTTGTTGTTCAATAGCGCAAATATAGACAATTGCGTATGATTCCCATTGCACGGTTCCGACATTTATTTTTTATTAAGAAGGAAATTATATCTTTGTATCCACCCGTTCATACTTGTTATGTTTCCCAGGAACTTCCTACTTATTTCATACGATTCTCCTCTCTAAATTGTTTGGGAGTCATTCCTTTCATTTGTTTGAATGTTGAACTAAAATATCGGGGATAAGTAAAACCCACTTCACTGCTTATTTCATTTATGTTTAAATTTGTATTGGTAAGCAGTGAGATTGCTTTTTCGATACGTAATCTGTTTATATAGTCATTGACTCCCAAACCCGTTATAATTTTTATCTTGTTGTATAAAGAAGAACGGCTAATTGTCATGAGATCTGCCAATTGCTGGACGGAGAATTCCTCGTCAGATAGGTTTTCATGTATAATTATATTTATTTTTGTCATGAAATCCTCATCTGCTTTACTGTTTGTTAAAGTCTGGAGAGAAGTCGACTGGTTGATAGATATGTATTGATTGTGTATTTTCTCTCTATTTTTTAAAATATTTCCGATGACGATCTTTAGAGAGTCTAGATCAAATGGTTTGGGGATGTAAGCATCAGCTCCGGATTTATATCCGGTTGTTATCCCTGTCTGGTCATAACGTGCTGTTAACAGTATTACAGGGATATGGCTTATCTGGATGTTGTTTTTTATCTGACGGCATAATTCAAAACCATCCATTTGCGGCATCATCACGTCACTAATAATAATAGAAGGCTGTTTCTTCTGACAGATTTCTAAGGCAGAGACTGCATTGTCTGCCGCATAAACTTTCTTAAAGAACTCAGTTAAAGAACTTATGAGATATTCCCTTAACTCCTTTTCGTCCTCTACAATAAGCACAGTCTTTCCGGTACAATCGAAATGTGTATCTTGGATGCTGGAAGGGAGAGGAGAGTCTTTTTGCTGTAAATGGGCGGATTCTTCTTTTTTATTTGTATTGAGCAATGGCAGCTCCAAATAGAATGTAGCTCCTTTGTTTGTATTATAGGCCCTTATAAGCCCCCCGTGCATTTCCATTATTGTTTTGGCATAATATAATCCGAATCCACTTCCTCTCTCTTTGTGATTACCTTTGTGGAATTTAGTGAAGAGATTTGCCATATCCGAATCTTCTATACCGCTTCCTTCGTCTATAACAGATATTCTGACTGTGTTTTCAAGACGTTGCGTGCTTACTGTTATATTGCTGTTTGCCTTACTGAATTTTAGTGCATTCATCAGTAAGTTTGATAGTACTGTTTGACACTTTTGTTTGTCAAACCATACCTCCTCTATGTTGGGATCTATTTGTAATTGTATGCATATCTCTTTTTCTTTTGCCTCATTCATATAGTCTTTGATAACCTCGGTTACCCATTCGTTCAATTGAGTTTTTTGTATTTTCAATTTATTATAGTCTGCCTCCAAACTGCTCCAGTCCAACACCATATCTACTATTTCCCTCATATGTTGTGCTTGGTTGAATAGTAGTTGTAATTGTGGTATCAGATGCTGAGGTAATCCTTGCATCTCACTTTTGTCCATGAGACGTTTTAGTGGGGCATAAATCAATGTTAAGGGAGTACGTAATTCGTGATTTATGTGAATGAGGAAATCTATCCTCTTTTCATTCAGATATTGTCTGTATTCTTTTAGTCTCTTTTGTATTCTTGCTTCCTTTTTTATATTAAAAATGAATATTCCTGCAATACCCCCTCCTATAAGGCTAATACAACATAATATTATAAACCAGTCTGTTTTATACCATGGTGGGGTAATATGGACATTTGTGAGAAGGATAGGAGTGGTATAATTTCCGTCTTTTGTCATACATGCTACTTCGATGCGGTATTTACCGGTAGATAGGTTGGAAAGATCCAATATCGGATTATATGATTCGATTATCTTATCAACATTTCCTTTTATGATATATCGGAATGGAACTCGCTGGAAAATATCTTTATTTTTAATATATACCCGTAGGGCGAGTGCATTATGTTCCCATGGAACTTTTATATTTTGGGTGTCTATACCGGATGTATACGGTTGCCCGTTAAGTTCTATGCTGTAAAGTGCTATTTCCGGATCTGGTTCATTAGGCTCTGGGATGTCTGTGTTTATTCGGACCAGTCCTTCTATGCCACCAAAGTAAAGATATCGGTTGTTTTTTTCAGCCCGTTGTTGATAAGTAAATATTATTTCATTGGGATAAAATCCGTCGCTTCTGTTCCATTGAATAAATCTGTTTTCTTTTATGCAGTAAGAAAATAGTTGGTTTTGTGCACAGATCCATATCCTTTCTGAAGAAGGCTCATAACGGAGGGCGGTAATATCATTGAATAACTGTGACCTGATTTTAAAATATCTTTTCTCTTTTATATCATAATATCCCATTCCTGTTGTTGTTCCCACCCATATCTTATTTATTCCGTCGTAATCAATCGCACTGATAACTTCTTTCTCGTCCAATTGAAAAAGAAGATCAATGCTGTCATTCTTGTTAATGATTCGGAATACTTTGTTTCCATTCATTGCCAAGGATATCTTTTTGTCACAGTAGGCTATGACCGAGGCTTGTAATTGATAATTGTTCTCATTTTTGATTGGAGAGAATTTTTTATTATTTATATTATATACCCATAGCTCCTTACTAAGTATATATATTTTGTTTTCTGTTACTCGGTGAGCGCGTGGAAGATATCCGTAAAAGCACTGCCTGAAGTTAATACTGTCGTTTATTATCACAAACGGTCGATAAATACCTGTGTTTTTTTCAAACAGGAAAAGTCCCTTTGTGTAAACAGATATCATTAGTTCTTTTTCTGATACTGGGGCTATGGAAATCACTTTATCCCCATAGGTAGACGAGAAGTGCTTGAAGTTTCCCGTTTGAGGATCATACAAGTTTATTCCGCCTCCGTCCGTACCAATCCATAACTTTCCATTAGCTTCCTCGTAAAAACTCGTCACAGATTTTTCGCTCAATCCATTATTATATCCTAAAGGACAGTCTTTATAAGTACGTATGTAACTTTCTTTGATATTGAAAACTCCTCCTCTAACACTTCCCGCCCATAAACATTCGTTGCTATCCTTATATAATACAGTAATAGAATTGACAGGGAGTGAATTTTCATCTCCGGCAATATGATAGAGGTTAGAGAATTTTTCATTGCGTAGTTCCAGGCGATTTATTCCTCCGCCATCAGTTGCTAACCATAGATATCCTTTCTTTTCTATTATATCCAATACATAATTGTTTGTCAATCCGGAGTTGTTGCTCGTATATTGTTTTATAAGTTTTCCTGTTTTCTCATAACAAAACAGGCCTTGTCCCCAAAAAGATAAATATATGTATCCGTTTGAAGCCAGACATGCTCCTTGCAAAATATTGTTTGGACAAGAGAAAAAACGCTTTAATTGCATATTGGGGTAATTCAATATATATATTCCATCCCTTCTGGTGACGATTAGCACCTCCTTTGGGGAAACTGCTATAATTCTTTGTACCCTATATTTGGTAATGTCACTGTCCGTAGCACCTTTGGGGTTGATGCATACTGCTTTAAAAGAGCGTTTTTGGTAATCATATTTGTATATTCGATTCTCACTTCCGAAAAGTACTCCTCCATTTATGCATAAGGAAGAATAGATGATATCATGATTGAAGGGAATAAAATTCCCGTGTGTCTCATCATATCTAACCATACCTTGTCTGGTAGATATCCATATGTCGTTAAGGGAATCTTGGGTTAAATGTATAATGTGATTGCTTGGTAAGGAATATCTGTCGTTGGGGTGGCTTTTGAATATTTTCAGATTTTGTCCCGTATAAGAATTCAGACCATTTTTTGTTCCTATCCATAATTTCCCTTTCTTATCTAAAAGTATGGATTGGGCAGTAGATTGAGACAATCCTTCCGCTACGGAAATAGACGTAAACTGGTAATTTATGTCATGACCTGATGTAGATGATATGCAAAGTAGTGTTAATATTGCGAATATACCAAATAACCTGTACATTTTTATCTTTTCGTGTTGTTTAAAGCTGATTTTTTCTATTCAACAACGTATATACATAAAATGTTTATTAATTATTCTGTTTTTGATAAAAAAATGCAGTATTGGATGATATATGACTTTTTTTAAATGCTTTCTGACTATGTTTAGTTTTATGAGTTCTTTCTTTGCGCTTGTAAATAATAACCCCTAATTTATTAAATATGATTTTCTTTATTCCTTTGTTTATACCTCCGTAATTTGTGATGTTTTTGGAGTGGATATATGGTATTTGAACGCCTCTTGTTGATAGGTGTTTTAAACATGAAAAACATAAAAGAGTATGAAAAAGAGTTTTATTTTATTTGTTTTTCTTCTGTGTTCGATTGTAGTTGTGGCACAGAAGAAAAGTATTACGGGCATAATAACGGATACTGCGGGTGAGGCGGTCATTGGTGCCAGTATTGTGGAAGTTGGAACAACAAATGGCACTGTTTCTGACGTTGATGGTAATTTTACACTCTCGGTTTCTGATAATGCCAGTATACAGGTTTCATTCATAGGTTTTTCTTCCCAGACTTTGAGTGTGCAAGGAAAAATGAATTTTAAGATAATCTTAAAAGAAGACAGTGAGCTTTTGCAGGAAGTTGTTGTGACCGGTTATGGCGGAAAAGTTTCACGGGCAAAACTGACGAATTCTATATCGACTGTCAGTCCCCAGATATTAGAGAAGGGTATATATACAAATCCCTCTCAGGCACTGTCGGGTTCTGTTCCTGGTTTAAAGGTTTCTCTCACTTCGGGAAATCCTACTTCATCTCCTAAAGTTATATTACGTGGTGGAACGGAATTTGATGGTTCGGGAGGACCCCTGGTGATAGTGGACGGACAGCTTCGTGATAATTTTGATGATATCAATCCTCAGGATATTGCATCTATGGATGTTCTGAAGGATGCTGGGGCTACGGCCATATACGGTGCCCGTGCAAGTAATGGTGTAATTTTAATTACAACAAAATCTGGCCGGGCAGGACATCGGGAAATTAATTTCAGAGCAAATATAGGTCTCGGTTATGTTAATAATCCCTACGACTTTTTGGGCGCGGAAGACTATATTACAGTCCTTCGTACAGCCTATAAAAATACCCCGTGGGCAGCTACGGCAAATCTTACAGGTTCTACGCCTTTTGGTACGGGTAATAAGCTCGGTGCGAATATGGTGTGGAATATTATGGGGAAAACGGATGAAAATGCCTATCTTTTGGATATGGGCTGGCGAGAAATGCTGGATCCTTTGGACCCTTCTAAAACAATCATTTATAAAGGGACAAAACCAGAGGAATATAATCTTCGTAATCCGGTAGTGACACAGGATTATACGGTTAGTATGTCGGGGGGGAATGATAAAGGAACTTATTATGCAAGTTTGGGTTATAACGACTCCCCCGGAGCCCCTATCACTACCGAATATAAACGTTATAATTTCACATTCAACGGTTCGTACAAAATTGCAGATTGGTTGAAAACGACTTCCAATGCGACTTTCAGCCGGGCTAATTATGTATGGTTAAACAACGCCTGGGGGACGGAAAGTGATTATTTTGGTCGGGTGATGAGTACTCCTCCTACTGTCCGTTTTGAAGACGAGGATGGTAATCCGACATTGGGTCCTAGTCCCGGGGACGGTAATCAGACTTATGTTGCAAAAAGTTACGATCAGGATAATGAACGGACAAAGTTTACCCTTATGCAGTCATTAGAAGCTAATTTATTCAAGGGATTGGTCTTGAGGGCTTCTGCTAGTTGGTATTATTTTCATACTGTACAAGAAAGTATGCGCAAGGACTATGAGACGGTTCCGGGGCAATGGAATCGAACTCGTTCAACTAGTGCAAGCTATTCTCGTCAGTTCTCTCAGACCTATAATGCTGTTCTAGATTATACGACTGTATTTTCTGCTGTTCATAATTTGAATATTATGTTTGGTAGTGAATTTTATGATCAGTATAATAACGGTTTCTCTGCATCCGGTTCTGGTGCTGCTACCGATGATTTTAAAGATTTAGGTCTGACCGATGCAGGTGAGGGTAAACGTCAGATAGATTCGAATCATAGTCGTTACCGTATTCTTTCTTATTTTGGACGCTTGAACTACGACTATGAGGGTAAATATTTGTTCTCCGGGGTATTTCGTTATGACGGTTATTCTTCTTTGCTGGGTAAGAATCGGTGGGGATTTTTTCCGGGAGTTTCCGGTGGCTGGGTTTTTACGAAAGAGGATTTTGTTAAGGAATCACTTCCTTTCCTCTATTATGGAAAGCTGAGGGCTAGTTACGGTTTGAATGGTAATGCCAGCGGAATCGGTCCATATACTCTTCAAGGTTCATATAATTC
>ERZ791934.1561-NODE-1561-length-20586-cov-8.426769_pt1 | contig 20586 bp, 21 predicted proteins | sample MGYA00510125_ERZ791934 | MGnify/ENA primary metagenome ERZ791934 (study PRJEB30046, sample SAMN00993240) | human gut metagenome | study: EMG produced TPA metagenomics assembly of the A metagenome-wide association study of gut microbiota in type 2...
TTGCCGGACAGCGGCCTGCACAAAAAAACAGGACGGGGTAGCTCGGACGGACAGCATAGGCAGGCAGGGAATCCAAGGGATGCGATGGGGAACTAATATTAGTCGGTACTTAATACTAGTAGGTACTAATATAAGCGGCATTAATATAAGGGATATTGTCGTAAGGGGAGTTACTCCAGCCAGAAGCTTAGGGTGAACTGTTCTTGGGTGTCTACGTATGCGGCTGAAGCGTTGTCGCCTCTTAGGTAGTCAAAAATTTTCTGGTCGTCGAGGAGTGTTTTTTTCATATCCTGGTAAACGGTCTGGTCTGCGCACTTCAGGGTGACGATGCCTTTATCTTCTTCGTAGCCTCTGGCGAACAGATTTGAAAGTTTGGTTTCATCCACGCTTTCGAAGTATGCATTTTCACGGACGTAATAGTTGTCTTTCATGGACGTGCATTCCGGAAGGGGGAAGGCGTTGTCGATTTTATGTGTCTGGAGGAGCTGCTGTGTGGTGACGAGAAGGTAATCGTAATTTACACTGGGACGGGTTTTTCCCTGCCAGGCGGGGTCGTCGTCACCCATGAGGTAATAGGCGTCTCCCCATGTGGGATCGACGTAGTACCATTCTCCGTCGGCCAGTACCATATCCCAGGCGTGGGGTTCTCCGTTCTTCACACGGCCGGTTACAAGAACTGCCGGAATTCCCAGACGGCCGCAGAGGAATTGAAATGCTTTGGCATACCCCTGGCATACGGACTCCCCATAAAGGAAAACGGAACATATTGTCTGATTTTCCGGCGCGTCCAGTCTGTAGTCCGTATGTTCTATCATATAATCATAAATATATTTGATTTTCTGATAATCGTCCATACCGGTATGTATGCCTTCAAGCGCCTGGCGGGAATAGCGTTCTATGCCTTCCTCACGTTCCCGCACCTGTTCCTGTGTCAGGGTATATTGTCCGGAAAAGGTGATTTTATGGATTTCCTCTCCCAGTGTATGTTTGGTATAGGTGTAGCCGTCCACATAAAAAATTTCGGGATGGTCCGCCATGATGCTGTTAAAAACCGGTTCCAGCAAATCGGGATTCAGGGTTGACAGCTCAGCATCCCGTCCAAAGCCGGTTATTGCCTGCAGCATCTCCCGGTAAAGCTGCTGTTCTTCTTCCGCCAGCAGCCCATACGCATAGCCGGTTTCCTGTGAAACAGAAGGGGTGCCTTGCCCCTCCTGTTCTGTACCGGACTCCTCCTGCAAAGCTGCCGGGACGGTTTCCTCTGTCGGGGATTCCGTGCTGTTTACGGATTCTTCTGAAGCCGTAAGGCTTTCGGTTTCTTCCGCAGTTTCTTTTTGAGGCAGAAAGCGGGGCAGGCCGCCTGGTAATAATTCACCCTTCCATGCCCATAAAGCCGTGATAAAAATCAAAATAACAAGAATGACTACTACGGTTTTGGAAAATCTCTTCATTCTGCATGACTCCTGTCCATTGTGGCCGTTCCGGCTGTTGTCTCGTTTCTGTTCCGCTTTCCCTCTGCAAGCGTTTTATCCCGGATTTAATTCCGGCCGAATTCAGTCAAGATAAGTCCTTTATTTCTGTCAATGGTCATTCCCACGCTCCATTCATTCACGAACAGAAGAAGCGGATTTCCTTTCATATCCTTTACCTTCTTCATATCAGAGGTTCCCGTCAGCTTGTCCAAGTCAAACTCATCTTTATTTTCTATCCAGCGGATATATTCATAAGGAAGGGGCTCCAGACGGATTTCCACGTTGTATTCATTATTGAGGCGGTATTTGAGCACATCAAACTGAAGGACGCCTACCACTCCCACTATGATCTCTTCCATACCGGTATTGTATTCCTGGAAGATCTGGATGGCTCCTTCCTGGGCAATCTGGGTTATTCCCTTTACAAACTGCTTACGTTTCATGGTATCCACCTGACGCACCCTTGCAAAATGTTCCGGGGCGAAGGTAGGGATTCCTTCGTAGGCAAACTCTTCCTTGGGCATGCAGAGCGTATCACCGATGGAGAAAACACCGGGATCGAACACTCCGATAATATCCCCCGCATAGGCTTCATCCAGTATTTTCCGTTCGCTGGCCATGATCTGCTGCGGCTGGGAAAGGCGCATGATTTTTCCTCCCTGCACATGCTTGACCTCCATGCTCGCTTCGAACTTCCCGGAGCAGATACGCATGAAAGCAATTCTGTCCCTGTGGGCCTTATTCATATTCGCCTGAATCTTAAATACAAAGGCGGAAAAATTATTTTCTACCGGTTCCACAACACCGACATCCGATTTTCTGGGAAGGGGAGTTGTCGTCATCTGCAAAAAGTGCTGCAGGAATATCTCCACGCCGAAATTGGTGAGGGCAGAGCCGAAAAATACAGGAGTCAGATCTCCCCGGCGCACTTCTTCCAGATCGAACTCAGCGCTGGCTCCGTCAAGAAGCTCTATTTCCTCCTTCAGCTTGTCCAATGCCTCCTGTCCTATATATTCCAGCAGACGTTCTTCATCCTCCATGGGGATTTCCAGGGTTTCCCCTTCCTTGGTGCCCTTTTCCGTATCGGAATAAATAATCACACAGCTTTTATCCCTGTCATATATTCCTTTAAATCCTTTTCCTGAACCAATCGGCCAGTTCTTGGGACAGGTTGCTATTCCCAGTTCTTTTTCGATCTCGTCCAGGAGATCAAAGGTATCGTTGGCATCCCGGTCCATCTTATTGATAAATGTAAAAATGGGGATTTTGCGCATGACACAGACCTTGAAGAGCTTTCTTGTCTGTGCCTCCACGCCCTTGGAACCGTCGATGACCATGACCGCGGAATCCGCAGCCATGAGGGTTCTGTAGGTATCCTCCGAGAAATCCTGATGCCCCGGCGTATCCAGGATATTGATGCAGTATCCGTCATATTCAAACTGCAATACTGATGAGGTTACCGAAATACCTCTCTCTTTTTCTATTTCCATCCAGTCGGAAACCGCATGTCTGGCAGTCGCCTTTCCTTTTACACTTCCGGCAAGGTTAATGGCGCCTCCATACAGCAGAAATTTTTCCGTCAGGGTTGTCTTTCCCGCATCGGGATGAGATATAATTGCAAATGTTCTTCTTCTGTTAATTTCCTGAGTCAGGTTGCTCACTTTTATTTCCTCCAGTTGTTATGGTTTTCCGGGCAGCTCCCGGCAGGGTATTTTTGCATATGGCAGATCTGTCACCTGCGCTTAATGGGGAAGCATGCTTTTCCCTTTAAACTGCGGTGTGATTCCGAAATAATCCAGAACAGTAGCGCCGATATCTGCAAAGGTATCCCTGGTTCCCCAGTTAACAGGCGGTATATTCCTGCCATAAAGAAGGAAAGGGGTATATTCCCTGGAATGGTCGGTGGAAACCGTATAGCCGGGATCACAGCCATGGTCGGCAGTAATCATAAGAAGATCCTCATCCTTCAGCCTGGCGATCAGCTCCGGCAGACGCTGATCAAAATAAGTCAGTGCTTTGGCATAACCGTCAATATCATTGCGGTGTCCGTATAGCATATCGTAATCCACAAGGTTAATAAAACAAAGCCCCCGGAACTCTTTGTCCATATAATCAAGTGTCTTATTAATGCCGTCTTCATTTCCCTGGGTGTAAACATATTCCGTAAGGCCTTTACCCGCAAAAATATCGTGTATTTTCCCTACACCGATTACTGCACAGCCGTTTTCCTTCAGCTGATCCAGCATATCCACAGAAGGCGGTTCTATGGAAAAATCATGGCGGCCGGAGGTTCTGGTGTAATTGCCGGCGGTTCCTGTGAACGGACGGGCAATGACACGGCCGACACCATGTTCACCCACAAGGATCTTACGGGCAATCCTGCAGTATTCATACAAAGTTTCCGGAGGCACAATATCTTCATGAGCAGCGATCTGGAATACGCTGTCAGCAGACGTATATACAATGAGAGCGCCGGTCCGAAGATGCTCGTCCCCGTAGTCCCGTATCACATCGGTACCCGAATAGGGTTTGTTGCAGAGTACGCCGCGGCCGGTCAGTCGGGTAAACTCATCAAGCACTTCTGAAGGAAAACCGTTGGGATACGTAGGCAGAGGGCGGCCGGAATAAATACCGGCAATTTCCCAGTGGCCGATTGTTGTATCCTTGCCTTTGGAAGCCTCCTGCATACGGGCTACTGAAGCCATGGGCGCTTCACAGGAAGGATGATAGTCTATTCCTTCTATATTAAAGAGTCCCAGCTTTTCCATATTAGGCATGTGGAAAAAGGAACTGGTGGATGCACTTTTCAGAGTGTTGGTACCTGCATCGCCGTATTCCGGGGCATCCGGTTCGGCGCCAATACCTACGCTGTCTAAAACGATGAGAAATATTCTTTTCATGGTTTGGGGCTCCTTTCATTTATGGTTGGATCAGGAAAATCTGATTATTGACTGCGGACGGGCAGAACCCAGAGAACACAAGTGTCCTCTGGGTCGCTTCGCTCGCCAGATGGGAAAAGAGAAGGGGCTGAATCGGCAGGCAGTCCAGCCTTTTCTCTTTTCCCATCTGGTTCTGCCCTGTTCGAAGATTATACCACAAATCCTTCTTTTGTACACTATTTACTTGATGTATTTTCTTATGAGAGCAGTCTTCTTTTGATATGTATCTCCCTGGAATAATTGTATTCTCCTATATATTAATTCCCGGTAATAGGGCTGATTATTATGTTTTCCGGGGAAATTCCTGTTTTTCTTGTCACAATATCCTCTATCTGGGCTCTCTGCGCATCGGTCAGGCTGGGGGCATTGACCACCACATCCACACCGGATCCGCTGATGCTCACCACAACGTCATTAAAACCTTTGGCTTCCAGAAGAATTTCTGCAGCTGTTTCTTTTTCTGCCATATCGGTAAGTGCAATCATGCCGTTTATCGCATCCTGCTTCTGTTCTTCACTGATATTAGCGTTGTTTATTATATCCAGAAGGGTCTCTTTATTCTTTGCTCTTGTCTGTTCCTTCTGCAGCTTGGCTCCCGCCAGAGAGGTTACTCCTGTAGAACTGGTAAAGACAGCTTCTCCGGGAACTTCCCCATTCTGTACATCCGTATCTTCCGCTACCTGCTCCGCGCTCGCTTCATCCATCGTTTCCGATACCACCGCCACCTGGGCGCTGTCAGCCTGTACCTGGGCATTAGCCGGCATCTGCTCGTTGAGGTAATCTGCTGCTGCCACGCCGTCCTGATCGGAATCCATACTGTCTATATCCGACACCACATCTTCCTCAGACAAATCAAGCAAAGCAGTCATATCCTCTCCTGCGTTTCCGGCATCCGCGCTGGTAAGCTGTTCTTCTCCTGCCTTGGTTCCTGCAAAATTCAGGTACCCTGCCACCGCAATCATAATTGCCAGTGCTGTAATCATTATTTGGTTGCGTTTCAACACATTCTTCACTCCTGTTCCCTCTGCTTTCTGCTATTTCATCTTAACTACTTTAATCATATTAAGAGATGCCGTGTTTTATGCCTATTTGGACAATTTGTGTATTGTATGTATATTATAATTTTTTCCGATAAAATCCGACATCTCTTTTTCCATACTACTTCCACATTGTTAATTAGGAAGAAACAGGACAACCTTTCCCGTGCAAAACATAATTACGGCTATTATTTGTCAATTAATTAATAGCCATCTATCTATATGGATCTTAACCGTAATTTAATATATAATTATAACCATGATTCTAGAAGGAGGAGGAAATTATCGATGGCACTTATTATATGTCCTGAATGCGGTAAAGAAATATCTGATAAATTACAAAGTTGTATTCATTGTGGTTGTCCATTAGATAAGTCATCAGGTACTGAAAAACAAGCGCATAGTGATATGTACAAAATAAAATTAATAGACTGTAATGGAAGCATGGTTAAAGCACTTACTACAATAAAGAAGTATTGTGCATGTGATCTCTTAACGGCTAAAGAAAAAATTTCAAATTTGCCTGCTATTGTATGTGAAAATCATAATTTATATCTCATTAAAGCATTCGCGCAAGAATTATTGGACGGGGGTATTATTTTCGAGGTATATCAGAATGATAAAATAATAGATATGGAGTTAGAAGCGTATGATAAAAAGAGCGATCATACACATATTATTAATAATGATCATAGTGATGGACGGGCTATATTCAAAAAATGTCCGAAATGCGGCAGATTTTATAACGGAGGGGAATACTATTGTAATTGCTGCCATGTAAAATTAGAAATAATTGAAGAAAACAAAAAAAGTTCTGTACAATATAAGGATGAAACACATATTCCCAAATGTCCCACGTGTGGTTCTACTGATATCAAGAAAATATCCGGAATATCTAAAGCAACCAGTGTTGCCCTTTGGGGTATATTATCACAAAAGGTCAAGAAGCAGTGGCATTGTAATAATTGTAGTAGTGAATGGTAAAAATCGAGAAGACTAATAGCCAAAAAGTGAAAATGACCTGTATCATATCTGGACTGTTTTATGTTTTTTTGAACTATTAGAAATTATTATGAATATATGCAAAAATTCAGGAGGAAAATTATGAAAAAGAAAATACTATCTTTTGCTCTCGTTATTATTTTTAGTATGCTACTGTGCTCGTGTTCTGGTAATTCCCCGGATAAAATGTTTAGTGTAAAACTTCCATCAGGTGAGAAACTGGAACTATATATGAGCCGAGATAAAGTGGAAGAAATTATGAGTTCTTATGAATATGATTACAACGATCATTCTCATATCTATGATTATGGTTTTATAAAATTGGCTTATACAGATGGTGAATTATCTTGCTTATATAGTTATGGTGACAATGGAGTAACTTTTTTAAACGGATTAGGTTTTGGCAGTACGGATTATGAAAAATATGGATTTCAGCTGGATGGGCAGCATGCAGGAAGCATAATGAACTACAAACTGGTTGATGGAAAATACGAACAAATGGGGTTAATTAACTTTAGTAAAATAGATGAAGAATACAAAGAGTACATACAGGTCTATATCGCTATTGACAAAGCGACAAAAGAAATCCAGGCTATTTCCACAGGAGATGCATATGCTATAATGGGTAATATGGACGAGTAAACAATTTACTATATAATTTCAAAACATAGAAAATAGAGAAGGGGTGACCTCTTCTCTATTTCTTTATACGATGTACACTATACTCTGATAAGCTGTCCTGTCCGGAGTAAATTAAGCAGATGCGTATTCTGCTCCGCCGTACCAGTATATCCTGTTATGCCATTCGCTGCTGCAATCTGCTGTCGGTTCTTGTAGGATCCGTCCTCTCCGATGCTTTCCAACGCCTTACTTATGAACGTGCCATGCCAGATATCCTGGAGATAGTATTCTGGGGTCTGCGCCGTCCAAAACGGGATATAGCAGACATTAAGGTCTGCCACGGTGCCGATACCATCCACTCGCACTTTACTGGTGTACTACCAGCCAAACAGAGACTGTAACGGGGCAGGTTTGTACTTGTCCGCGGGCGGATTATCGGCCACGTTAAAATATCCTTCCAGCGGGTATCCGGCAATCCAAAACGGACAATCAAAAGCAGAAGTGCCGAAATCCCCCCTCCACGTAAAAAGACTTGCCGGTGTAAATGCCAAACAGATACCCGGCGCCGATGATTGTATCCGCCGCATACTATATTATACCTGTCAGTACTCCCCGGCTCAAAGTACGCAAAGAAGGGGCCTCTACATCTTACCATACACGGCCTGCTGTAGCGCATTCATTTCCTGGACTTCTTCACCTCAGTTCTTCCGGCGTTGGCTCCGGCGCAGATTCCGGTTCAATCGCGGGTTCCGGAGGCGTCCGCACGCTGCCGCCATTGGATAACTGGTACTCGTTATACGCTGCTGTCACCTCGTCGTTGCGGAATATGGTTGTGAATCCAACATAATCCTCCCCGCCGATATCATGTTCCCCTTTCGTATCCAGATACAGGTGAACCCCCTTAGTACTTATAACTGATTTTGTGCCTCCCGGAAATTTAATAGTCACAATGTTTCCGAAAAGAATCACGTAACACTTTATATAATCTGTGGTTTACAAAAAATTAAGGTACGCCATAAATACATACCTCCTTATTATTTACGTTATTTTGTTAATTGTTATTCTGATTTACTGCTGTTAAATAGCGATTTAGCTGGGTATAAATTTAGTAAAGCAACGGACAGGCAGCCCGGATATATTGCTCCAGGAGGTGCCGATACAGTAATCCTTTATAGCCGAGTAGAGCCGTTAACCATAAGTTACTTTATAACTCATATTTCTCTAACCTACCATTTTCCAATGTGTAATTGAAAAACTCATCATTTGTCATATCCTTAAAATATGTTCTAATAATGCGGCATACTCCACCATGAGTAATTAGAAGAATGTCTTTTTTCTGATGTTCTTGCCTGATTTTATCAATTCCACCATATACTCTATATGCCACTTGCATCATAGACTCACCATCGGGGTACTTGTATGCGAAATTTCTTTTATTGTTCAAAAACTGAGGGTTTCTTCTATCCACACCCTCATATATTCCATAGTTTTGTTCAATGAGAAATTCCTCTATATAAAAAGAAATATTATTATGCTTTGCCACAATCTTGCTCGTTTCCACAGCTCTTTTTAATGGAGATGATACAATAATATCAATTTTATAATTGTTCGCTATTCCAGCTAATTCTTCTGCTTGTTCTATTCCCGTTTCATTTAATCCTATATCAGTAACCCCACATACTTTATTTTGTGCATTCCATAGAGTTTGACCGTGACGGGCAACATATAATACCATGAACACCTCCTACTAAAAATCGTTATTATAAATTATTTACTGGCAGATATCATATCATGTTACACATTATATGTCTATCTCTATCCTTTTTTTAGTTTATTTTACTGTTATTAGTATTAACTACTCTAAAGATAACCAATTATAATTAATGAGTCTATAAAAGCTGGTGAAATATTAAATATTCCATGCTTTTTTCGGAGCAACAAACGAATATCATAATAACTTATTACTGTCAATGTTGCAGCCACAACATCATTTACTTGCCAAGCCCTACAGGGCTTCTTTTATTTGCTTGGTTTACCGGATCACCCGTAAACGGGTCTATATACTCTTTGAGTATTATCTGATCATATTCTATTTCTTCCTTTAACTGATTCTGAATATACTCTTGTATCTTCTTTGCATTTCTTCCTACCGTATCTACATGATATCCCCGACACCCAAAATACCTGTTCCCATATTTATATTTTAAATTCACATGTCTCTCGAATATCATTAACGTACTTTTCCCTTTTAGATACCCTACGAAACTTGATACACTTATATTGGGCGGCAATTCTGCCAGCATATGCACATGATCCGGACAGTTCTCCGCCTCTATTATTTTTACTCCTTTTCATTAACATAGCGTACTTAATATTCGCTATATCCTTTTTTCTATATGCTATCTTCCTTCGATATTTCGGCGCAAATACGATATGATACATTGGAGGTTTTTATTTGTAAGCTTAAACAACTGTGGAGTCACCTGCATAGCAGGTGGTTTATTAAAAGATGCTTTCACAAATAAACCACTCTAGTGCTACCAACACCAGAGCGGCAAATTGAATACTGTACAAACCGAAGGCCGGTGAGCATTCCCACCAAGATTATTTTTATACCCTAAAAGGAGGTTATGCTTATGAAGTTACCAATGGATAAGGCGGCATTGTAAAGCTGTCTGGAAAGAGGCGCCGGCCTTATGCTGCCCGGAAAATTGCCGGCCACAAAAAGAATGGAACCTCTCAGTATAAATATCTAGGATATTTTGAGAATCCCAAGGATGCTAACATTTTACCCCTGCGCATACTCCTGGAAATATATTTTAGCTCAAAAAACGGATATTCTCGCGAATGAATGTTCGAACAAAAATACCCATTTTAAGCCATTTCTTCACTTTTTTCACTTCATCTTAACCACTTTAATTTTATGTGCCTCTACTCCAAATAATGCCTGAATCACGTCCGTAATATTTTTCTGTACAACAGCATTTCCGCCTCCCTGGGCGACCACCGTAACTCCTTCTATGGCAGGCTCCAGGGTTTTACTGATATAGGGCGTTTTGTTGCCGGCCTGGTCGGTCACATACACGGTGGTTTCCTCCTGTTTGGAATTCACCACATCCCGGCTGCCGCCGGCACTGTCCGTTTCCTTGGTAGTATCCATGCTGTAGGGGACGTCTTTTTCCACTACCTGTTCCACAGAAGAGGACAGAGTTACCATGACCTTTACCTCTCCCACGCCATCCATGCTGGACAGCAGCGCCTCCAGACGGTTTTCCACCTCCTGTGTGTAGCTTCCGTCTCCATCGTCTTTTTCCGTTTCTGAGGTTTTCATCGTATCGCTTCCCGTGTCCGATAATCCGGTCTCGTCCCTTGTATTTTCCGTTTTCTTTACAGGCAGGGCAATCACCATTAACAGGATTCCTAAAAGCGCCAGGATTGCCATATTTTCTTTAGTCAGCTTTTTCTTCCATGATGCCAGGCGGTCACCCATTCCATATCACCTCCAGATTTCCACTATCTATGCCAAGCGCCTCTGCAAAAGCTGCTTTCATCTGCATCTGCTCTTCCGCTGTCCTTCCATTTCCCGAATCCTCCGCATCTGTCCCTTCTCCCGACGGGTTAATTGTTATATTTTCTATCGTTACCAGTCTGCCCCCGGCGCCTCCTTCCGCAATATCCACCCGGAGCTTTCCTTCCTCCGGAGCGGATACGGCTTTCAAGGATACACCATATTGCTCCATTAAAGGCTCTAATTTCTGCCGGACCGTCATAGAAAGGGCTTCTTCCTGGTAATCTCGGCCCTCGAAGTCATCCGCCTCCACCTGCATGCCGATTTTTTCTATTTCCTGCTCATACTTATCCATTGCACTGTCGTATACACCCGCCGCATCAAACTTCCCTAAAGAAAGGATGGGAAGGACGATCTGGGATAAGACCATAATGCTGATCATCATCTTCACGTATTTTTCATATCCCCCGGCAGGCAGAAAATGCACGATAAGCTGTCCTGCAAGCATAAAAACTGTCACTTTCTTCAATAATTCAAGAAATTGAGCACCCATTTTTCATTTCTCCTTCCTGCCATCCTTTCCGTTTGTTATCGTCCCGGCCGTTCCAAGCAGTCAGCCCATTCTGCCTGCCAGGCATGTGATAATGGCAAACATAATCAGGAAGCAGGCACAGGCTGTGAAGGATATCCGCAAAAGAAGAAGAAGGCCGTCGCCGGCTTTATTCACACAGCCTGTTATTCTTTTGTCCGCCGTCATGCCCAGGAGTGCCGCACAAAGCTTCAGAATGCCCGCATATAAAAGCAGTTTGGCAAAAGGGACAATGCATAAAGCCAGCAAAAGAAGAAAGGCCGCCACTCCCAGCCCGTTTTTTACCAGAACCGCCGAACCGATCAGCAGCTGTGCCGTTCCCTCCGCCAAGCCGCCGAGGCCAGGAATCGCCGACAGGGCTTTACCCGCCACATTCAGCTTCAGCTGTTCCAGTACCGGCGTTACCATGGACTGGAGAAGGCCGATGCCTGTAATACAGGTAAGCATGAATTTCAGGAAGCCGCCGATTCCTTTTTGCAGAAGATCCACAAGCATACCCAGCTTTTCCTCTTCCCAGACTCCGTTCATCACCACCAGCATCATATAAATATTCACCGCCGGAAGGCCGATACTCACAAGAAGCTGTTCCACGCCATAGATTAAAAGCAGTATCAGCTGATAATAACCGGCGGCCGTAGCCGCACCCGAGGACAGCCCTAACGCCAGCATAAAGGTGGGGACAAACAATCGGACGAACAGTAATATCCTCTCCAGCAGAACTCCTGCAATATCCGCAGCCTGGGTAAACGTCCTCAGAACCACAAATAGCATGAGCAGATAGGAAATGAAGTGGGCGATATCCGCTATCTGGTGGTTATCAAAGCTTTGCATCACCACCGTAAACAGGGCGGACAGGACTCCGATAATCAGCAGCGTGAGCATGAGATTTTTCATTCCGCCTATCTCCGCCAGTATTCCGTTTCTTATGGAAGAGCTCAGCCCCCGGAAGGCCTCCCCCATGTTTCCGGCAAGTACCTGTCCGAAAAAGGAGGTAAAATCAATGCTGAAATCAGGAAAAAGCTGCTCTATTTGATGGGAAAGGTCATCTAGATTCAATTCTCCGGCCAGCGTCGTCAGTTCCATCCGTTTTCCCTCTATTTCATAAATCCCGTTATCGTATCCATCAGAGACAAAAGCACGGGCATGCCCGCCAGCAGGATCGTCACCTTCCCGAACAGTTCCACCTGGGCCGCAATAGCCTGGTATCCCGCATCTCTGCAGAGTCCCGCACAAAACTGGCAGAGATAAGTAATCCCGGTGACTTTAAACAAAATACTGAAATATGCTCCGCTTCCTTCCGGAAAACCTCCCAGTGCCAGCACGGAATCCTTAACCTGTGTGAGATACTGACATACATAATAAAAAATGATCAATGCAACGGCGATACCAATATAAGCGCTGTATTCCTGCTTTCCGGATTTAAACTGCAGGCCTATCAGAACGCCGATGATACCAAGCAATGCAATTTTTGCCATATCCATTCCCTGTCCCTTCCTTTCTGTCAGAGCTGAAACAGGTTCTGTATCGTAGTGAACAAATCATATATGTAGGGAATGACCCAGGTGAGCACCAGTATCAGCCCCGCCAGGGAAAGAAGGAATGCATGTTCCTCCCTGCCGCTGTGTTTTAATATCTGGCTGAGGATGGTGACCAGGATTCCTACCGCCGCTATTTTAAAAATAAGACTTACTCCCATTCCATTCTCCTTCAAAGTCATATCAGCAGTATGGCAATCAACAGCCCGCCAGCCATACTTACGGAAAGAACCGCCTTTTTGCGGCTTTCTGTTTCTTTCCTCGCTTTTTCTTCCGCACGCCTTATTTCTTTTCCGAACTGCTCCAGAGATATCAGCTGCATCTGCCCATCCACAAAGCCGGTGAATCCGGGAAAAGAAAGCAGCAGCTCCTCTTCCTTTTTATCCAGATAGGTTTCCTTCAGAAATCCCGCAACCTCTTCATCCCAGGCTGCTGCGAACGTGATTCCTTCCGGTCCCTGTGCTTTTTTCCCTACATTTATAAAGCATTCGCCCAGCCGTCCTCCCAGGCGGTTTCCCACACGAATGAGCCCCTCCGGCAGGGTAGCCCTGCTGTAACCCACTTCACTCTCCAGCATAGAAAAAGCTCTGGAAAGGAGATGAAGCTGGCCTATATGTCTTTCCATATCCCTGCATGTGCACCATCCAAATCCGGCGCAGCCCAGCACCAGCAGCAGCGCGCCGGAAAGCTTCATCATAATGGTCCTCCGGACAGTATCCTCTGTTCTTTGTCCAGGACAGCCTCCACTTCACACTTCCCCAGCCTCCTGGTCAGGACGATATACCGTTCAAAGACCTTTTCACCCGCCAGCTTTCTCATAAATAATCTTTCCGCCGCCTCCGCGGCAGAACCGGCATGGATGGTGGCCAGTATGGCGCATCCGCAGGAAAGTACTTTTTTCATGGCGTCTATATCTTCTTCACTTCCCAGTTCATCCACTCCGATCACTTTCGGAGCCATGGAACGGATTAACAGCATCATTCCTTCCGCTTTGGGACAGCTGTCCAGAATATCCGTACGCAGCCCCACATCATTCTGCGCGCGTCCCTGAAAAGAACCTGCAATTTCCGAACGCTCGTCCACAATTCCTACCGTGACGCCTTCCCCATAAGGGTTTCCGTCAGAAACCTGCCTTATGATATCCCTCAGAAGTGTGGTCTTTCCGCAGCCGGGAGGGGAAATAATAAGGGTATTCAGGAATCTTCCACCCCGATAAAGGAAAGGCAGCACAGTATCGGCCGCCCCTTTGATTTCATGGGAAATCCGGATATTTATACAGGAAATATGCTTTATGTTCCGTATTTTATCTCTCTCCGAGAGAACCACTTCTCCCGCCAGCCCCATACGGTGGCCTCCCGGAAGTGACAGATATCCCCGGCTTATTTCTTCTTCAAAAGCATACATGGAATAGCTGCAGGTATAAGAAATAAGCCGTTCCAGCTCTTCCCGTTCCATAATTTCCGCCTGTTCTGCACGGCTTACTATTTCCCCTCTTTTATCCTTGAAAAATTCTTTTCCGTCTATACAAAGCAGCACAGGCTTATCCGCCCGCAGCCTGATTTCCTGCAGCCGTTCGGCATAGCCTGCCGCTTTACGCCATTTCCCCCGCATTTCTTCCGGGAATATCCGTAAAACATCTTCTTCGCTCGTCATGGGCACACTTCCTTTCCCGTTCATCCGCATCCATGGCAGTCTGTCCAACATTCCATGAAACACTCTGCTTCCATTTTCAGTATATGTGTGACATGCCAGGTTATGACTCCTGAGGCACACAAAAAAAGCCGGAGGAATGCTTTTACCGCATTCCTCCGGCCGTAATTCGAAATTATTTTTTTATACCTGAGCAACATCCTTCATGGAGAAGCTGATTCTTCCCATCTTGTCTTTGCCAAGGCATACTACAGTAACCACATCACCGAGGGTGAGTACATCCTCTACATGGTTAATTCTTTCTTTGGCAATCTTGGAAATGTGAACCATACCTTCTTTGCCAGGAGCGAATTCAATGAAAGCGCCGAATTCCTTGATACTTACTACCACACCCTTGAAGATCTGGCCTTCCTGGAAATCTGTGGTAATAATCTTAACCATCTCCACAGCCTTATCCATCATTTCCTTGTCCGTTCCGCATACGGAAACCTTTCCGTCATCAGTAATATCTATCTTCACGCCGGTACGGGCAATGATTTCATTGATTGTCTTTCCGCGCTGTCCAACAACATCACCGATTTTTTCAGGATCAATCTGTACAGAAATGATCTTGGGAGCATAGGTTCCCACTTCGGCTCTGGGAGCGGCAATACAGGGAGTCATGACTTCATTCATGATGTATTCCCTTGCTTCTTTTGTCTTGGCAATCGCTTCTTCCACAATGGGTCTTGTCAAACCGTGAATCTTAATATCCATCTGAATGGCTGTGATACCGTCATGGGTTCCGGCCACCTTGAAGTCCATATCACCAAAGAAGTCTTCCAGTCCCTGGATATCTGTGAGTACCAGATAATCATCATCTGTATCTCCGGTAACCAGACCGCAGGAAATACCTGCTACCTGCTTTTTAATCGGAACGCCTGCCGCCATCAGGGACAGGGTGGATGCACAGATAGATGCCTGGGAGGTGGATCCGTTGGATTCGAAGGTTTCGGATACGGTACGGATTGCATAAGGGAATTCATCCTCTGTAGGCAGTACCGGAATCAGGGCCTTTTCCGCCAATGCTCCATGGCCGATTTCACGGCGTCCCGGTCCTCTGGAGGGCTTTGTTTCACCTACGGAATAGGACGGGAAATTATAGTGATGCATATATCTCTTATTTACTTCATTTTCATCCAGGCCGTCAATTCTCTGCATTTCAGAAAGCGGAGCCAGGGTTGTTATAGTACAGATCTGCGTCTGTCCACGGGTGAACATTCCTGAGCCATGAACTCTGGGGATGATATCTATCTCCGCTGCCAGAGGACGGATCTGTGTGATAGCACGGCCGTCGGGACGTTTGTGATCCTTCAGGATCATCTTGCGGACTGTTTTCTTCTGATACTGGTAAATAGCCTCTCCCAGTACAGGAAGCCATTCTTCCTTATCAGCGAAGGCCTCTTCCAGACGGGCTGTGATATTTCTGATATTTTCTTCTCTTACCTGCTTAACATCGGTAAATACGGCCTCTTCCATTTCTGCAGGAGGTACGATTTCCTTAATGGCTGCAAACAGTTCTTCCGGAACGGCACAGCTGGTATACTCGTGCTTGGGCTTTCCTAATTCTGCAACTATTTTATTGATAAAAGCAATGATAGTCTGGTTTACTTCATGAGCCATATAGATAGCTTCAATCATCTTCTTTTCCGGCACTTCATTAGCGCCGGCTTCAATCATGATAACCTTTTCGCCGGTGGATGCAACGGTAAGGGTTAAATCGCCGTTCTTCCACTGCTCCTGGGAAGGATTGAGGACAAATTCACCGTCAACAAGTCCCACCTGGGTCATAGCGCAGGGGCCGTCGAAGGGAATATCAGAAATACTTGTTGCAATCGCAGCGCCCAGCATGGCCACCAATTCAGGACGGCAGGCAGGATCTACGGAAAGCACCAGGTTATTCAGGGTCACATCATTTCTGTAATCCTTAGGGAATAAAGGGCGCATAGGCCGGTCGATAACACGGCTTGTCAGCACAGAGTTTTCACTCGCTTTTCCCTCTCTCTTATTAAAGCCTCCGGGAATCTTTCCAACGGAGTAAAGCTTCTCTTCATACTCCACGCTCAGGGGGAAGAAATCGATTCCTTCTCTGGGCTTTTCGCTCGCTGTGGCGGTGGATAAAACAGTAGTATCCCCATAATGCATAAATGCAGCCCCGTTTGCCTGTGCTGCCACTCTGCCGATGTCCACACTCAGGGTGCGTCCGGCAAGTTCCATGGAAAATGTCTTGTACATTTCGTCTCTCCTTTTCTGAACCTTAAATATTTTGCTGTCATGCCGCCATATGCAGCCAGACAATCAATGGGAAGAGCGGACAAACCACTCTTCGTAAGCGGACTTCTCCGCATTGGTGCTGTCCAGGCAGAAGATGCCGAAACTACTGACAAAACCGCTTACCCGGCCCCAAGCCGCGGCAAATGCCCTTGTCAGTGGTCTCGGAAGCACTCTTCCGACCTGAAGAAGCAGAAGACGTCACCCTTAACAGATGCGTCTTTTGTACGGTATGGAGTTTTCCTTTACCGTACAATAAGGCGGAAAGCTCCGAAAGTATCCGGAGCTAAATCCGCCTTGTTTTGCAGCATTATTTTCTGATTCCCAGTTTTTCAATAAGAGTACGGTATCTCTCGATATCTTTTCCCTTCAGATAGTCCAGAAGACCTCTTCTCTGTCCAACCATCTTAAGCAGACCTCTTCTGGAATGATGATCCTTGGGGTTGCTCTTCAGATGCTCGGTGAGCTCTTTGATTCTTTCTGTCAGGACTGCGATCTGCACTTCCGGTGAACCGGTATCGCCTTCGCCTCTAGCATACTCTGCAATGATTGCTGTTTTCTTTTCTTTGGAAATCATGTGTGTTCCTCCTTGATTTTTAATCGCCTGATACCAGGATAAGGTCGGAGTGTCCTGTATCTGGGTACCGGCTGAATTTCATACCAGGAAAGTATAACACATTCATCCCATTCTTGTAAACTATTTTCTTGTCACATCAGAAATATTAAACATCATTTACACCGGTTTACTGGCTGAGCACACGCTTCACCGCATAAGGTGTACGATAACTTACATTGGAAATCTTGATACCGGATCTGGGGTTGCTGGCATGGATAACCTGCCCGTTTCCGATATAAATTGCCACATGGTTTACCCTTCCGTTCTGTGCATAGAACACGAGGTCGCCAGGCTTCGCCTCAGCAAGGCTCACCTTTGTCCCCATAGTGCTCTGAGATGCGGAGGAATGAGGAAGGGAAACGCCATAATTTTTAAACACACTCATAGTAAAACCGGAACAGTCTGCGCCGTTCGTCAGGCTCACGCCTCCCCATACATAGGGACGTCCCAGAAACTGCTTCGCAAAGTTAACCAAATCAACACGGACATCGGAAACACCTTTTCCGTATTTCAGTTCCGTCTGTGTTACCGCTCTGTCAAGCTTCTTGGCGATTGTCACATAATCAGCGGATACAAAAGCTTCCTCATCATCGAGCATGATTTTCACCCATCCGTCCAGTTGCTCCACAACCTCCAGCTCTTCACCCTCGGCAACCAGCGTAATGACAGGGCTTTCCGTACTGGCCTCCTGTCTTACACGCAGGCCTCCCGAATTGCATACCGCCATATCCGCAGCCACTTTATCCGCTCTGTCTCTGGCTTCCTGCCCGGTCAGCAGGAATTCCGCCTTCACATAGCCGGTAACCTTGCCGGATTTGATACGTGCCCATCCGTCTTTTATTTCCAGGACCTCACAGCCGCTGTTCTTACTCATTTTACCAACCAGCTTGCCGTCCTCACCGGGTTCTTCCCTGACATTCAAATAATCGTTAACATTAGCAATCCCCAGGTTGCTGAAGCCATAAACCGCTTTTCTTTCCACCTTGGCTTCTTCCGCAGCCGCCAGATAATCCTCTTCCTGCAGCTTCGCTTCCAGAATCTCGCCCACACCTGCCGAAGGCACCGGCGCGTTCCCTGTTCCTGTCGCCGAAACAGTCATGCCCGTATACAATACAATCCCTGCCGCCAACATACCGATTGCTTTTGTTCCTTTTAACATATAACTCCTTCTCCTATTTCTTAATCTGAATATGTACTCTTCTGTTCCATCTTCCATACCGCCGGAATATTTTACAGATTCCTTTCAAATTGTTACAATATTATTACAACAGTATTATATTAAAAACCCTCTCTCCTGTCAATTCCTAATTCCTTAATTTTACAGGAAATACCTGGAACTTCGATTAAAAAAGACTTTCAGGAGAAAAAAGACCTCCGGCCGCCACAGTATTCCGTCTGCAGCGGCCGGAGGGGGATTTTTCCCGAAAGGCCATACTCTTTATATTACGTTACTCACTTCATATTCTGTATTATCCATCGCAAAAGCGATGTTCGTTGCATGATCCGCCACTCTTTCCAGGCCGCTGACAATATCGGAAAAGATCATACTGGCCTCCGGAGTACAGAGGTTCTTTGTCATCCGCTGGATGTGTGACTTCTGAATTTCCCGTTCCTTTTCATCAATCGCATCCTCCAGCTGCCGCACATCCTCTGCCAGTTCGTCTGTGCCTGTGGAAAACATTTCTACCGAAAAACGGATTATCGTATTTACCATATCCAACATTTCTCCCAGCTCATGCTGTGCCTCCTTGCTGAAGCTCACGCCTGTTTCCTTCCTTCTTTTCGCCGCATCCGCCACATTTTCCGCATGATCGCCGATTCTTTCTATATCGTTTACTATATGGAAAAGGGCGCCGATACTCTTCTGATCCTCAATAGGAAGGGTTGTCTGGTTAATTTTTACCAGATAATTGGTGATGGAATGGTTCAGGAAATTAATATTTTTTTCCACCGTATATACAGTATCAATATCCTCTTCATCCAAAGTGATCAATGCATTCATGGCACGGTTCAGATTATCGGAAGCAAGAGTCGCCATACGTTTCAGCTCTTTATCCACTTCCACCACTGCCGTTGCAGGGTTGAACACTGTCTTTTCTCCGATATACTTCAGGGTAAAATTATCCCTGTCGTCCATTTTGACGTCATCCCCCGGCACAAAGACATAGGTGAGCTTCACAATCAGCCCGGCAAAAGGGAAAAGGGCTATAACCTGGAATATTTTGAATATGGTGTGGGCATTCGCCACAAAACGGCCGGAATTGGTGCCCGATACCATGTGCAGCATATCCATGACAGGATTCATGGCCAGCTTCAGGATCAGATACATGAGAACGGTACCGATCACGTTGAACAGGAAATGAATCATCGCCGCGCGCTTGGCATCTTTTTTACCGTTCAGGGAGGCGAGAAGCGCCGATGTACAGGCGCCTATATTACAGCCCAGAACGATGAAAAGACAGATAGGAAGCTCCAGAAGTCCCTGATTTGCCATGAGCAGCACAATGCTGACGGTTACCGAAGAGCTCTGGATCACTGCCGTCAGTATCGTTCCCACCAGTATGGCGAGCATGGGGCTTGTAAGGGAGGACAGGATATGGACAATTTCAGGCATATCCCTCATTCCCGACATGGCGCTTGACATTCCGGACAGACCCATGAACAAAACACCGAACCCAAGGACAATGTGGCATATTTTTACGATACTCTGACGTTTGCAGAACATAACGCCCAGAATCCCCGCAAGCAGGAAAACAGGGGCAATTTCAGAAAGGTTAAAAGATACAAGCTGGGAGGTTACCGTGGTACCGATATTCGCACCGAAAATAACGCCCGCCGCCTGATACAGATTCATCAGCCCTGAATTGACAAAGCTGACTACCATGACCGTACATGCTGAGGAAGACTGGATCACCGCCGTAAAAATAATACCCACCAGCATACCTAAAAAACGGTTTGTGGTAAACATCTCCAGGATGCCCCTCAGCTTGGCTCCTGCCGCCTTCTCAATACTCTCGCTCATCAGCCGCATACCAAACAGAAATAAACCAAGTCCTCCGGCCATTGACAACAGCATCGCACCTATACTCATCTTTCGTCTGATTCCTTCCCACCCCGCGAAAAAGGCCTTTCGGCCTTCTTTCCAGAGTTTACAATATACGCATTCTTTACTTTTTATTTACACACACTTTACATACATTTTAAGGGATTCTTAAGAAAGATACAAGTAAAATAAAGAATTTTGTCTAAATTTGAAAATAGGAAGTTACAATTCAAGTCCCCGGTGCCGCCGGTCTTATGTTTCTGCCAG